>OBIY01000211.1_pt1 | contig 25640 bp, 20 predicted proteins | sample 1519841 | NCBI WGS metagenome assembly OBIY01 (sample SAMN03019774, study PRJEB22545) | beach sand metagenome | biome: beach; feature: sea beach; material: beach sand | place: USA: Municipal Pensacola Beach, FL | collected 2010-07-30 | depth 30-40 cm m
CCAGCCAGGCACTCCGCCCGTTCCATGGGGTAGTGGTGATATTCCGGCTCAAGGCCCATGTCTTGCAGGCTTGCGACGGCGCGCCGGCCGAGCTGTTCCGGGACCACCGGGTCCATGCTGCCGTGGCTGACCATGACTGGCAGTTGGCGATTGGCTTCGCTGGGCGTGACCGGCATGGCCATATAGGTGGAGAGGGTGAGTAGCCCTGCCAAGGGGCTCGGGTGGCGTAGCGCACACTGATAAGCCACCGCGCCGCCCTGGGAAAAGCCGGCGATAACAATGCGATTGCTGGCAATGCCCCGTTCGATTTCCCGCGCGATCAGGGCGTCCACGGCGTCAGCTGAAGCGAGTACTCCGTTTTCATCCACCTTGCGGTCGATGTCCATGGCGAGAATATCGTACCAGGCGGGCATCACCATGCCGCCGTTGACGGTGACCGGGATGTTGGGAGCATGAGGGAAGAGAAACCGCACAGGCAGATCTTCAGGTAGCTGCAGCTCTGGCACGATGGGCTCGAAGTCGTGGCCACTGGCGCCCAGGCCGTGCAGCCAGATAACACTGGCCACGGCAGGCTGGGTCGGTTCGATTTCGATGCAGTTGAGTCGTGCGGTCATGATTATTCTCCTGCGGCAACAATGACGCGGACAGCATTGAGCTGACACTGGGCATCGCCAATCAGCTTTTCCAGTTGCGCGGTCTGCTGTTCCAGTGCGGTGATTTCTTCATCACGCACCGCCGGATTCTTGGCCTGCAGGGCCTTCAAACGGGCAAGTTCATGGTTCTGCTCTTCGCGCATGGCAATGAGTGCGGCTGCCACCACGTCGTCAGCTTCCTTGCGCGCAGCCACGTCATTGGCCTTGAGCAGTTTTTCCAGCAGCGTTTTCTGGCTGGAGACAATCTTGCGGCTGAGGGCCTTGTCCATCTTGTGGCACTGCTGGCTGAGCCCCTCATGGCTGATCGCCTGGCTGATGTTCTTGCCGTTGGCATCGAGCAGGTGACGGATCACGGTGCAGGGCAGAAAGCGGTCTGCCTGCAGGTAACGGGGGGCCATGGATTCCACCGTGTAGATAGCTTCGATCAGCAGGGTGCCGGGTTTGATGCGGGGATTCTTCAGCAGGCTGACGGCGGCCTTGCCGCGGTTTTCGCCAAGGATCATTTCCAGGCTGCCTGTGACCATGGGGTGTTCCCAGGTCATGAATTGCATGTCGTCCCGGGCCAGCGCGGTGGCACGGTCGTCGGTCATGGTAATCCCTTCGTCCGGCAGACCGGGGAAGGCGTCGCGCATGTGCGGGCCAGGCTTGAGGATCACGGCGGTATCGGAATGTTCTTCCTGATCCACACCGTAACGATCGAAGACACGTTGCATGAAGGGAAGGGGAGACTGGGCATCGGCTTGCGCCAGCTCGTCCCGCAGTGCATCGGCACGATCTGTATCGCAGGAACTGAGTTCCAGCAAACGGTCGCGACCGGTTTCCATCAGGGTGTGCAGTTCATCCGCGATCACACGGGTGTCGGCGACCAGCGCATCAATGGCGGTGTATTCCGGGTCGCTGCTCAGTAGCGGCTCGAGCGCATCGCGGCTGCGCAGGTAGATATCGTGGCCGGCCGGGTTGGTGTGCTCAAAGGCATTCATGCCCTCGTGGTACCAACGGAACAGCACTTCCTGGGCGTGCCCTTCAAAGTAGGGAACATGAATCTGGATATCTTCGCGCTGCCCGATACGGTCCAGTCGGCCAATGCGCTGCTCCAGCAGATCCGGGTTTAGTGGCAGGTCCAGCAATACAAGGTGATGGGCAAACTGGAAGTTACGCCCTTCAGAGCCGATCTCTGAGCAGATCAGCGCCTGGGCGCCATCCACGTCATCGGCAAAGAAGGCCGCAGCGCGGTCCCGTTCAATCAGGTCCATGTCTTCATGGAACATGGCGATGTTCATGCCGAGTTTGTAGTTGCAATGGGCATGCAGGTCGCTGGCGGTATGGCGGCTGGCGCAAATCACCAGCACCTTGTCGTGGCGGTGCTGTTTGAAGAACTGCTCCAGCCACGTTACTCGTGGGTCCAGCGTGCACCAGCGATCATCGTGGTACAGGGTTTCCGGGTGAAGGTGGCCTTCCAGTTCTTCGTCCTGATCGTAGCGATACTCATCAGGGAGCGGCAGGGGACTGCCGTGGACGTGCCGCAGCGGGAAACCGGCAATATTGTGGCGGGTATTGCGGAACATGACCCGACCCGGGCCTGAGCGGTCCAGCAGCTCGGCGAGCACACTGTCGCGGGCATCGGGTGTAATCTCCATGTCGGGCAGCAGGGCCTTGGCTTTTTCCACCAGGGCGGAGTCCCAGTCTGGCTGGTCGTGCAGCTCGCCGGCCAGTTGGGCGATCTCCTGATAATGGCTCTGTTCTTCCCGGAAGGCCTCAAGGCTGGGGTAGCGGTCCGGGTCCAGCAGTCGCAGACGGGCGAAGTGGCTTTCCAATCCCAGCTGTTCTGGGGTGGCGGTGAGCAGCAGCAGGCCGCGAGCCTGTTGGGCAATGGTTTCCACCCGCAGATAGGAGTCACTGGGGTGTTGTTCCGACCACGCCAGGTGATGGGCCTCGTCCACCACCAGCAGGTCCCAGTCAGCGCTGGCCAGCTGGTCGATATCGCATTCGCTCAGGAAGTCTGTGCTGCACAGGATCAGTTGTTCCGACAGGAAGGGATTATCATTGTTGGCTGGCGCTTCGCCTTGTTCCTCGCCGAGGCGCTCTTCCTCAATAATCTGCGCCAGCATGTCCTTAATGCTGGTTTCCGGCTGCAGGGCCTCCAGACGTTCCGCATCGAAGATGGAAAAGTGCAGGTTGAAGCGGCGCACCATTTCCACAAACCACTGGTGCACCAGCGGTGATGGCACCACTACCAGCACCCGGCTGGCGCGGCCGGTGAGCAATTGCTGATGAAGAATCAGGCCCGCCTCAATGGTTTTGCCGAGCCCGACTTCATCGGCCAGCAATACCCGCGGCGCATAACGGCTGGCGACCTGATCGGCAATGTATAGCTGATGACCAATATGATCGATTCGCGGGCCCCGCAGCCCCTGGATGCGTGATTGCTGCTGCTGGCAGTGGGCATTGAGGGCATCCACACGCAGTTCGTACCAGCGGTTGGAGGCCAGCTGGTTGGAAAGTAGTCTGTCCAGGGCCGAATTCAGTTTCAGGGTATGGCCCAGCAGGGTCTCGGGTACCGGCTGTACGTTGTCTGTCTCGCCGGCCGGGTGGGCCATGTAGACCTTCAGGCCGTTCAGCTCATTGACCTCGGCAACGGTCAGTTCCAGTTCATCCCCGGTACGGATGGTGTCGCCCACATCAAAGGTCACCCGGGACAGGGGGGCGTTATTGATGGCGTAGGTCCGCTCTTCTTCAACCGCCGGGTATTCCACGGTGACAAGCCGGTAATCCAGCTCTTTGATGATACCGAGACCCAGTTCGGTTTCGGATTCGCTCAGCCAGCGCTGGCCGGGGGTAAAGTCACTCATACTCACTGCCGGTTGATTCCTGGGGGAGGCGAATTATACGGGTTTAGGGTTACGCCTTCGATGCCTGAGAACACATTGTGTCCACACTGGAGCGGGAACCCTGCTGGCACGACGGTGCGAGCAAGCCGGTAGACCGCTATAACGACACACTGGTCCGGGGGCTGGAGCAAGCCCGGTCAGCACAGGCTAGAATATCGCTGCTAGGGTTTGTCAGGTGGCAAAGAAGAATAATTGGCAATGCGCGTTTATTTGTTTATGGATATGACGGCAAAAAAGGATAGACCGGCTGAAGGAAGGTTCCTGGCTACCGTTAAGGCGGGTGGTTGGGTGCTCTTCTCCCTGCTGGTGTTCATGCTATCGGGTTGTGATAGCGGGGACAGTAACCCGTCGGGTGAGTCAGCGAATGCAACGGTAGCAGCGGCTTCAGCAAAGACTGATCTGGATGCCTGGTTGCGTCAGATGATCACTGATCACGGTCTTACCGGCGATCCGGCCACGCCCCGGGAGTTGAAGCAGACCGTTCCTGCAGCTGACCCCAAGATCAAACTTGGGCAACTATTATTCTTCTCTCATACCTTGTCAGGGGATCTCACGGTTTCCTGTGCGACCTGTCACCACCCGGATTTTGGGGGCAGTGATGAGCTGTCGATCGGCGTTGGTGTGGCGCCTAATGATGCTGCAAAAGTCGGTCCTTCCCGAATCCTGGATCCCTCCAAGGATCTCGACCCTGCAGCCGACGGCAAGCCGAATATGCATCGCAATAGCCAGACGGTTTTCAATAGCGCGATGTTCGACAGAAGCATGACCTTTGATGGCCGAATCTTCGTTCTGGATAAAGACACTGTGCCTGGGGGGCTTGGTCAATCCATTCGAACTCCCGAGTCCGGGAATCTTAGCGATGGATCAGCGGCTGACGGATTGATGGAGGTGTTCTCCAAGTTTCCGTTGACCAACCACAATGAGATGCGCGCTTATCTGTTCAGCTCGCTGTCACAAGAGGCGTATCGTGAGCACCTTGTCGCCAGATTGCGAGGGGAGGTCGATAGCGACATGTTGAACGATCAGGGATCCCGGAACTGGTTGAGGCTGTTCAGGGATGCCTTTGGCGACGAGCATGATGATGCGCAAAGCCTGATTACGCTGGTAAATGTGCAGCGCGCCATGGCCGCGTATATGAAGTCGATGATCTTTATCGACTCGCCCTGGAAGCAGTATGTTGATGGCGATAGCGCTGCAATATCGATCGCGGCAAAGCGCGGAGCAAAGCTCTTTTATGGCAGCAAGGAACAGGGTGGCCTGGGATGCTCCCATTGTCATAGCGGTGATTTCTTCACAAATGAAAAATTCTATAACACCGGCTTTCCTCAAATCGGAAGAGGGTTCATGCGCGCCGAGAGAGACGATATCGGCCGCTGGAACAGTACTCGAAAGGAAGAAGATAAATACGCATTCCGGGTTCCGACACTGCTGAATATTTCCCAGTCCATGCCGTATGGTCATGCTGGAACATTTGATACCCTCGAAGCGTTGCTTCGCTATCACTCAAATCCGGTGTCTGGTCTGGACGCGTTCGATTTCTCACTCAAGCAGTTGTCTCAATATGCTGAGACAGGTGGTTATGAATATGCTGAGTCCCATACTCGAACCGTTCAGGCTGCGTCCAGTTTTAAAATGGCAGAATCGCTTCTTCCTGGGCGTGACCTTGGTGAACAGGAAGTGTCGGATCTTAAGGCCTTTCTGCTGACCCTGACTGACCGCTGTATCATGGAAGCCGATTGTCGAAGCCAGTGGGTGCCGGTCCTGGAAGAAGACCCGGATGGCAATCTGTTGGTCGTCGATGTTAATCCCGAACCCGAGGCGTCAATTCCCGGACAGGCGGGGAGAGCAGAAGGGGAGCCGCCCACCAATCCGGGTGATTACCCGAAAACTTTCGCATTAACTTACAAGGCGCCGGGTTTGACGACATTTGCGGATATCGAAGGTTGTACATCGCAGCCGTCGGAAAGCGCAAAAAATACTGGTGCAACGGTCTTTCACTCTGCGGCCGTTTCCTCCGGTCTGCACTCCGCAGAAGGGGAGCCCAAAGCGAAACATGGTTTCGATGCACAGACCTGGGATCTGGAAGATTTTCTGACCATCGAGCCGACCATGATTGCTGGCGGTGTCAGCTCTACCTACCTGGATGGTGATTGCTGGCTGGATCTGGCCTATGCCGGTGGGGATGAATCAGGAATGGTCTTCTATCGAAACAAGGGCAGCCAGTCGGGGTTCGAGGCGAAGGCACTTCTTGAGGATGATCCTGGTGGAAAGTTTACCGGTGTCGCCTTTGCCGACCTTAACGGTGACTACCGCCGGGAAATGCTGTTCGGCAATCTCAAGCAGAAAGTTCTGCCGATTTATTCAAGTGGCGATTCGGGAACGTTCTATCGGGCAGGTGCGCTTTCATTGAGCCGGCATACCTATGGTATTTCCTTTGCAGATACCAACCATGATGGCTATCCAGAAATCTTTCTGGCGCACTGGTCGCCGGGTAATGTCCTGACTGCGCCAGTATTCTGGAAGAATAACAGCGGGGTTGAGCTGGAACACCATGATCAGGCCTCGGGTCTGTTTGATGGGTCGCTTTCCCAAGTCTGGAATTTCTCTCCCCAATTTGCCGATATCGACAGCGATGGGCAGATGGATTTGTTGCTTGCGTCGGATTTCGGGACCAGTGTTGTGATGCAAGGACACCCCGAGGGCCACTTTACCAATATCACTGATCGAAACATTATCAGTGACGAAAATGGTATGGGGGCGGCGCTTGGCGATTATGACAATGATGGCGACCTGGACTGGTTTGTCACTTCCATCTTTGACCCCAGTGGCGAAGCGGAGTCGAGCTGGGGGGTTACGGGTAACCGACTCTATCGCAATACCAGTTCGGGCGAGGGTATTTCCCTTGAAGACGTGACCGACGCGAGTGGCGTGGCTGACGGAAACTGGGGTTGGGCTGCCTGCTTTGCCGACTTCAACAATGATGGGTTCCTGGATATTTTCCATGTGAATGGCTTCGGGAATATTCCCGAAAGTGCGGCCCAGAGCGAGGAAGGGGAAAAAATGCGGAACCGCTATTTGGGGATCGCAAAGGAGTACCATAAGTCGCACCCCCGTCTTTTCATCAATCAGGGCAATGGCACTTTCAGGGAAGAAGCTCGGGAATGGGATTTGTTGCCCAGCGATGGCCGGGGGATAACCTGTCTGGACTACGATCGTGATGGTGATATGGATATCGCCCTGGTTGATCATTCCAGGGGATTGCAATTCTTCAGTAATCAGACCGGATATGGAGAGGGCAAACGCTTTCTTTCCGTCCGTCTGGTCGGCAAGGCGCCTAATACAGAGGCGCTTGGCGCGAAAGTACAGGTGCGGGCTGATCTGGGTGAGAGCGCCGGGCTTCAGACCCAGACGCGGTTCAGCCTGGCGAACACAAATTTCAACGGCCAGAACCCACCCGATCTCCACTTTGGTCTGGCCGATGCCGCTGTTGCCGACATGACCGTTGACTGGCCGGATGGTGAAAAATGGGTTTGTGAGGGGGTGAGCCCCAACCAGTTTTTCATACTGGACCAGCGACGGATTCCGGCGATGTGCCAATCCGGTACGAAACAACGGATAGAGGCCATGGGACAGGGTTAAAGAGTGCGGTATGAGCGTCGAAAACAGGGGTTGAGGGTGTGATGGGAGACGTTCTTCCTTTCAAGAAGCCGTTACCGAAAAAGTCCGGAAAGGGCATGTGTCAGCATGGTTTTCACAAGTGGAAAGTATGGAATGAGAAGCAGTTTGATGTGAGACAAGGGCGGCTGGTCACGGTTTACCGGTGTGAGCGCTGCGGCAAACAGAAAGTCAAAGCGCATTAGCTGCGCTCGTCCCCCCCTATTACCGGCTGGCTGCCGCTAATCTTCCCAAATCACCACTTTAGCGAGACGGGAACATTTTGTTGGTGTTTGGGTGAATTTTCGTACGATAATCGTGGGTCATAATACTGAGACATAGTGCACATTTTGCACATCAAGAAGAATAACGACGGATCTGTTATGACTCACGGAATACTCTGCCTGGCTCGCCGCTACAGGGTTCTGTTACTTGTCTGGCTCATCATCCATGTGGCGGCATGCGGTGGCGGTGGCGGTGGCTCCTCAGGCGGCTCGGGTTCTGGCTCCGGGTCTACGCCTCCCGGCGACCCGCAACCCTCGGAACCGACCCTGGATGAATGGCTTAGAGCGGCCATTGTTGAACAAGGCCTTACTGGGGATCCGGCTACGCCGCGTCAGCTAACCCAGGTGACACCTGACCAGGATTCTCTGGTCAAACTGGGCCAGCTACTGTTTTTCTCCCACACCCTGTCCGGCGACCTGTCGGTATCCTGTGCAACGTGTCATCAGCCTGATTTGGGTGGGGGAGACGCTCTCTCGATCGGCATTGGGGTTGCTCCCACCGATCCGGCCACGGTTGGCCCCGCCCGCCGGCTTAACGTCAGCAAGGATCTCGATCCTGCAGCAGACGGTATGCCAAATATGCACCGCAACAGTCAGACCGTTTTCAACAGTGCGCTGTTTGACCGCAGCATGACATTTGATGGGCGTGTATTTGTTCTGGAATCGCAGACCATTCCCGGAGGACGAGGTCAATCCATCAGGACCCCTGAAAGCGGTAATTTGACGGACGGCTCGGAGGCGGATGGTTTACTGGAAGTCTTCTCGAAGTTCCCGCTTACCAACCACAACGAAATGCGCGGTTACCTTTTTAGTGCCTTGTCCCAGGAGGGATACCGTGAGCATCTTGTTGCCCGATTACGTGGAGAGGTAGATGTCTCTCTCCTGTCGGCGCAGGCCGGTGATAACTGGCTTCAGTTGTTCAGAAGCGCGTTTGATGCACCTTCTGCCAATGCAGCGGACATTATTACCCTTGCCAATCTGCAGCGTGCTCTTGCGGCCTACATGAAATCCATGATCTTCATTGAATCTCCATGGAAGCGCTATGTTGAGGGTAATGAAGCGGCGATTTCTGTCACTGCCAAACAGGGGGCTAGATTGTTCTTTGCTTCATCGCAAGAGGGCGGATTGGGCTGTGTTTCCTGTCACAGCGGCGATTTCTTCACCAATGAGAAATTTTATAACGTTGGCTTTCCTCAAATAGGCCGGGGCTTCATGCGGGCAGAGAGAGATGATATTGGCCGCTGGAACAGCACTCGCAGGGAAGAAGACCGTTACGCATTCCGGGTTCCCAGTCTGTTGAATATCGGGGTCAGTATGCCCTACGGGCATGCTGGTACCTTTGATTCTCTTGACGAGTTGTTGCGCTATCACGCCAATCCCAGATCCGGGCTGGCCAATTATGACTTTTCTCTCCAGCAGCTCTCACAGTTTGTGGGTCTGCCTGGATATGATTATGCCCTTGGGCACAGCCAATCAGTGCAAAGTGCCTCGAGCTTCTCGATTGGGGAAGCTTTGCTCCCCGGTCGGGACCTGTCCCAGCAAGAAGTGACTCGACTGTCGTCATTTTTACAGACATTGACAGATGATTGCGTAAAGAACCCTGTGTGCAGGAGCCAGTGGACCCCGGATATGGCTGAGGATCCTGACGGGAATCTGTTAGTGGTCAATGTGAATCCGACGGTGACCGACGAAGGCCCCACTGATCCTGATCCCAACGAGGGTGACCCTCCTACGGATCCATCCGATTACCCTAAAACCGTCGCGTTGGAGTTTACCTCCTCTGCAAGGGCCACTTTTGCGGAGCTTGGGGATTGCGATGCGACGCCTTCTCTGCTGTCGCTCAATACCGGAATTCCTTCGTTCGTGTCTTCGGGTTTGCTTGCCGGGCTTTACTGGGCGCCGGGTGTGCCCAAACATCCCCACGGTTATGCAGCGCAAACCTGGGATCTGGAGAATCTGCTGACTCTCGAGCCTACCATGATTGCGGGAGGGGTCAGTGCGGCTTACCTTGATGATGATTGCTGGCTTGATCTGGCTTATTCCGGTGGCGATTTGTCAGGGATGGTCTTTTACCGAAACAGGGGGCAGCAATTGGGTTTTGATGCCCAGGATATGCTTGATGACGACCCGGGTGGGCAGTTCACAGGTATCGCTTTCGCTGATCTCAATGGGGACTACCGGCGGGAGATGCTGTTCGGAAATCTCAAGCAGAAAAATTTGCCGATATATTCCAGCAATGACAGCGGCAGTTATTATCAGGTAGCGGCACTGTCCCTGAGTCGCCATACCTATGGAATGTCGTTTGCTGATACTAACCATGATGGCTACCCCGAGCTGTTTCTTGCCCACTGGTTACCGGGAAATGTACTCACTGCTCCTGTGTTCTGGAGAAATAATGCCGGGGTTGAAATCGAGCACTTTGATCAGGAATCCGGGTTGTATGATGGTGCAATCTCCCAGGCATGGAATTTCTCACCACAATTTGCCGATGTAGATAGTGATGGCGAGACTGATCTGTTGCTGGCTTCGGATTTTGGTACCAGTGTGGTTATGCAAGGTGAAGCCGGAGGCACGTTTACCAATATCACTGATCGCAATACGATCTCTGACGAAAATGGTATGGGTTCAGCGCTTGGCGATTATGACAATGACGGTGATCTGGACTGGTTTGTGACGTCTATTTTCGATCCGAACGGTGAGGCTGAGGCCAATTGGGGTGTCACCGGAAACCGTCTATACCGTAATGAAAGCAGCCCTGCCGGCATTGCCTTTGCCAATGTGACAGAAAACGCCGGCATCGCTGATGGTAGTTGGGGGTGGGGTGCCTGTTTTGCGGACTTCAATAATGATGGGTTCCTGGATATTTTCCATGTTAACGGCTTCGGGAGCATCCCTGCGGATGCCGTGACCTCGGAGAAAGCACAGGACCTCAGGACGCGTTATCAGGAAATAGCCCAGGAATATTTCGGCGCGCTTCCCCGCCTCTTCATCAATCAGGGCGACGGCACCTTTGTGGATCAAGCCCCACAGTGGGGCTTGCTACTGCCCAGTGATGGCCGAGGCATCACCTGCTTCGATTATGATCGGGATGGCGATATCGATGTGGCACTTCTGGACCATTCCAAGGGATTGCAATTCTTCAGTAATCAGACCGGTCACGGTATCAGTAAACGATTCCTGTCCGTTCGGCTGGTTGGAGAGGCCCCCAATACTGAAGCCCTCGGAGCCAAAGTGCAGGTGTCGGCGAATGTCGGTGGTGAGTTCGGTATGCAAACCCAGACCCGTTTCGCCATGGCCAATACCAACTTCAATGGCCAGAATCCGCCAGATATGCATTTTGGCGTGGGCTCGGCCATGAGTGCGGACCTGACTGTCAGCTGGCCCAGTGGTGAGCGCTGGGCGTGTGATGATATGAACACCAACCGCTTTTGGATCTTCGACCAGCGTAGCCGGCCGGCAAGCTGCACGGTTGTGCCTTAAAGCAGCTGCGAGCTACGAGCTTCCAGCTTCGAGTAAAAGATAAGCCCAATGCTTTTCACTCGTAGTTGGCAGCTCGCAGCTCGACCCTGCTCTTCAATCCAACACCATGATTGCCTGTCCCGCATTGATTTGCTGGCCCTCCTGGCGTGCAATGGCCACAACCTTTCCGGAAGCGGGGGCGTAGATTTCGATTTCCATCTTCATGGATTCCAGTACGGCCACCACGTCGCCTTCGTTCACGGTGTCGCCCTCGGCCACATTCAGCTTCCAGATATTCCCCGCGGTGGGGGATTCCACCGGGGTGCCTTCCACTTCGTCAGTGCCATTGTCTGCATCGAGATCCTGTTCAGACTGGAAGTTGATCTGGCCGCTTTCCACCCAGCGCTGCAGCTCTTCGTCAAAGGCCTGGTTGCGTGCATCGGTAAAGCTGGCAATGTCTTGCTGGTTGTCATCCAGAAATTGCTGGTAGGCACTCAGGCTGAAGGTGGTCTCTTCCACCTTGATCGGGTATTCGCCTTTGGGGAAGTCCCGACGAATCTGGTTGAGTTCGTCGTGGCTGACTTCGTAAAAACGAATCTGATCGAAGAAGCGCAGTAACCAGGGTTGTTCGAAGGCCTCGGTCTTCCGGTAGCGATTCCACATCTGCAGGGTACGTCCGACGAACTGGTACCCCCCTGGGCCTTCCATGCCGTAGACACACAGGTAGGCTCCGCCGATACCCACCGAGTTTTCGGCGGTCCAGGTACGGGCGGGGTTGTACTTGGTGGTGACCAGACGATGGCGCGGGTCGTAGGGCGTGGCGACGGGGGCACCCAGATAGACGTCACCGAGCCCCATCACCACATAGCGGGCACTGAACAGGATCTCTTTGACATCGGCAATGCTGTCGAGCCCGTTGATACGACGAATAAATTCCAGATTGGAGGGGCACCAGGGGGCATCCTTGCGCACTGACTGCATGTACTTTTCGATGGCCTGATGGCAGGCCTCGTCATCCCAGCTCAGAGGGATATGCACGATACGCGAGGGCACTTCCAGATCGTCCTGCTTTTCCAGTTCCCGTTCGGCCTGGGCAAGGAGCGCGAGAAGTTGTTGTCGTGGCAGGCTGAGCGGGTCGAAATGAATCTGCAGGGAGCGGATGCCGGGTGTGAGTTCTATCACCCCGTCCAGTTGCTGTTCTTCCAGCCACAACATCAATGCATGGGCGCGGAAGCGAAGACGCAGGTCCAGGACCAGCGGCCCGTATTCCACCAGCAGATAACGGTCACCGGCGGCCCGGTAGACGACCTCTACCCCGACGTCACTTTCGCTCAGGGATGCCAGTACCGGTGTGGTAATGGTGCTGCCTGTCGTGGCATGGATCGGTGCCGTCAGGTCGGTAATGCAAGCAGTTTGCTCCGCGGCCAGGGCGTCTGCGTCTTCGAGAGTAATGGCCTCAAACCGCAGGGTGTCGCCGGCTTTTAATTGTCCCAGTTTCCAGCGATCAGCCAGCACCACGGTAGCAGGGCAAACAAAGCCACCCAGGGATGGCCCGTCCGGTCCAAGGATGACCGGCATGTCGCCGGTGAAGTCCACGGTGCCGACGGCGTAGGCATTGTCGTGGATGTTGGAGGGGTGCATACCCGCTTCACCGCCATCACTGCGTGCCCACTGAGGCTTGGGGCCAACCAGTCGAATGCCGGTCCGGCTGGAATTGTAATGCACCTGCCAGTCGGTGGAGAAAAACATGGCCATGTCGTCGTCGGTGAAAAAATCCGGCGCGCCGTGGGGGCCGTAGATGACTCGCAACGTCCAGTGTTTGCCCAGGCCCGGCTTGAGCGTTTCAGGGACGCTCAGCACAGGGGTTTCGCCGGTATCGGCAGCGTAGTGCAATACATCGCCGGTGCGCAGGGCACGGCCGCCATGGCCGCCGAACTGCCCGAGGGTAAAGGTGCTGCGGGAGCCCAGATAGGGCGTGCATTGAATGCCGCCTGCAAGACTCAGATAGGCACGTGCGCCTTCACCGCGAACCTTGCCCAGTTTCAACACCTGGCCAGGGTGCACGGTAATGGCCTGATAGCAGGCAACGGCGTCTCCATCCAGAGTGGCCTGCATGTCCGCGCCGGTGAGGGCGATGCGGGTGGCCTGGTTGAACCTGAGTGTCGGGCCGTTAAGGGTGAACTCAAGGCCGGCAGCCTCTTCGTCATTGCCCAGCAGGCGGTTGCCGAGACGGAAGCTGAGGCTGTCAAATGGCCCTGATGGGGGGACGCCCACTGGCCAGTAGCCGCTGCGACCGGGGTAGTCTTGCACGGTGGTAAGTGTGCCGCCTGCCAGCACATCCAGAGTATGGGGCTGATAGAGAAAGTCGTTCAGGTACCGCGTGGTCATGCGACCGTCTGCAAACACCGGTTCTGCCAGAATGGTGCGCACATACTCACGGTTGGTTTCGATGCCTTCCAGCGTGATGGCATCCAGTGTTTTGCTCAGTGCGGCGAGCGCGGCCTCGCGGTTGTCCTCGTGGACGATGACCTTGGCCAGCATGGGATCGAACAGCGGCGAAACCGTCAATCCGGCTTCAATCCAGTGGTCAATGCGGCACTGTTTGCCATCTGTGTCGGGGAACGTAACGGCAGTAAGCAATCCCGCGCTGGGCTGAAAATCCTTGTTGGGGTCTTCGGCATAAACCCTAGCCTGGATGGCATGGCCCTGAGGCTGGAACGGACCGAGGCTGTCCAGTGCCGGCAGGTCGCCTGCGGCGAGCTTGACCATCCACTCCACCAGATCTACGCCGAAGATTTGTTCGGTCACACCGTGTTCTACCTGCAGGCGAGTGTTCACCTCCAGGAAATAAAAGGCATTGGTGTCCTGATCGAGAATGAATTCCACGGTGCCCGCGTTGCGGTACTTAACGGCTTCCATGAGGGTGCGGGCCGTGTTTTGAAGATCATTGCGCACTGGGTCGGGCAAATTGGGGGCAGGGGTTTCTTCCAGAACTTTCTGGTGGCGGCGCTGGGCGGAACAGTCACGCTCGCCCAGTGTTACGGCCTTGCCGTTGCCGTCGCCAAACACCTGTACTTCAATGTGGCGGGCGCGGGCGATGTATTTCTCGATAAAAACGCCGTCGTTGGAGAAGTTGTTGGCGCTGAGACGGCGCACGGTATCCCAGGCCTTGTTCAGGCTTTCGGCGCTGTCACATACCTGCATCCCGATGCCGCCACCGCCGGCGGTGCTTTTCAGCATGACCGGATAGCCGATCTCTTCGGCAGCGTTGAGGGCGGCTTCTTTGTCGGTCAGCAGACCGGTGCCGGGCAGGAGTGGAACGCCGGTTTTTTCTGCCAGGGCGCGGGCGGTGTGTTTGAGGCCAAAGGTATTCATCTGCTCTGGCGTGGGCCCGATAAAGGCAATGCCTCGCGCTTCACAGCCTTTGACAAAATCCGGGTTCTCACTGAGAAAACCGTAGCCGGGGTGGACGGCATCAATGCCATGTTTTTCCATCAGGGCAAACAGTTTGTCCTGATCGAGATAGGTGTCGCGGGCACTGCCGTCACCCAGACAGTAGGCTTCGTCAGCCTGGCTCACATGCAGGGAATCACGGTCAGCTTCAGCGAATACGGCAATGGCTTTCACGCCCAGGGTGCGTAGTGTGCGCGTTACCCGGGTGGCGATGGATCCGCGGTTGGCAATCAGAACAGTCTTGAACATGGCATCGTCTCTTCGACAGGTAACGGGTCGTCCCGTTATTGAATCCTTTGGCCGCTGAGGTCGTCCCCAGGGAATACCGCGCCAGGGTTAATCCCAAATCAGTACTTCAATCGGGGTCGGGTTGTAGCCGTTACAGGGATTGTTCAGCTGTGGGCAGTTGGAAATCAGCATCACGGTATCCATGCAGGCGGTCAGTTCCACGTATTTTCCCGGTGCTGAAATGCCGTCGGCGAAGGTCAACCCGCCTTCTGCAGTGACCGGCACATTCATGAAGAAATTGATGTTGTGAGTGATGTCCTGTTTGGCCAGATGGAATTCCGGGTGGGCGTTGATTGCCAACATCCAGCTATCCCGGCAGGCATGCATGCAACGCTTTTCCAGATCGTAGCGGACCGTGTTGCTTTCGGTGGCACAGGCGCCGCCAAGGGTGTCATGTCGACCGCAGGTATCGGCTACGATTTCCAGTAATGGGTTCATGCGGTTGGTCATCAGCACGGTGCCCGCCGTCAGGTACACATTGCCCTGTTCGCGAAGGGTGTCCATGGCGCTGTAGCGCTCGGCCGGGTCTGCGGCACTGTAGAACAGCGTATCGGCAGCCTGGTTTCCCTCAAGGTCCAGCAGTCGGACGGTTTGCCCTGCTTTCACGGTGCGAATGAAATAATCACCAGCCGCAACGGTTTCGCGAAAGCTGGCCTGTTCCGGTTGTCGTGAACTTTCTTTGATCATGTTTCGTTCCTTGTCAGGTGCCGCGAATTACAAACCGAGGTGATACAGGCGGTTGTTTTCGAAGGCTCTGCCATTTTCCGGGCGGAAATTTTTGCAGTAGTCATCGTCGCTGACTGGATCGGCTTTCAGCATGTCGATCTGCACCGGCTTCATGGGATAGTCTGTTGCCGGGTTGAGCGGGTGTGGGCAGGTGTGCAGGATCACCAGCGTATCCATTTCAAACCGCAGGGTGACGCTGGCTCCGGGGCTGGCTGCTTCAGGATCAAACTGCAAACTGCCGTCATCGGCGGCGGCCACTTTTGAAAAAAGATTCAAATTGGCTGCCATGTCGCGCTCGGTCAGGCCGTACTTGGCCAGCTCGGTGAGGAAGCTGTGTTCACCGCTCAGGGTCCATTGATTGTGATGGTCCTGGTAGGAGCGCACCGGGTACTTCTGCTGTAAGGTTTTTTCGCTGAGGGTACCGCAGACGGTTTCATGCCAACCGAAATCATCCTCAACAATAGAAGCGAACACCCGACCCATATCGGAATACAGGCAGTTGCCCCGTGTCAGTTTGAAAGTGTGTTGGCCCTTGAGGGTATCCGGTGCGTTGTAGCGTTCCAGCAGGGCTTCCGGGTTGTACATCAGTACGGCCAGATTGGCGCCGCCTTGCAGATCGGTGAAGCGCAGCTGCATGCCGCGACGCACCCGCAGCGACCAGTGGGCGCTGCCAGGCAGGAGGGGGGTGTAAAGGCTGTCGCTCATGATGAATTCCTTGGACTTTCAGAGGGTGTCGTTAAGCACGCGACTGGTGCGGGTCACGCGCTGGTTGATGCTGGTCAGGGTGCCGTTCTCACAATCGCCTACCGGCAGGTCATAAGTCACACGGGCGCCATAGGCCCCGGGGGCTTGCGGATCCAGCCGGGGTTTGTCGAAGACCCACAGGCGGGTGCCCAGATAAAACCCTTCGGTGATGTCATGGGTGATCATGAATACCGTGAGGCGCTGGGATTTCCACAGGGACAGCACCAGCTTGTGCATGTCGGCACGAATACCCGGATCCAGTGCGCCAAAAGGTTCGTCCAGCAGCAGGATGCGTGGACGCTTGATCAGTGCCTGGGCCAGCGCCAGACGTTGCTGCATGCCCCCGGACAATTCATGAGGGTACTTGTCGGCAGCCGGGCCGAGTCCCACGGACTCGAGCATCTCCAGGGCATCCTTGCGTAGCTGTTTGCGTTTTTTACCTACGCTGATACCGAACCAGCGACTGCTTTCCAGCTCGCCTCCCAGCATCACGTTTTCCACTGCGGTGAGATGGTTGAGCACGGAGTAACGCTGGAACACGATGCCCCGGCTGGCGTCAGGTTCGGCCGGGAGAGGCTGGCCATCCAACAGCAGTTCGCCGCGGGTGGCGTCTTCGGTGCCGAGCAAGAGTTTCAGGAAGGTGGTCTTGCCACAGCCGGAGGCGCCGACAATGGTAATAAACTCGCCCTCCTCGACAGTGGCGTTAAGACGTTCCAGAACTACCTGATCGCCGTATTCCTTCCACAGGTTTTTCATTTCGATAATCGCCATGGGTCTCGCTCCTTAGTGCCCTTTCTGGTGGAACCAGGGGTAGCGCCATTGCGAATAGCGGCTGAGTAAAAAGTCGATGACAAACGCCAGAAAAGTGATCCACACCACGTAAGGCAAGATCACATCCATGGCCAGATACCGGCGCACCAGAAAAATCCGGTAGCCAAGCCCTTCCGTCGCGGCGATGGCTTCTGCGGCAATCAGGAACAGCCATGCCGGGCCCAGTGACAGGCGCACCGCACTGATCAGTCGCGGCATCAGTTGGGGCCACACCAGTCGGGTGATGATCTGCCAGGTATTGGCGCCCAGCGTTTGCATCTTGATGATTTGTTCGGCGGGAATTTCCCGTGCTCGCTGTTGCAGGTCCCGGATCATGAAGGGGGTAATCCCGATAATGATCAGCATGACCTTGGCCAGTTCGCCCAGACCGAAAATAATGAACAACACCGGCAGGATCGCCATGGGTGGGACCAGCGAGAGGCCGGTTACCAGTGGCGAAAAGGTGGAACGCACCAGTGGAATAGTGCCATTGCCAATACCGACCACCACCGCTACCAGGGCACTAATGGCAACACCGATGCCGAGCCGTTGCAGGCTGGCTAGCGTATCGGCCCAAAGCAGATATTCACCACTGCGTTTGCTGGGTTCGAATGCCATACGGTCGATGGCCTGAACAAAACTGTCCAGTGCGGGCAGCAGCTTGTCGTTGGGGTTCTCCGCCAGGCGTGCATCAGACGCCACCATGTAGGCGATCATCAGCAGCAGGAATGGCAGCAGCCCCAACGCCCAGCTCAAGGCGTTGCCGGGTCGGCGGTTGATCAGTTTCTTCATGATGAATCCCGGTGTGGTTTAACAGCCAGTTAGACGTCAGACGCCCGGCTTCAGACGTCTGACGTTTTTCTCTTACAGCGTTCCGTCGGCCGCCATGGCCATGTAGTCCGGGATGAAACGCAGCTGGATGTTGCTGTCGCTACCGAATACCCCGGCCGGGGTTTCGATGCCCACAAAACCCGCATCCGGTGCGCCTTCGCCGAGCAGGCCGTGCTCAAACGAGAACTCCGCGACTTTCTGCATGGTGTCTTTCAGCTCAGCACTGTTGACGAAGGCAACGGCCTCGCTGGGCTGATAGAACATGCGGGTGGAGGCCAGTTGCGCCTCATAGCCGGCCAGGTCGGTGCCAGAGGCTTTGGCCATGAAGGTACGGGCGGCCTTGCCTGCCTCGTTGTCGGCGGACATGGTGGCCATGATTTCGTACCAGGCACCGGTCAGTGCCTTGCCGAAGTCCGGGTTGGCGTTGAGGGTGTCGGTGTTGACTACCATCAGGTCGATGATTTCACCGGGAATCTCCGACGAGTCGAACACCTTGTGACTGTCAGGCATGGCCGTGATTTCGCTGAGCAGCGGGTTCCAGGTAGCGACCGCTGTGACATCGTCCGTGGTGAAGGCAGAAACCATATCGGCGTCTGAGGTGTTCACCACCGTCAGGTCTTTCTCGCTCAGGCCAACCGTATCGAGGGCACGGGCCAGCAGGTAATGGGAAACGGACAGCTCTACCAGGTTCACGTTCTGGCCCTTGATATCGGCCAGCTCGTCGGTGCCTTTCAGTACCACACCGTCGTTGCCGTTGGAGAAGTCCCCCACGATCAGGGCGGTGGAATCCACGCCGCCGGCAGCCGGAATGGTGAGGGCGTCCATGTTGGTCATGGCGCAGCCGTCATAGGCTCCGGCGGTGTACTGGTTGATGGATTCCACGTAGTCATTGATCTGCACCACGTCGATCTCGATGTCGTACTTGTCAGCCCATTTGTCGACGATTTTCTGCTGGGCACCGAAGTCCCAGGGCATCCAGCCCACATAGATGGACCAGCAAATGCTGAAGGAGTCTTTGGCCATGGCACTGGCCGGGGTCAGGACGGCAAACAGGGAAAGTGCTGCGGCGGCAGCGGTGTTGCGTACGGAACGGGTCATGTCAGACCTCCTTGGCTACGGACGGAGAGGAATCCAATGACACTGCTGTCATCGTGCTCTCCCGGGCTTTTGTCCCGCCGTGTAACCTTCTGCCAAGTCAGTCTGTGAAGGTCGCCAGCTCTCGGACCAGGCATCACCCTGAAGCAGGTGACCGGAACCCTAGCTGTCTATTGGTGCAAATTGTATTGAGTGCGTGATGGCAGCGTGGCCATTCGATTCCTCGACGGAATGTGGTGCAAGTGGGGTGCCAACCTTTTCATTGCCAAGGAATTCAGCGGGTTAGCTGTTGGGGCCTGGTGGGGGTGTCAGGTTTGAGGGGAAGGCGCGATTTAAAATGGGGCATTCGGGTTGGTGATGCCCCGTGTTGGTGCTTTATTCCGGAGTGGCGGCAAGGAAGTCCATCAGGGCCTCCCAGCTGGCCTGGTCGGCATGGGCGTCATAGCCCACCGGCATGTCAAAGCGTTCTGCTACTGCGTCGGCACCGGGGTTGGTAAAGCTGTGCTTCACGCCGGGAAAACTGAGCAGTTGCAGGTCGACGCCAGCGGCGGTCATCTCAGAGACAAAACCACTGACCTGCTCGGCAGGCACCATGGGATCGGCCTGACCGGTGGCCACCAGCACCCGGGCTTTGACCTCGCCGGCCTTGGCGGGCTGTTCTGTGCCGAGGCTGCCGTGGAAACTGGCGACACCCGCCAGGTCTGTGCCCCTGCGCGCCTGATGCAGAACCACCCCTCCGCCAAAACAGTAGCCAATGGCATACAGCCGTGCCGGATCGACCTGCTGTTGTTTAAGCATCAGGGTGCGGGCGGCCTGGAAACGTTGGTTCATCTTTTCAGGGTCCGCCATGGCGGCTTCCATGAAGGCCTTGGCGTCTTTGGGGTGGGTGGCCACCTTGCCGGTGCCATACATGTCGATGGCCAACGCAGCATAGCCCTGTTTGGCGAGCATGCGGGCACGGGCACGGGCGTAGTCGTTCAGCCCCCACCATTCGTGGATAACGATCACGCCTGCGGAGGGGTTTTTCTGTTTGTCGTTCAGGTACATCACCCCTGTGCCCAGATTGTCGGGGAGAGTGATTTGCGTTTCGATGATGTCCGCCTGCACGGTTTGCCCCAAGACCAATAGCACGAACCACAGCCCTAGCCGTTTCATTGCCTGTCCTCTTTCAAGATTAACAAAGTGGTTGAATCAGTTTTCCTGCCATACCCAGCGCAGGGGTTCGCCAAAATCATCGTAGACCAGCTTGCGACGTGGCCGGGGGGCCAGACGCTGGCGTTTTGGCTTGTGTTTTCTCGCTTCCTTGCGTGAATCAATGGTGGCTGCAACCTGGGTCAGGTCGGTGCGACGAGGCTCTTTGGGGCCGTTGAACAGCACCGTCTGGTGGCCCTTGCCGCTGATGGGGTCGGCACCACTGACGCCGGAGGCGACCTCCTGAATGGATCCACCTTCTGCCAGGAATCGTTGCATATCGCGTTCCAGGCGATGACGCTGTATTTCCTTGCTATTACGAACCTTCACGGGACTGATCCCAGGTTGTGAGTGGAATTATCCACCATATCAGGGTCCGCCGCAGGCGGCTACTGGCCCTCGGGTGGTTTGCCGAGTGCCTGGCGAATGGCGGTTTCCAGCTCTCCTCCGCGGGGTTGGGCAGAGGAGGGGAAGTGTGTGATGACGTCACCGTTGGCAGAAACCAGATACTTGTTGAAGTTCCAGCCCGGCGCTTGCGTGGCGGCATTGAGTACCTGGAACACGGCGTTGGCCTGATCGCCTTTCACCGAGCTGGTGGCGGCCATGGGGAAGGTGACACCGTAGTTGATGTAGCAAATGTCGGCGACGGCGGATTCGCTGCCCAGCTCCTGGTTAAAGTCGTTGGACGGAAAGCCGACGATCACCAGGCCATCTTCCTTGTAGGCCTTGTAAAGGGCTTCCAGCCCTTTGAATTGCCCGGTGTAGCCACATTGGCTGGCGGTATTGACGACCAGTGTGGTGCGGTTGCGGGTCATTTCGCACAGATCAAGCTGCTTGTCCGAGTGCAGCTTGCGCACCGTGACATCCAGTGCCGCGGCGCAGCTTTGCTCCGCGTGGCTGGCGGGGCTAAGCAGAAACAGGCTGAACAGGGCGGGGATCCATCGCATCATCATTGATCGTCTCCATTCGGGATGCACTGAGCTTCGCGGAATTCCAGTAAAGATAGCGCGAAGAGTTTCACATTATCGTGGCTTCAGGGCTTCGCCGTCGAAGTGGACGTCTTTGAGGCTATGACGCATGAAGGTGCGAATGTTGGCATGGTCGTCGCCTTCCGGGTTGCTCAGCACATGGTCGCGGAAGAAATGCCCAAAGCAGGCCAGGGTCTGCTCGTCGTTCAGGTTGTGCAGCTTGGCGAACGCGAAGATCTTGCAGGAGCCCTCATTGGTCCCTGCTTCATTGATCACCATGTCGTCACCGCTGCCATTGGTGAAGCGGGTCGGGGTGTAGTCATAGTGCTCGTCAATGGCGGCCTGGACCTGCTCAAATGCCACCACTTCAGGCATCAGGTTCAGGGCAAACAGCAGGGTTTCGACGGAATTGCTCATGGGGATTCCTGTTCCGGTTCAAAACGCAGAAGGGTAGCGCTATCCCCGGAACAGGGGAAGGCCGGCGGCGCCTTATTGGCCGGCGGCAGGGGCAGCAGGCAGGTTGCGGGCGCCCAGCGGATTACAGTTTTTCAGTACCACCCGGCCCTGCAGCATGTTGCCGCGGGAATACTCACGGAAGATGCATTCGTTGGTGGCAGGGTCGTAGTCCTCGATCCACAGGTTGTCATCTTTCCAGGTGGCATTGAGGTGGTAGTGTTCCTCAGGGATGGTGATGCTCATGGTGCCGCCAAAGCGCTTGACGAACACTTGCTGGAGCCAGAAATAGTAGGCGAGGGTGGAGACCAGCCAGATGATCACGGCGATGATGATGGCCGGCTTCCACTTGCCGGCGCGAGCGCCGATACCGACCAGGGCGGCGATGACCAGAGCGGCGACAAGAAACCAGTAGAGATACGTAATCATTTTTCATCCTTGTTGTCTGTAACGTCTCTGGCATCATAGCAATGATTTCGCGGGCAGATGTAAAAGCATGCAACAGTGGTGGGTGTATATGGTGCGTTGTGCCGACCAGTCCCTGTACACGGGGATCTGTACCGAACCCGCTCGCCGTTTCCATGAGCACAACCATAGCCCGAAAGGGGCTCGCTACACGCGGGTGCGACGTCCTGTGGTGCCGGTACTGCTGGTACCCGGCGGGGATCGCTCGTCGGCCTCGCAGCTGGAGGCGAGACTCAAACGGCTGAATCGGGCTGGCAAAGACCGCTTGCTGGCCGCGTTGCGTGAGGAGAAGCGTCGTGCCCCGCTGTCGATCTGGTTGGACGATGCCTGAATTCAACATGAATGGAGAACACAGTAATGACCTTGTGGCGTAGTGTGGTGCTGGTAATGCTGGTGGGTTGGTTGAGTGGCTGCGGGATCAACAATATCCCCACCTATGATGAGCAGGTAAAAGCGGCCTGGAGCCAGGTGGAAAACCAGTACCAGCGTCGTGCCGATCTGATTCCCAATCTGGTGAACACGGTCAAGGGCTATGCCAGTCATGAGCAGGAAGTGCTGGTGGATGTGACCCAGGCGCGGGCCAAGGTGGGGTCTATTCAGGTGGATGGCAACCTGCTGGACAACCCGGAAAAACTGCAGCAGTTTGAGCAGGCGCAACGCCAGCTTGGCTCTGCCTTGCAGCGCCTGATGGTGGTAGCAGAGCGTTATCCGGATCTGAAAGCCAACCAGAACTTCCTGGCGTTGCAGTCGCAGCTGGAGGGCACCGAGAACCGCATCAGTGTGGCTCGCCGGGACTATATTGCGGCGGTGCAGCAGTACAACACCGAGATTCGCACTTTCCCGGGCCGGCTGTGGCACAGCTTCCTGTACAGCGACATGGACATCCGCGAGACCTATGAGGCGACCTCGGAAGGGGCCGACCAGGCACCGGCGGTCAGCTTCGACTGATGCGCGTTTTCCTGTTTCTCAGTCTGCTGTTGGCGTCTCCCCTGTGGGCGGCGCCGACGTTCCCCGAGCTTAGCGGCCGTGTGGTCGATGAGGCAGGCCTGTTAACCCCGGCCCAGACGCAGAGCCTGACCCAGGCGCTGGCGGGGGCCGAGCAGAATACCTCGAATCAGGTGGTGGTGGTCACCCTGTCGGATCTGCAGGGCTATGACATCGCCGACTACGGTTATCAGCTGGGCCGTCACTGGGGCATCGGCAGCAAGGACAACGATAACGGTGTTCTGCTGATTGTGGCTCCCAACGACCGCAAGGTGCGTATCGAGGTGGGCTATGGCCTGGAAGGTTCGCTCACCGATGCGCTGGCCAGCGTGATCATCCAGCAGGAAATTCTGCCCGCCTTTCGTCAGGGGCAGTTTTATGGCGGCATCCAGGCTGGTGTCACGGCGATTCTGGCTGCCATCAAGGGTGAGTATGCCGGCACCCGGCAGCCACGACAGAAAGTGTCCGGGCTCAAGGCGCTGGGCATCCTGGCAGTGATGATCGTGTTGACCTTCCTGCTCTCCTTCGGGGGCGGTGGCGGCCGGGGTGGTCGCCGCGGTGGCTTCATGTTCCTGCCCATGCCCATGGGGGGAGGAGGTTTCGGCGGTGGTGGTTTTGGTGGCGGCGGCTTCGGCGGCGGCGGTGGTGGTTTCGGTGGCGGTGGCGCCTCCGGTGGCTGGTAAGGGAGACAGGTAGTGTTACTGGATAAAGCCGCCCAGGCGGCATTGGCCGAGGCCATCAACGAACAGGAAAAACGCACCGATGCCGAGCTGGTCACCGTGTTGGCCACGCAGGCAGATGATTACCGTTATGTCACTTTGTTGTGGGCGGCGCTGCTGTCTCTGCTGGTCCCTGCGGCGCTGCTGTTTTTGCCACACTGGCTGACTGCCTTTGAGGCGCTGCTGCTGCAATGGGGTATGCTGCTGGTGCTGGCGGTGCTGTTCCGCTGGAAGCCCCTGCAGTTCCGTTTGGTGCCGCGTCGCCTGCAGCATTTGCGGGCTGCCAGCCTGGCGCGCAACGCGTTTTTGCAACAGGGGTTGCATCGTACCCGGGATGCCACCGGCGTGCTGATTTTCGTCAGCGAAGCCGAACATTATGTGGAAATCCTGGCGGACCAGGGGATCGCCCAACATGTCGGTGATGACGAATGGCAGGCGATAGTGGATACCTTCATTTCCCGGGTCAAAGCCGGGCAGACGGCACAGGGCTTTCAGGAAACGGTAACGGCCTGCGGTGATAAGCTGGCTGCCCATGTACCCGCAACCCGCCAGAAGAACGAGCTGCCCAATCATCTCGTCATTCTCTAGACCATGATTCTTCAGGAGTCGGTCCGGGCGTCAGTGCCGTCCCGGCCACGGCTTCCCGGTCACTGCAATATCTGGAATATGAGAAAACGGGATAATTGCGTCTTTTCCTGAATTCGGGTAACAACATTAGGGTCTGTTAAGGAGCACGAATAACGATAACCGCCTTCCCGCCCTCTGTGGTGGATGCGGCGGACGTCATCTCAAAGCAGCCAGGCTGTCGCTTTGAAGGCGCAAGGAGAGAGACGATGAAACTGTTCCGCGAAAAAAGCAGCGCCACTAGTGCGCCAACGCCCCCGGTATTGATTACCGAATCCACCGATATTGAACGCCTAAAACACATTGCTCGAAATACTGCTGCATTCGATTTGGGTGTGCAGTCTGTGGAGTGGGAGCGGGAAACGAGTGGTGCTGCGGATTGCCTGAGACTGCGGCTCAGCGACGACTTCTATTTCGTTATCCGGCCCTGAGACTGCGGGCAATCCAGGTTCGTCGTCAACGGCGCGCCAGAGGGAGGAAGATCCTCCCCTCTGGCCGCTTGTCCGGTTCAGGCGTTAGCCCTGGCTCCGCTCGCGTTACCTTTACCGCCCTCGCTTTTGTCGTGCCTGAGCGCATAAACTCATGGACACATGTCGGTACCGTTGGTTTTGATAGTACCCGTGATCGTGTAGGTGCTGACGATATAGCAGCGGGCGATATTGGCGGTATTACCGGTGCCTGAAAGATGGTTAATCGTGACGCCCCCGGCAAGCAGGTAGGTATGGATATCTGTGGTTAGAATGGTCCCCGAAAGGAACAGGGTGTTGTCGGAAAAGTCGATATAGCTGTTGTTGTCGGTAAAGGCGAGCGCCTGCCCCGTGCTGCCATTGGCCACGACCGTGGCGTTGTTGTCGCGGATGGAAATATGGTGGCTGTTCTTTATCAGAAAGAGCGCAGCGGTGCTGGCAGAGACCTGTGAGTGCAACACATTGTCGTGGATCTGAACATTGGACACGTTATCCATTTGGGCGATCACAACGGAGCCGCTTCGGCTGATGCTCGCCTGGACGCCCACCAGGCTGCTGTTGTTGGCCATCTCAAAAAAACGGTTGGGGCCGCCGCTGCCATTTTCGCCTTCGCCGGTAATGCTGGCGGATGGTGTCGTGAGGTTGACGATTTTCCCCGAGGGGGTTTTGGCCAATAGTGTCGATTTCCCCAGAATGTCCTGACCGTCCTGCAGTACCGCGAGCTGATTGATGTCGGTGTAGTCCCCATTGAGAATGACGGCCGTGTTGGCCCCGGCGGCATTGATCGCGGTGGCCAAATCTGTGCCATTGCTGATGCTGGTGCTGTCTAGCACCGTAATGCGTTTGCCTTCGGCTGTTTCGGTGACATCCCCCTCGGAGGGCCA
>OBIY01000212.1_pt1 | contig 25567 bp, 24 predicted proteins | sample 1519841 | NCBI WGS metagenome assembly OBIY01 (sample SAMN03019774, study PRJEB22545) | beach sand metagenome | biome: beach; feature: sea beach; material: beach sand | place: USA: Municipal Pensacola Beach, FL | collected 2010-07-30 | depth 30-40 cm m
AGCCACACGGGGAGCGGTTGCTGAGCTGAGGTTGCCAGGTTTGCCACTCACGTAACCGTTGTGCGCATGTTTCAATTGCATGCACATGGGCACTGGGCGAAGCACACTGTGAGCCGACGTGAAAAGAAAAGCCTTTGACAGCCAGGTCAAGGCGGGAGGCTTCTGCCACTAACTGATCTAATTCACTGGGGTCACAGCCAAACTTTTTGGATAAATCCACAACGGCTTCCGAACTGCGGAAGGCCACCCGTATCAACAAACCGACCCGGCTTCGGTAGGGGATAAACTTTTGTAGTTCCGCGAAATTGTCGATAACAAATGTTGTGCAACCAAAGCGCAGCGCCTGACGGATGTCGTCATCTGTTTTGATCGGGTGGGTATGGATAGTTTGCCGGGGGTTCACCTTCATGGCATAGAGCAGATCAGCTTCGCCAGAACTGGCAATATCGAAACCGACACCCATCGCATCCAGTTCTCTAATGATATGTGTATCTGAGAAAGCTTTAAGTGCGTAATAGAGGTCAACATTTGGCAGTGCCGCCCGTAATTGTTCCACTTGCGTTGCCAGCTGTTTGCAATCGACAACCAGCAGAGGCGTGCCGTATGTTTGTACCAGCTCGTTGATCAGGGATTCTGTTAATTTGGCCATGGTCATGCGTCCGCTATCTGGCCGAGTGCCTTCTGCAAATATTGGGGTAGTGCAAAGCTGGCTAGGTGGATATCAGGGTTGTAGTAGCGTGTTTCGATTTGGCTGGCATTAAAACGTGCCTGAAGGGTGGCTTGATCAACGGCCCGGAGTTCTGCGGCATCGGTTGCCCATCCAAATGCCATGATCCCGCCAGTGTAAGTGGGAATAGCCGCACTGTAGAATGACCAGTCTGAGAAAAGCTGTGAAAAGGCTTTGCCTGAAGAGAGGCATTCGTCTAACTGGAAAAAGGGGACACCGTTTTGTGTGACCAGAATGCCTCCCGGGTTCAAGCAACGATGGCAGTCTGCATAGAACGATTTTGTGAACAAAGAGCCGCCCGGGCCGATGGGGTCTGTTGAGTCGATAATGATGATGTCATAACGCTCTTTTGTTTGACGGATGAAATCATTGCCATCCGCAATGATTAAGTGAAAGCGAGGATCATCAAATGCGCCAGCGCTGTGATTGGGCAAAAATTCTTTGGCCATATCAACCACCGCTTGGTCGATTTCTACCTGATGAATGGCCTCCAGTGCTCTATGCTTGCACAGTTCACGGGCGATGCCGCCATCCCCTCCGCCAATGACCAGTACTTTTAGAGCGGCATTATGTGCCAGTAAAGGCACGTGTGTGAGCATTTCGTGGTAGATAAACTCATCTTTTTCCGTGGTCTGTACGACACCATCAAGCGCCATCACTCGTCCAAACTTGGCGTTGTGAAAAATGAGTAAATGCTGATGTTCTGTCTTTGACTCGAAAAAAATTCGGTCAATATTAAAACTCTGGCCGTAGGCATCGTACAGAGTTTCTGTCCAGACTTTATTTGCCACTGAGCTGTCCTCGTTTAAGTGTTTTGATATCGACTTTTTCTGGGGAAAAAGCTTTTTCCAAAACAGCAACCGAAAGGTGAGGCTTGGCGTCGCCGCACATGAATACATCAAAAGCGGCATAGTTAAGTTCGGGCCATGTGTGGACGCTGATGTGAGACTCGGCCAGAACGGCGACGCCGGAAATCCCGCCGTTAGGGGTGAAGTGATGCAAATGTATATGCAGCAAGGTCGCATGGCAGACAGCCACACATTCTCGCAATGCAGTATCCATTAGACTGATTTCATCAAGCTTTGATGCGCCCCAGAAGTCGAAGATTAAATGACGTCCAGCATAGACATCGTCGTTTTCAACGATAAAGTGGTCAAGGGGTAATGGCTGTTGACCCGTTTCCGTCGTGCGGAGTTGGCAGGATGACGGCCAAGGTGAGTGGTAAGTATTTTTCTCGACACGTATTTCTTCACGTGCAGAAAGCGTAGAGGACAGACCCATTACGCGTTCTCCTTGTAAAAACCAAAAAGGCAGTTAAACAAATTGTGATGCTTACGCGCCTTTCCTGGTTGGTGAAAAACGCTTGGGCTAGGAGTACATAAAACCTCTATCGATAACGAAGGTGGAGCAATTCTAGATATTTTTTTGAAAAAAGCAATACCAAACTGCAGGTTTAATAAGTGGTTTTTCCATTTATTAACCGATGGTCAGATGCAACCTAAAACAGTTGATCCGATTGCATCTGTGTACGTGTGTCTCAACGCATGCTTTTGTTGATCAAAGCGAGGACTTCTTCGCCTGGGCACAACTCTTCTTCATGGAGTTCATTGAGGGGCTTGTCGCAGGTGGATAGGTTTTGATGCAGGTCCGTTGACTCTGGGTTCAGGTGCAAGAGACCTGTAACGATTTCTCCTTTTTCCTGGTGCTCTTGGATATATTGCAAAGCGGCGGCACGGTTACTTGTATCAAAGTTGTCATCAAGCTTTTTCAGCCGGATATAGGAGCCATCATGGAGTGTCACTTCCTGCACGGAGCCAGCGTCATAGCGCGTTGTGATTTCTTCTTTATGAGGGATGAAGTCCGCTTTTACAACCGTGGCATTATGCTCTCGAATGTAGTCGTAACTTTTTGTTGAGCCTTTGTGGTTATTAAAGGTGACGCAAGGTGAGAGAATATCGATGAACGCAGCCCCTTGATGCTTGATGGCTGCTTTTAGCAAAGGCACGAGTTGTTCTTTGTCACCCGAGAAACTACGTGCGACAAAGGAAGCACCAAGTTGAATCGCCATGGCTGCCAAGTCAATGGATGCATCAAAATTTTCCACACCTTTCTTACTTTTTGATCCAGTATCAGCCGTTGCGGAGAATTGACCTTTGGTCAACCCGTAGACGCCGTTGTTTTCGACAATGTAGGTCATATTCACGCCCCGGCGCATAATGTGGGCGAACTGCCCCAAACCGATCGATGCAGAATCGCCATCACCGGACACGCCAATATAAACCAGATCCCTGTTGGCCATATTTGCGCCCGTGAGTACAGAGGGCATGCGTCCATGCACACTGTTAAATCCGTGGGATTTACCGAGAAAGTAAGTCGGTGTTTTCGAAGAGCAACCAATACCTGAGAGCTTTGCGATACGGTGGGCTGGCAGGTTCAGTTCGAAGCAGGCCTGAATAATACCCGCACTGATGGAGTCATGACCGCACCCAGCACACAGTGTCGACACAGCGCCTTCATAATCCCGGCGGGTGAGTCCCAATTCATTTTTGGGTAAGTTGGGGTGGTAAGCCCTGGGTTTAATTACGTACGTCATTTCTGAGCACCTCTGAGCGGGGTAACTTTATTCGGTGAGAGCCGCTTAAGAACTTCAGCGGTAATATATTTTGCTGTAATGGGGGAGCCTTCAAAGTAGGTCACCGGCATGAGCTTTTCAGGTAGAATTTCCAGTTCATTAATCAACAGCGTGCGCATTTGTGCGTCCCTGTTTTGTTCTACGACAATAATGGCGCTGTGCTGGTCGATGAAGTTTTTGACGTCTGGTGAGAAAGGGAATGCCCGCAAGCGCATGGCATTTAAAGTGAGCCCTTGATCAGCCAATTGATCGAGTGATTCCTGCATGGCGTGGCTTGTTGAACCATAGTAAATAACCGCCAGATCTGTCTCTTCAGGGGCTATTTGGGTAACGGGTGCAGGCAGGGCACGGGCCGCTGTTTCAAACTTGAGGTCTAATCTACGCATGTTTTCTGCGTAAATTTTCCCATCTTCGGTATAGCGTGCATAGGGGTCGCGGGAGGTGCCACGTGTAAAGAAACTGCCGCGTTCCGGGTGAGTGCCCGGATAGGTTCGATAACAAACGCCATCGCCATCCACATCCAGGTAGCGGCCAAAGTCCCGGCCAGCATCCAGGTCTTCCTGGGTCATGATTTTTCCCCGGTTGTAACGGCGGGAGTCGTCCCACTCAAACGGCTTGGTAATGTGATCGTTCATACCAATATCGAGGTCAGTAATAACAATAACGGGTGTTTGGAAATGATCAGCCAGGTCAAAGGCTTGCGCAGATAGCTCGAAGCATTCAAAAGGGTCATTGGGTATCAGCAATAGATGTTTTGTATCGCCATGCGACGCATAAGCACAGGCTAAAATATCTGACTGCTGGGTACGCGTGGGCATACCTGTGGAAGGGCCTGTCCGTTGCACGTCAAAAATAACGGATGGAATTTCTGCAAAATAGGCCAGCCCTAAAAATTCGCTCATCAATGATATGCCGGGGCCGGAGGTTGCGGTAAAGGCGCGAGAACCATTCCAGCCCGCGCCAATGACCATGCCGATAGCCGCCAGTTCGTCTTCCGCTTGTAACATGGCGTATCGTTTTTTGTCGGTTTCTGGCTCTATGCGGTATTTTTCACAGTAGCTGCCGAATGCCTCCGCAAGAGATGAGGAAGGCGTAATCGGATACCAACTTGCGAATGTTGCCCCGCCATAAACGCATCCTAAAGCGGCCGCACTGTTGCCATCAATAAAAATTTTGTCGCCGACTTGGTCACTGCGCTTTACGGTGAGCCCTATGGGGCAATTGAAGTGTTCCAGCGCATAGTCACGGCCCATATCTAAGGCATGAATATTCGGAATAACCAGCTTTTCCTTGCCTTTAAATTGTTCGTTGATAACGTCGTTGATGACTGCTGTATCAATGTCCAGGAGGGCGGCTAGCGCGCCCACATAAATAATGTTTTTAAACAGCTGCCGTTGACGTGGGTCGTTATATTCCCGGTTGCACATTTCCGTGAGGGGCACACCAAAGAGGGTAATGTCATCTCGGCGCATATGTCGGGGTAGCTCACGGGTGGAGTCATAAAGTAAATACCCACCAGGTTCAATGCTGGCAATATCGGCTGCCATGCTTTCAGAGTTCATGGCGACCATAAAGTCAACACCCCCGCGGGCGCCGAGGTAGCCTTTTTCGTTGACACGGACTTCGTACCAGGTAGGAAGCCCTTGAATGTTTGAAGGGAATATGTTCCGGGGGCTGACGGGTACGCCCATGCGAAAAATGGACTTTGCGAACATCAGGTTTGCACTCGCCGAGCCGGACCCATTAATGTTGGCGAACTTGATGACAAAATCATTGACGGCTTCGAGCTGCTTCATCCCCTCTCTCCTGCCACGGGCAAATCAATTACAAATTTTTGCATATCCCAGGCGCCTGTTGGGCAGCGCTCTGCACACAAACCACAGTGGAGGCAGACGTCTTCATCTTTAGCCATCACTTTTCCTGTAGGTAGGGTATCTGAGAGTAAGACATCTTGCGTGTCATCCTTTGCTGGAACGCGCAGTTGCGTGCGCAATGCTTTATCCTCATCGAGGTGGAAAAAGTTGATGCAGTCTGTGGGACAGATATCAACGCACGCATCACACTCGATACATTTGGGCTCTGAGAAGACGGTTTGGACATCACAGTTGAGGCAGCGTTGGGCCTCTTGAAAAGCGAGTTGTTCGTCAAACCCCAGTTCCACTTCAAGTGATGCGTTTTCCAGTGCTTTTTGTTTTTCGACATGTGGCACGGCAAAGCGTAAGTCTTCCGAGATTTGGCTGTCGTAGCTCCAGTCATGAATGCCCATTTTTTGGCTGGATAAATGGATGTTCTGAGCGGGGCGCTGGTTTACGTCCTGAGCTTGGCAGAAAAGGTCGATGGACAGTGCCGCTTCGTGGCCATGTGCGACGGCGGTAATGATGTTTTTAGGGCCAAACGCAGCATCTCCGCCAAAAAAGACTTTGGGTAGTGTGGATTGGAAGGTTGTTGTATCAACGATGGGCATGTTGTACTCATCGAAATCAATACCAATATCTTTTTCGACCCAGGGAAAGGCGTTTTCCTGGCCGACGGCAATCAAAACGCGGTCACAATCTATTTTGACCAAGGGTTCACCCGTCGGTATTAGGCTACGTCGACCTTTCTCATCATAGTGAGCCTCGACTTTTTCAAACAGAATGGCGGTGAGCTTGCCGTTGTCGTGAATAAATTCTTTGGGGACATGGTTGTCAATGATTGGGATGTCTTCACGGATGGCGTCTTCTTTTTCCCAAGGAGAGGCTTTCATGTCAGCGAAGGGGCTTCTGACGACCACTTTGACATCCTTGCCTCCCAGGCGCCTGGCGGTGCGGCAGCAATCCATGGCTGTGTTACCGCCACCGAGCACAACGACGCGCTCTTCGATAGATTCTGTGTGGCCAAATGACACGCTTTCGAGCCATTCAATGCCAATATTGATATGGCGATCTGCCTCGTGCCGGCCGGGTATATTCAGGTCTCGTCCACGGGGTGCGCCCGTGCCCACAAAGATCGCATCAAAGCTGGTATCGTCAACCAGGGTTTTCATGCTTTCAACGATAACGCCGAATCGTGCTTCGACACCCATGTTGAGGATGTAGCTGATTTCTTCGTCCAGCACGGATTCCGGTAACCGAAAGCTTGGGATTTGCGTGCGCATCATACCGCCGCCTGCTGTTTCCTTATCGATAACAACCAGCTCATAGCCCAGTGGGGCCAAATCTCTGGCGACCGTCAAGGAGGCGGGGCCTGCACCAATCAGGGCGACACGTTTGCCGTTTTTCTCTGCTGGAATGGCCGGTAAACGATCAACAATATCTGTTTTGTAGTCTGCAGCAACACGCTTTAATCGACAGATTGCAACGGGTTCTTTTTCAACGCGCCCGCGTCGGCATGCCGGTTCACAGGGGCGGTCACAGACCCGTCCAAGAATGCCTGGAAAGACATTGGACTTCCAATTGATCATGTAAGCATCTGTGTAACGGCCGGCTGCAATCAGGCGAATGTACTCAGGAACAGGCGTATGCGCAGGGCACGCCCATTGGCAATCGACTACTTTGTGGTAGTAATTCGGAGAAGTCGTATCTGTTGGTTTCAAGATTTGCTACCTTCTTTCGTTGATAAGTGGGTTTGCAAATTCGGTGCAGTTCTAAAATTTTAATTAAAATAATTCGAAAATCTAATAGTAAATTCCATCCCGAACCTCGCATTCTAACCTCAAGCATTATTGACCTCAAAATGAAAGCTGCACGTTTGTGCATCGTTTCAGTCGGTCGTTTTGCTATTTTTTGGGAAAAGAATGCGATGTGAGTATACTTTGGCTTAAAAAATAATAAAGAAAGGAAAAAGTCAATGATGCGTCAATTCATTCTGCTCGGTTTTATTTTTAGTCTTTTAACGCCAGTCAGTGTTACGGCGATCCCGGTTTCTTGGCAGGACACCTGGTCTGCAAGTGGTTCAGGTCATTACTTCACTACAGGAGAGGTGGTCAGCTTTCAACATGATCTTTCAACAGACGGTTACCGAGCCGGTGTTGATCTTGTCACTGCCTACGAGTTGAATGTTTTATTTTCAGATGACGGCGATGATACCGACCCGTCCGATGCTGGGTATCGCTCTGAGTTTGTGAGTGTGGATGTGGTGGGCTTAGGCGGCACAGAAGCGCCAAGTGTCGAAATTGGTGGCCGTTGGCCGTCACAATGGCAAGAGTTAGTGAGCATCCAAGGGCTCATTAATGCAGTTGATGACTTGAGTGCGTTTGGAACGCTCGATGTCGTGGTGACAAGTATTCGAGGTGATTTACTGTTACTGAGCTCTACATTGAGTGCCAGTGGCTATCTGGGTGATAACAGCCCCTCTGTTGAGGTGCCTGAGCCCCCAGCTGCTTGGTTATTGATGGCGGGTTTGCTCGTAATTTTGGGGCAGTGGTTACTGCCCTCTACAAGGAAGGCACTTCATCGAGTGATTGTTGCAAAATAGGTCTACCGCTTTGGTGAGATGCCGCATCCGGATTATGTGGTAAAGGGCCTTTTTTGTACCATGCGTCCAGCGCTTGTATGTAGGGTTGTTTACCATTTGGTAAGTACCATGAATCAACAGCAAACGCTTTTCCTGTTTTGAGCTCAGTGATGACCGCTGTCCAGTGTTGAAAAATGAACCAGGGCATTCGTCGAACCCGCTCAGATACCTTGTGCCAACGAAGTAAGCCGTTTTTCTCAAGCAGTGTCAGGTAGGTTGTTGTATTTGTTGACTCATCAATACAGTCCATTTGCCCGCTGGGCGTCTCCGCGTAGTTGCCGGCCCTGTCATCTTGGGTGCCTGTCAGGGAGCCTACCTGCTTTTCAATACTCGCGATGACTCGTGCGATGCGTTCGCGCTCACTGCGAGGCGACTCAGGTTCTTCGAGCAAAGGTGAAGTGATTTCCTGCCATGAGGCGAGAGGAAAATAAACCTCTGTCTCTTCATTGCATCCGTATTCATGGCATACTGTCAATACAATCGGATTCGCCGAGACAGTCAGTGTCGTGAGGCAGAAAAGCGTTAGTGAGCAGGTCGCCATGCAAGCCAGGCGGGCTGGTTGAAAACAAATTGTCGTACTGCTATGCCACCCTTCAGGAAAGGTTTTACTGGATTCAAAAAAACTGGAATGAAGCGCCCAAATTGAGAACCTTATATGAGTCAAACTGTATTGCAAACGCCTGAAGATGCGGAAGAAGAATTTTATAATGCATTCGAGAGCTGTGATCTTCAACGTATGATGAATGTTTGGTTGAATAGCGAAGAATCTACTTGTATTCACCCGGGCATTCCTCGTTTAGATGGTTATGAAATGGTGCGGGAAGGTTGGCGGCTCGTTTTGGAAAACCAAATGTATTCCCGTATTAAGACGACAGATGTTCGTAAAGTCCGTAATGCACATTTAAGTGTTCACTTGGTGAGGGAAGAAATCAAGATGGGCGAAAAGCTGATTGGTGTGATGTTAGTGACGAATATTTATCGCAAAGTAAAAGGCAGCTGGAAAATTGTCTCTCACCATGCCTCGCCTGAGCCGGAAGTGGAATATGAAGAGGTCGACTCATCGGAGTCTGAGGTTACACTGCACTGATCGGTCACCGTGTGTCGAATAAAAAAAGGCCTGTTTTAACAGGCCTTTTTTAAGGTACACGCCTAGGTCAGAGCTTGTCAGCGTTTTTGCTGAGATAATCGGCCACACCTGCTGGCGTATCTTTCATGCCAGAGTCGCCTTGGTTCCAGCCCGCCGGACAAACTTCACCATGCTCTTCGTGGAACTGCAGCGCATCAACCATTCGAATCATCTCATCGACATTTCGTCCCAATGGCAAATCGTTGACCACTTGGTGCCGAACAACACCGTCTTTATCAATCAAAAATGATCCCCGGAACGCAACACCGCCACCTGGCACTTGGACATCATAGTCTTTACAAATCTGCTGAGTTGTATCTGCCACTAAAGTATAGCCAACAGGGCCGATGCCGCCCTCACTGGTTGGTGTGTTACGCCACGCATTGTGCGTAAACTGAGAATCTATTGAAATGCCAATCACTTCAACATTGCGCTTTTTGAACGCCTCCAGGCGGTGGTCAAATGCCAGCAGCTCTGAAGGGCAGACAAAAGTGAAGTCAAGCGGGTAGAAAAAAATTACAGCGTACTTGCCTTTTACCGCTTCTGAGAAGGTTAATTCATCGACGATGGATCCATCACCCAGTACGGCTGCGGCAGTAAAATCGGGCGCTTTTCGGCCGACTAAAACACTCACGGTCACTCTCCTTTACGTTTAAGTTGTACAAACAATGGTGGGCTGGAAATGCTGTGAAGTAAACAGTTTTTTATGCCATCGCTCTATCCCATTTCTATGGTTAAGGGATAAAGGTCTGTATACTGTTGAACTGTTAACAAAACCTGACGTGTATTTTACTCGATTCTATTTAAAAACCCCACGGCGATAATTTTCTCTTTTACTCCCTTTTCATGAAAGATAACACTGCTATTTCACCCCTCAATATTGCCCGTATGCGCGAGGATATTCATTTTCAAGCGAACCTTGTTGGTCGTCAATTTAACTTTTGTTCAACGTGGGGCCTGTTTTCTCCCAAGGGCGTTGACGAAGGCTCCCGATTGCTGATTGATCGTTTGCACGTTGAACCGGCAGACCGGTGTCTGGACCTCGGATGTGGCTATGGACCGATTGGTCTCGCCATGGCCAGCTTAGCCTCAGAAGGTCAAGCTGTGCTGATTGATAAAGACTTTGTTGCGATTGAGTACAGCAAGAAAAATGCGGTGTTGAATAGACTGGATAACGTAGATATTTTCTTGAGCAATGGCTTTAGTCATATTGACGATCACTATTTTGATGTGATCGCGTCCAACCTTCCTGCCAAAACAGGCAAAGAACTTTATTACTTGTATTTTTATGATGCTTTTGTTCGTATGCGTCCTGGGGCACGATTTTATGTGGTCACGATTTCTGGCCTCAGGCGTTTTATTGAGCGCGCGTTTAAAGAAGTATTTGGCAACTATGAAAAGCTGAAACAAGGTCAAGTTTATACCGTGGCGCTAGCAGTCAAGGAATAGTTGGGGCAAACCAAAAAACGCTTGTGCCGTTTCCGTTGTGGTTTTTGCCACGTGTCTTGTCGGCTGTTCCCTGGCTGTGGCGACCGCGTTGAGAATATGGGGCAGGTTAGCAGGTACATTTCGGCGGCTTTTAGGCTTCGGGCGAATGTCCCTAGGCAATAAATAAGGCGCATCCGTCTCAATCATTAAGCGGTCATCAGGTATTAGGTGGATGAAATCGCGCAAATGATGTCCGCGCCGTTCGTCACAAATCCACCCTGTGATCCCGATGTGGCAGTCCATTTCCAGGTAGGTTCTCAGTTCCTCTTCTGTACCCGTGAAACAGTGGACAACTACCTGAGTAAGGTTGTCCCGATATTCGCGCAGGATTCCAATAAAATGGTCATGTGCTTCTCGCTCGTGTAAAAAAACAGGCCGTTGAAGATCAACGGCAATTTCTAACTGCCGGGCAAACCACTTTTCCTGTGTGGGCCGTGGCGAAAAGTCGCGGAAAAAATCCAAGCCCGCTTCTCCAACCGCAACCACTTTGGGTTGTGCACAGAACTCCTTCAGGACTGATATGGTATCGCTGCTGCATTCAGAAGCGTGGTGAGGGTGTATTCCTGCTGTTGAAAATACATTTTCATAGTGAGAAGCCAGCTGAGCGGCTTGCTGGCTGCCCACCTCACTGGCGCCTGTTACGACAAGCCGGGTAACGCCAGCCTGTTCGGCATCCTTGATTACGACCTCAAGATCCGATTGGAAAGACTCGTGTGTTAAGTTTGCACCAATATCGACTAAATTATATTCGTGTGTCATCGCAGTTATGTTTGTGGATTCGCTTAAGAGATCAATTGTTATGGCAAGCTAAAAAGGATACCGCAACGCACTAATCGGTGAAACGTCTTTTACTGCGTAGAGAATAAAGGATAGATTTTGACGGTGAAACAATTACACAAGGCCCCCTCAGGAAATAAGAAGAAAAGCATCTTTTTATTCGTCACGTTGTCTTTGGTGCTCTACGCTCTTTGTGGTGTGACTTACGCGAAAAGTGAATACCATCTTAAGCTGCAGCGCGAGCGCTTTGTAAAAGCGCGTGAAGCTCTTAGGGTTAATGATATGTCAGGCTTTTTTCGTCGCAAGGATCAGCTGAAAGACTACCCGCTATACCCTTATCTTGAATACTTGGCATTAAAGCACCGGATTAACACGGAAGAGTATGCCTCCGCTGAGACGCGGGCTTTACTGAGGCAATACGTAGACACATACACGCACACCTATTACGCACGTAAGTTGACCGGGCTTTGGCAGCGGCAGTTGGCGAAAGAAAAACGTTGGCAGGCTTATTTGAAATGGTCGAAATCGCCGAGTGGGGTATTAATTGCCTGTCTGGAATTACAAGCCTTAGTGAATACTGGGCGCTTAATATCTCTAACCGGGCTGGCTGCCGATATTTGGAGTGCCGGAAGAGAACCGGATCCTGTGTGTAAAAGTGCCCTGCAGCGGCTTGAGAGTGAATCGTTGCCATCTGTGAAATTGATTTGGCGGCGCATCGAAAATGCGATCGAAAAGAACAATATCGCCTATGCACTTGATCAACGGCACTATTTGAACCGACGTGATCAGCAATGGGTGTTTCTCTGGGCAACAGGGCATGAAGACCCTCAAGCCTCACTCGCACAAATTTTTCATAGCCCCCTGACATCACTGTCTTCCAAGGTCGTTAAACGTATTGTACTTCAGTGGGGGCATCATGATTTGTCGGCCGCTTGGGTATACTGGCAAGCGCACCAGCGGCAATTACCTGTCAGCCGTTCTGTTGCTTACTCAATCAGTCAGTCTTTGGCGTTGAAGGCGGCTTATCGGCACTACCCTGAAGCTTATGAGTGGTTGGCCAGCCTTTCCTCGCAGGCGCAAACATTTGCGGTCAAAAAATGGATGACTTTGAGTGCGTTGTATCACGAGCAGTGGCAAGACGTGATTCATACCATCCGGAGCATGCCGGCAGAAGAGCAAAAAAAGCCTCAGTGGCTCTATTGGTATGCTCGAGCGTTGGATGAAATGGGCTATAAAAAAAATGCACGAATGCTATACGGCAAACTGGCTGAGTCAGCAAGCTATTATGGTTTTCTCTCTGCGGATAAAGTTGAAGCGCCCTATGCTATCGAACAAGAGCGGATCGAGCTGAAAGAGGCGCGTAAAGCTGCTTTGCTTGCCAAGCCTGCGATTGTTCGTGCACAGGAGTTCTTGCTTGTTGGTATGGAAGTTGAGGCACGGCGGGAATGGCGTTCAGTCACTCAGGGAATGAGAGGTGACGAGCTTAAGGCGGCGGCCGTACTTGCACATCACTGGCAATGGCACAGTCAAGCGATTAATACCATGGCGCGTACTGGGCACCGCCAGGATTTACGCTTGAGATTTCCCATGCCTTATCAAGGTATCGTGAATTTTTATAGCCAGGAGTATGCTATTGCACCGGCGTGGGCCTATGGCGTAATACGCCGTGAAAGCGCATTTGCAGTGGATGCAAGGTCTTCAAGTGGTGCTATCGGCTTGATGCAACTCATGCCGGGTACTGCTCAATATGTGGGCCAATTGCAGGGGAAAAAGATTCGTTCTAGAGATCTTTTTCAGGCGGATATAAATATTGCCACGGGGACTTATTATTTACGCCGGGTGATGGATCGTTTTGATAATCACCGAGTGTTGGCGACTGCCGCTTATAATGCAGGGCCCAATGCAGTCAGCCGATGGCTGCCTCAGGGAAAGCCAATGCCGGCAGACATTTGGGTAGATACCTTGTCATATGGGGAAACCCGGCGCTATGTACGTGCTGTTTTGGCTTATTCAGCTATTTTTGAATGGCGTGAATCGGGCAAACCTGTTCGGCTGAGAACATACATGCGGGATATTCCCCGCGGCGAATGACATATTTCCCGAATGGGCCGCTTTTGACGAAAAAAGGCTCTTGACTTGAGGGTGTTTTCCCTTGCTGACGCTAGGGAATACGTATCCTATTTGTTTCCGCCAAACCGGCGACGGAATTTGTCGACTTGCCCTGCTGTATCCATCATCTTCTGTTTACCTGTGTAGAAAGGATGACAAGCAGAACAGACTTCAATATTAAGATCGCGGCCAACTGTCGAGCGCGTTTCAAAGTTATTTCCGCAACTGCAAGTCACTTTAATGGTATCGTATCCAGGGTGAATATCGGCCTTCATTGATCTTCTCACATAGCACCAGTAAAAGAGCGGAAATTTTAGTCGCTTGGGTGGTAGAGTGCAAGTGGATTGTGCTGGGTACGGTTTCGATAGAGTTTTAGTCACTTTGATGGATCAGTTTTTAAAGGTGTAAAAATGAGTGTGCAGGAATCTATTTCAAAAAAGCTTCAGGAAAGTTTTAAGCCGTCTTTTCTCCAAGTATTGAATGAGAGCTCTATGCATAACGTTCCGCCAGGCTCTGAATCGCATTTCAAAGTAACGGTGGTTTCTGAGCAGTTCGAGGGTAAAACGCTGGTTGCCCGGCACCGGATGGTGAATGGCTGTCTGAACCATGAGTTGAGCGGCCCTCTCCATGCTTTGGCGATACACACTTATACCTGCAAAGAGTGGGACAAGCGACAAGCGCAGTCACCGGATTCACCCGCATGTCTCGGCGGCTCAAAGGCTTCTTAAGAATGTTCCTTGTAAACTTTCAGCTTTGTCATTCAATGAAGGTCAATAAGCGGCTTTGCCTTTGTTAAGATTTGTGGCGGGCGAGCTCGAGTGAGTCAGTACGCTGTTGATTCCCGTACGATGAGTTCAAGTGTGTTGTTAGTGCTGTGTATGCATGTAAAGCACTAAATGAGCTGAAATTGAGAAAAATGTGCTGATGTCGGATTTTCTTTGTGTAAAGGGGCTGGCAAAAGTAGCCAGCCTGGGCCTTCTGGCCGTTTTCTTAGTGCAGGCTTGTGCCGTTAACCCTGTCACGGGGCGTCAGGACTTTGTCATGATGTCTGAAGCGCAGGAAATTGAATTAGGCCAGGCTTATCATCGTGAAATTCTTAAACAGTATGCTCGATACGATGATGAAGCTCTTCAATCATATGTGAATGCGGTTGGTCAGCGGTTGGCGAAGGAAAGCCATCGTGGAGATTTGAAGTTTCATTTCACGGTCCTGGATAGTCCGGATGTTAATGCTTTTGCCCTGCCCGGCGGCTATGTTTATATTACCCGGGGAATTATGGCTTACCTCAATTCAGAAGCAGAGCTCGCTGGGGTTCTTGGGCATGAAATCGGTCATGTGACGGCGCGCCACTCTGTTCGGCAGCAAAGTACCAGTGCCGTAACAGGGTTATTGGGCGCAATTATCGCTGCCTCAGCAGGTATTGATCCGGAAGCGGTCAATGTGCTTGGGACGGCAATCGTTCGGGGTTACGGCCGTGAGCATGAACTTGAAGCAGACCGCCTCGGTGCGGAGTACCTTGGGCGTCTTGGGTATGATCCTGAGCATATGATTGGCGTTGTTCGGGTCTTGAAAAATCAGGAGCTGTATGAAAAAGCGCGCGCAGAGGCCGAAGGGCGAGAGTACACGGGTTACCATGGTCTCTTCTCTACACATCCGGATAATGACAAACGTTTGCAGGAAGTGATTCAGGCCGCCAAACAGCATGCCGGTGCTGTCACGCAGGATGAAAATGAAAGGGGCTACAAAAGTCAGTTGGAGGGCATGGTGTTCGGCTCAGGCGAGAAGGAAGGTGTTGTGCGCGGCCAACGTTTTTATCATAAGCCTCTTAACGCCAGTATCACAGCTCCTGCAGGCTGGTCAGTCTTGAATCAACCCCAACAACTTTTGTTTGTATCGCCAGAAAAAGATGCACTGATACATGTGTCACTTAAAAACCGTGGTAAGAACAAGACGCCCCAAGCGTTCTTGCGGTCAATGCTCGGGCGCGCTGTTGAGGGGCAAGGAGAAACCTTATCTAAGGCCGGTATGCCTGGTTACAGTACGACCATCGTGGTTGAGCAAACACCGTTTGGGCGACGGCCGGTCCGTTACGTTGTTTGGTTTAAAAATGAGCAAACATGGCTGTTTGCCAGTGTCGCGAAAGAGTTGGGAGGGCTTGATTTATACGAGCCTGACATCATGGGCTCAGTCAAGAGCCTGCGAGCCTTGACGGCAACGGAAAAAACAACGGTTAGACCGTTGCGTATCCAATTGCTCACCGCCGATGCCAGTACGCGCTATGAGGCACTTGCACAGAAATTTCCTGCTCACGATGTGACAGTGCAGCGCTTGCGATTACTTAATAGTGACTACCCCGATCAAGAACCTGAACCAGGGCAGCAACTTAAAATTATTCAATAAACAGGTCCACACTCACATTCACTGATTGAAAACGAACGGTTTTTGTTGCTTAATGGCGTATTGGCAAAATGTGAGTCAGGTCCGATCTTCTGTAAGATCTGTATTGCGCCTATTATTACTTTGACTATGAAAACGATAATTTTGAGAAGCACATGAGCGACTTTCTCCGGCGCGCAGCCCTGGAGTACCACGAAAAACCACGCCCGGGTAAAATAGCCACTCAAATAACCAAACCTACAGAGACCCAACGGGATCTGGCGCTTGCATACTCGCCGGGTGTCGGGCAACCCTGCAAGGAAATTCAAAAAAATCCTGATAATGCATACCGCTATACTTCTAAAGGTAACCTGGTTGGTGTGATTACTGATGGAACAGCTGTATTGGGCTTGGGTAACATCGGTCCGCTGGCGGGTAAACCTGTCATGGAAGGTAAAGCGGTACTGTTCAAGCGCTTTGCTGATATTGATGTGTTTGATATTGAAGTTGATGCTGAAACGACCGAGGATTTTATTGAAACGGTTGTGCGTATTGCCAGGACATTTGGCGGCATTAATTTGGAAGATATCGCTGCGCCACGCTGCTTTGAAATAGAGCAGGCACTGGTTGAGCGCCTAGACATTCCGGTTTTTCATGATGATCAGCACGGCACAGCCATTGTGGTGGCGGCTGGTCTGATGAATGCGTTGGATATTCAGGGCAAACGCTTGCCGGATGTGAAGATTTGTGTGGCAGGCTCAGGAGCTGCGGCGATTGCCACGATCACTGTTTTGATTGAACTGGGTGCAACGCCGGACAACATTCTGATTTCAGGTCGAAAGGGCATTCTTTACAAAGGGCGGGAGGACATCGACCGCTGGCGAGCACCTTATGCCATTGAAACCAATGCGAGAACGATTGCAGATGCGTGCGTAGGGGCTGATGTGTTTATTGGTGTTTCTGGTCCCGATATCCTCACCCCGGACATGTTAAACACGATGGCCCCGAACCCCGTTATTTTTGCGCTGGCGAACCCCGACCCGGAAATCATGCCTGATCTGGCCCACCAGACACGCAGCGATATCATTATGGCCACTGGCCGAAGTGATTTCCCGAACCAGATCAACAACGTTCTGTGTTTTCCCTACCTGTTTCGAGGGGCGCTGGATGTTAATGCATCCCGGATAACGCCTGAAATGCGTGTAGCAGCTGTCCATGCAATTGCCGAGCTGGCGAAAGAAGAAGTGCCCGCTGAGGTGTTAACCGCATACAATGACGACACGTTATCCTTTGGAAAAAACTACATCATTCCGACCCCGTTTGATCCACGACTGATTGAGCGAGTACCCCCTGCGGTCTCCAAAGCAGCGGTTGAATCGGGAACAGCGCGCTCATTTACCATTGAAAACGACGAGGTATAACAAACAACCGCGGCAGAATCCGCCTCTACTGGTGATGTTTAATAAACCCTACGGTGTGTTGAGCCAGTTTACAGACGCCGATGGTCGCCAAACCCTGAAGGACTTTATCAGCACTCCCGGCATCTACCCGGCTGGTCGGCTCGACAAAGACAGCGAAGGGTTATTATTGCTGACGAATAACGGCAGGCTTCAGCACAAGATAGCTCATCCGAATAAAAAAATGCCCAAAACATATTGGATTCAGTTGGAAGGCGTCATTTCGCCGGAGGCCATCACACATCTGGAGCAGGGTGTTGAGCTGAATGATGGCAAAACTAAGCCCGCCCAGGTTCGGAGAATAAATGAACCCGAGGGGCTTTGGGCCCGGAATCCACCCATCCGGGAGCGCAAAAATATCCCCACCTGCTGGTTAGCGCTTACACTATGGGAAGGCCGTAACCGCCAAGTGCGGAGAATGACCGCCGCCGTGGGCTATCCTACACTTAGGTTAATTCGAGCCAGTATTGGTCCGTGGCAGCTAAAGGAATTACAACCTGGCCAATGGAAACAACTCTCCGCTGAAAGATAAGACAGGCCCCGACGATGACGACAATTGGAACGTTATTCAATATCTCTGCACCATCAGGTGCCGGAAAAACGAGTTTAGTCAAAGCGCTGATGGCAAATATGCCTGAACTGAAGTTGTCGATCTCTCACACCACGCGACCGATGCGTTCTGGTGAGGAGGATGGGCAAGATTATTTTTTTATTGATAAGGCCACTTTTAAAAAGATGATTGCCGAAGGTGCTTTTTTAGAGCATGCGGATGTTTTTGGTAATTATTACGGTACCTCACAAGCCACTGTTGAAAAGCAGCTGAACCTTGGGCATGACGTCCTGCTTGAAATTGACTGGCAAGGCGCCGCGCAAATTCGGGAAAGAATGCCTCATGTGGTCTCGATCTTTATTCTTCCGCCTTCTTTAGCTGCTTTAGAAGAGCGGCTCACAGGCCGCGGGCAGGATTCGGAAGAGGTTATTGCTCGGCGGCTATCGGAAGCAATTAATGAAATCAGCCACTATAAAGACTATGACTACTTGATCATTAATGATAATTTTGAAGTGGCTTTAAAGGAATTGGCCGCTGTTGTGCTTAGTCAACAGGTCAGATTGGAACGGCAACAGCATGTCCACAAGACACTGATTCAAACCTTATTAGGTTGAACCTTTAATCAAATAAAACTTGCGATAAATACCCGTGTTGGCGCTATAATAAGCGCCCGATAACGGCCCCCAGCTTGCGAGGCGATCTAATTATGCGTGCATTGATGCGATCGAAAATTCACAAAGCCACTGTGACCGAAGCGAATCTTGAGTACATCGGCAGTATCACGATTGATTCCGAACTGCTAGATCTGGTCGGACTTTGGGACGGTGAAAAGGTTCTTATTGTCAGCAACACCTCGGGTGCCCGGCTGGAAACATATGTCATCTCCGGCGAGCCCGGTTCCGGGACGATCTGCATGAATGGCGCCTGTTCTCACCTGATTAAAAAAGGTGAAGAAATCATTATTGTCGGCTTTGAAATTACCGACAAACCCGTTCAGCAGAAAAGTATCCTGGTGGATAAATCCAACAAATTTGTCCAGTATCTCTAGTCGTTTTTATTCTTTTCAAAGCCCTGCTTCTGTCAGTCGCTGGCGTGCTCGCTGGATAGCCTGTCTGACCTGATCCGGTGCTGTGCCGCCAAAGTGATTGCGTGCGGCGACAGAGCCTTCAAGCGTTAGCACATCGAAAACATCGCCCTCGATGATGGGCGAAAACCGCTGTAACTCAATCAGGGACATTTCACTGAGATCCCGCTGGGTGTCAACGCCCAGGCGCACGGCCTGACCGACCACTTCGTGGGCATCACGAAAAGGCACGCCTTTACGGACGAGGTAATCGGCGAGGTCTGTGGCCGTTGAGAAGCCTTGCCGGGCAGCATTGCGCATATTTTCGGTTTTAGGTTTGATTGCAGGCATCATGTCGGCAAAAGCACGCACGCTGCCGCGCAAAGTATCAATCGTATCGAACAGGGGCTCTTTGTCTTCCTGATTATCTTTGTTGTATGCCAGAGGTTGCGACTTCATTAGCGTGAGCAGGCTGATTAGATGGCCATTGACCCGGCCAACTTTGCCACGTACCAGTTCGGGAACATCCGGATTTTTTTTCTGCGGCATAATCGATGAGCCTGTGCAAAAGCGATCAGGGAGTTCGATGAAGTCAAATTGTGCCGATGTCCACAGTACCAGTTCTTCAGCGATTCGTGTGAGATGCGTCATACACAAAGCGGCTGTGGCACAAAATTCAATCGCAAAATCGCGGTCGCTCACAGCATCCAGTGAGTTTTCTGTGGGACCATCAAAACCGAGCAGCTCGGCGGTGAAGTGCCGGTCAATCGGGTAGCTTGTTCCTGCCAGCGCGGCTGCACCCAGTGGCATCATGTTCAACCGGCGTTGGCAATCAACTAGGCGGCTGGCATCTCGAAGTATCATCTCAAACCAGGCCAACACATGGTGACCAAAAGTGACTGGTTGCGCCGTCTGTAAGTGAGTAAAGCCTGGCATGATGGTATCAGTGTGGGGTTCGGCTAATGTCAGCAGGCCATGCAGCAGGCGAGAGATTTCAGCCAAAATAGCGGTGGTTTCAGAGCGCAAGTGCAAACGGATATCGGTGGCTACCTGATCATTGCGGGAGCGTCCTGTATGTAATTTTTTCCCGGCCTCACCAATTTTTTCCGTCAGGCGAGCCTCAATATTCATATGCACGTCTTCCCGTTCAACAGACCAGGTGAAAGTGCCTGCCGTAATTTCGGCTTCAATCTCATCCAGACCTTTTAGGATGAGTACCTGCTCGGCTTCCGTGAGTACGCCCACACGGCAAAGCATGCGCGCATGCGCGCGGGAGCCTTCAATATCTTCCCGAAACAGGCGTTGATCAAAACTGACAGAAGCTGTGAAAGCTTGCACAAAGGCATCGGTGCTTTCGGTAAAGCGACCGCCCCATAAGGCATTGTTTGATGGATTGTCGGGTTTGGAAGCCATGTCTCTGATCCGTGGTTCAAAATGACTATTATACGCAAACTTCATGCGTAGGCCGTCGTCTGGGGCGCGTAAATGCAGTAAATTTTGCTTTATTGCTCGATCCGCCCTAAAATTCGCGTTTAGATTTTTTTACCATGCCAGAGTGGTGAAATTGGTAGACACGATGGATTCAAAATCCATTGCCTTCACGGGCGTGCCGGTTCGAGTCCGGCCTCTGGTACCATCCTGTTTTTGGCTTTAAAAATGCCCCTAAAGCCATTCTTCTCGAGCAGCCCATGCCTCCCAGTAGATCTTGATCCTCAGGAAAAACTGTGGCATTAATCATGTCCCCGTCATTATTTGTTGTTTTGACAAGGAGTTACGGAGATGTTGGAGCAGCTGGGTGCGTTCATTCAAAACCCGGAAAATACCAGAGAGCTCTACCTTGTGAGCGCCGGGTTAATGGTAGTTGGCTTTTCTGTATTGGTCATCAGCGGGCGGTTGGCGCCACGCGATAACAGCGGCGACATCCTGACCGGAAATGATCATAACGTTACTACTCATAAACGTGTAGCAGGGTATGATGCCAAAATTGAAGAGGCCGCAGAATCACTAAGAAGTGGTGGAGTCTTTCTCGTACTGAGCGTGATTGCCAAGCTGATGGGTATCCTTGGTTTTTTACTGGCGGCTTGGACTTTTTTTAATAGCTAAAAGTTACTTGGTACTTTTTCTTGATAGGCTGCCAAAGCCTTGGGTTAAGTAAGGTCACCCGAAGGCCATGATCACCTGGGAAAGGCTAAAGGGAGCTCTTTTCATCTGTGTGAGAAGAGGTGATCACGCGGTGGTCAGAAGGTAACTCAGTATTGATAGCCCACCGAGAAAGCGCATGTTTGGGTATGTCTGGTACGCAGCTAGGAGCTGTCCCATAGCCGTGTGTTTGGTGGTTATTGGTCATTTATTGTTGCTCCCGTTTTATGGACAGGGGCACAGCAGCCTCTGTTCTTTTAAAGTTTTCCAATGCGTTTAAAAAGGTGCTTCGGTAGTTGTGTTCGGTATGAGCATCTACTCGCAGCCCGTATTGAAGAGGTTCGCCGTTAAGCACGGCGACGATGTGGTCGTTTACGGCAGGAAAGAAGTGGTCGCCATCATAGGTATTTGCATTGTTTTGGGTTAATTCCGAGGGAATGGAAAAGTCAAAAAAGGTGTCTGTAAAACGGGAAATTTCAATGTTCGCGCTTAGGTAGTGTTGCAGCTCTTCGTCCGTTTTTTTCATCAGCTCCCAGGGTGAGAGTGGTGGAATGTAGACAGTGAAGTGGGCATTTGGGAACTTTTCTCTGAGTGTTTTGTAGCGGTTTATATGGTTAGGGTTCACATCAACAGGTATGAGTTCGGGTGTTTTAGGCTGGAACGTAGGGGTGCCGGCTTGAACTTGGCCGATAAAGTCTTGATCGTAGTAGCGTGGGCGCAGTTCATCTTGGATCAGCAGGCGGTAAGAGAAGGCCAGAGCATCCCGTGTGAGATATTGAGTGAGGAGGCTGGGAGGATTGCGTAGTTCGGTGATGAATTCCGGGATCCGAGGGGCATCATTTCGTTCATCTTCCCAGTAGTTGAAGTCATCCAGGCCAACGATGACCCGTGCTGGTTCGAAACCGCGAGCCTTCACCCAGTCGGCATAAGCAATAAATTCCAGCACGCGACCACCAGAGAAGGCAAAGTTAAAACAGGTATTGTTTTTGATTTTAGTCTCGTGCAGCAGTGTAACCCTGGAGCTGCCAAATATTATGCAGTCCAGTTGTTCTTCGCGCTCGAGGAAAACGTTGGTTTTGGTCAAGCGTTCGTCAAAAGAGTAGTTTTCGCCATGTATCAGGTTACCTTTCAGGTACCAGAGGGGATCCAGGGTGGCATTAAATAACAGTGCGGCCAGTGCAAAAAAGCCGGTGATTGTAATGATCCGCCAGGTGTACTTGCGATAACGGCTGTCATGTTCACCTTGAGTTGTCCGTGCGTTGGTCTGAGTCGTGGTATCCATTTTTTGTCAGTCCACTGTCGTGTTCAAAATTGGAAGTAGAGAAACTCTGTAGTCTGGCCAATTTCCAGTATTGAGAGAACCATGGCCGCAGAGATGCCCGTCGCATAAATCCAATTTGCCTGCCAGCCTGTGAGCTTAAGCAGGCGGCGGTGCCAAATGACGGGAGTATGATTTTCCGGGAATTCACGGAGTACGAATTCCTTGGTATTTGGCAGTAAAAAAACGATGAACAGCAAGGGTATGTAAATAACGAGCGGCATGAGCAGATTGCTGTGGAGCTCAAAACCATTCAGGCCGACCATGCCTTGGTACATCGCCATGGCGGCGGTCAGATTGTCCGAGCGGAAAATGACCCAGGCAATGACTACCAGCAGAAACGTCAAACCAATCGAGATAATGGCTGCTGTGCGAGTCCGATTAAAGCGCCATTGCCATTGCTCTGTTTTGGCCCGCCACCAGTGATTAATCAGCAGATAAAATCCGTGTAAAGCCCCCCAGATGACAAAAGTCCAGCCGGCTCCGTGCCAGATGCCACCGATGAGCATGGTTAAGAATAAGTTGGTATAGCGCCGGTATTCGCCTTTGCGATTGCCACCGAGCGGAATGTAGACATAGTGGCGGAGGAAGGCGGACAACGTCATATGCCAGCGGCGCCAGAACTCAATAATACTGGCCGATTTGTAGGGTGAATTGAAATTGTCCGGAAGGCGGATACCTATCATATAAGCCAGCCCAATGGCCATATCCGAATAGCCGGAAAAGTCAAAGTACAGTTGCAGACTATAAGCCAGTGCCGCGCTCCAGGCTTGAAGAAAGTCCACCGACTGACCGGCTGCGACGGCGTCGAAGGTAGGCGTTGCAAACAGTGCCACATTGTCAGCCAGCATGACCTTTTTAAAGAGCCCGATGATAAAAAAAGTCAGGCCAATGGCAATATTCCGGTAACGCAACTGTATCCGCCCGGTAAAGGTAAATTGCGGCAACAGATCCTTGTGGTGGACAATCGGCCCGGCAATCAGTTGGGGAAAAAACGTGACGAACAGGGAGTAGCGCATCAAACTGGGTTCGTTTGTTTCTCCCTTGTAAACGTCAACCAGGTAAGCAATTTGCTGGAATGTGAAAAACGAAATCGCCAGGGGGAGAACAATCCCCTCAGTGTCCCATAGAACAGGGAGTACTAACTCCAGGTTATCCGCAATAAAGTCGGCGTATTTGTAGTAACCGAGCAACCCAAGGTTGAATAGAATGCCGAGGGTTGTCAGTATATATTTCGACCGTTTCCCTTGGTTACGGTCAACCAAAACGCCCAGCGTAAAGTTGCACAGGATCGATGTCCCAATCAAAACCAAATGAGCTGGGTACCACATGCCATAAAAAATGAGCGAAGCGCCAATCAGCCAGGCGAGCCCAGTGCGGGCCCCCAGGTAGCGACCAAGGAGATAGAATCCGCTGACGGCAATAGGTAAGAAAACCAGAATAAACTCGTAAGAGTTAAATAACATGGGCGCGTCAATGAAAAGTGAGTGATTGAGGGAAGTCTAAGTGGCCTATTTTACCGTCCGAGGTATCCGCGTATCCAGCTGTTAGCCTCCCATATTTTTGTGACATCTTCATTTCAATAAAATTTAACTGATTGTTTTTTATTGCCTATTTTGCCCTTTCTATGCATAGTTGAACAGACGTTTTGATTTTGAGCGAACGAGGCGATCACCCATGCCCCTAACGAACTTCCACCCCGCCGTGGCCGAATGGTTTGAAGAGACCTTCGGCGAGCCCACGGGCGCGCAGCGAGCAGCGTGGCCGCAGATTGCAGCGGGCGAACACACCTTGATCGCGGCACCGACGGGCTCGGGTAAAACGCTGGCGGCGTTTCTTTCGGCGATTAACGATTTGGTCGTTCGGAGCGTGGCCGGTGAACTCGTCGATCAAGTGTACGTTGTTTATGTATCGCCGCTGAAGGCGCTGAGCAACGACATTCAGCGCAATCTTGAACAACCCTTGTTGGGTATCGGCCGCACCTTGATCGAGCACGGCTGTGGTGAAGCCGCCATTCGCACCGCAGTCCGCACGGGTGACACTCCGCAGGCGGAACGGGCCGCGATGGTGAAAAAGCCGCCGCATATTCTGGTGACAACGCCGGAATCGCTTTACATTCTGCTGACCAGTGAAAGTGGCCGGGTGATGCTCGGCGGCGTGCGTACGGTCATTGTCGATGAAATTCATGCCATGGCTGACAGCAAGCGCGGCTCGCATTTGACGTTGTCATTGGAACGTTTGAATCACCTGTGTGGCGCCGCGCCGCAGCGGGTAGGGCTGTCCGCCACGCAAAAGCCCATAGAAACAGTGGCACATTTTCTCGTTGGCAATGCGCCGGGCAGCGACACACCTCATCCGTGCAAAATCGTGGACGAAGGCCACACACGCCAGCGCGATCTCGACATCGTTGTACCGCCGTCTCCGCTGGAGGCGGTGATGGCCAATGAGGTGTGGGGAACCCTGTACGACCAAATTACCGCACTGATCGAAGCCCACACCACCACGCTGATTTTTGTGAACACTCGGCGGCTGGCCGAGCGGGTCACCGCTAACCTCAGTGATCGTATCGGCGAAGAGCACATCACCTCGCATCACGGCAGTTTGGCGAAGGAAAAACGATTTGATGCGGAACAAAAGCTCAAAGCCGGTGAACTGAAAGCGCTGGTGGCCACCGCCTCGTTGGAGCTGGGTATCGACATCGGCGATGTGGATTTGGTGATTCAACTGGGTTCGCCGAAATCCATTTCTGCTTTTTTACAGCGCGTCGGCCGCTCGGGCCACTCGGTGGGCGGTTGCCCCAAGGGCCGCTTGTTTCCGCTCAGCCGTGATGACCTGGTCGAATGCGTTGCCTTGATCGACGCCGCCCGGCGCGGGGAATTGGACAGCTTGCTCATTCCCGAACAACCGCTGGATGTGTTGGCGCAGCAACTGATTGCGGAACTTTCGGCCGGGGAGTGGCTGGAGGACGACCTGTATCAGCGCATTCGTTGCGCGTATCCCTACCGACACTTGACGCGACAAGTCTTCGACGACGTCCTGCGCATGGTCGCGGAGGGCTACAGCACCCGGCGGGGCCGTCGCAGCGCTTACGTCCATCGTGACGTGGTGCAGCAGCAAGCGCGTGGGCGGCGCGGTGCTCGTTTGACCGCTATGACCAGCGGCGGCACGATTCCCGACAACGCCGACTACAAAGTCGTGCTCGAACCCAGCGGCACCTTCATCGGTACGCTCAACGAAGACTTCGCCATTGAAAGCATGGCCGGCGATATTTTCCAGCTCGGCAATGCCTCGTGGCGAATTTTGCGGATCGA
>OBIY01000218.1_pt1 | contig 25034 bp, 25 predicted proteins | sample 1519841 | NCBI WGS metagenome assembly OBIY01 (sample SAMN03019774, study PRJEB22545) | beach sand metagenome | biome: beach; feature: sea beach; material: beach sand | place: USA: Municipal Pensacola Beach, FL | collected 2010-07-30 | depth 30-40 cm m
GCCGTCCGGCAGGCGCAGGCCGGCACTGGCCGTCCTTTCCGGCCGAGGCGTGGCTGGCGATCGCGCCGGTGCGGCAGTTTCGCCTGCGTCAGACGGCGCCCGCGCGCATCGAGGCGCAGCTGGTGGCCGAGCGTCCGCTGCAGGCCGGCGAGCAGCGGGCGCTGCAGGCCATGCTGCGCCAGCGCCTGCGTTACCCGTTCGAGATCGTGCTCAGGCCGGTGGCCGCCATCGAGCGGCCGCCCAGCGGCAAGTTCGAGGATTTCATCGGTTTGCCAGACGGGTGATCGGTTTGCCACGAGTCTGGTATAAACGCTCGTTCAGGAAGAGCCGGCCTTGCCGGCAGTCAACAGGAGGTGGCCATGAAGGTCGTTGCGTTCAATCTGATGCCTTACAAGGACCTGCCGGCCGATTTCGAAAAGAAGTACGACAGCGTGTGGGTCAGCATCCCGCGGTCGCTGTACGACCCGCGCAAGGGCCACACGTACTACCACGACTATCTGGACGCGCTGGAGACGGCGGTCGATCTCGGCTACGACGCGGTCGGCGTGAACGAGCACCACAGCAACGGCTACGGTCTGATGCCGTCGCCGAACCTGATGGCGTCCATCCTGTCGCGCAAGGTGCGCCATTCGGACACCACGTCCGTGGTGGTGCTGGGCAACAGCCTGGCGCTGTACAACCCGCCGATTCGCGTGGCCGAGGAGATGGCCATGCTGGACGTGCTGTCGGGCGGCAAGTTCATTGCGGGCTTCCCCGTCGGCACGTCCATGGACACCAACTACGTCTACGGCATCAACCCGTCCGAGATGCGCGAGCGCTACTACGAGGCGCACGACCTGGTGATGAAGGCCTGGACCACGGACGAGGTGTTCACCTGGAACGGCAAGTACAACCAGCTGCGCTACGTGAACACCTGGCCGCGCACCGCCCAGCGCCCGCATCCGCCGGTGTGGATTCCGGGCGGCGGCAGCGTCGAGACCTACGATTTCTCGCTGATCAACGACTACTCGTTCTCGTATCTGTCGTTCTTCGGCCACAAGTACGCCAAGAAGGTGATGGGGCCGTTCTGGGACCGCGCCGACGCGCTCGGCAAGGACCGCAACCCCTACCGCGCCGGCTACGCGCAGTTCATCTGCGTGTCGGAGACCGACGCGCAGGCGCAGATCGACTACGAGGAGCACGTCAAGTACTTCTTCGCCAAGTGCATGCACATCGACCCGCGCTTTTTCGAGGCGCCGGGCTACCGCACCGTCGCTTCGCTGCGTGCCGGCCTGCGTTCGCAGCTGGACGGCACGGCCAAGGTCGGCAAGGCCATCCTGGACGAGGGCTTCGGCTGGAAGGAGCTGGTCGAGAGCGGGTACATCATCGCCGGCTCACCACAGACCGTGCGTGAGCAGATCATCGAGGCGGCACGCGAGCTGAACGTCGGCAACCTGATCTGGCTGTTCCACTGCGGCTCCATGCCGCAGCACCTGACGCTGAAAAACCTGAACCTGTTCGCCGAGGGCGTGCTGCCGCACATCCGCAACCTGTGGCCCGAGTGGGATCACCGCCCGTTCTGGCCGAGCGGGTTTGGCGACCCGGAGCCGCAGGACACCCGTCGCAGCGCCACCTGAGGGACCACGAAATGGCCGAGCCGACAACCCATACCTACCAGGTCAATGCCCGCCTTGCCATCGACACGCTGGAGGCCGGCAGCGGTGACCCGTTGCTGTTCCTGCATGGCGCCGGAGGCCTGGCCTGGGACCCGTACCTGGACGCGCTGGCCGCCCGCCGGCGCGTGATCGCGCCGTTCCTGCCGGGTACCTCGAAGTCCAACGACATCAGCCAGGTGCGCGACCTGTGGGATCTGGTGCTGTGCTACTACGACCTGCTCGATGCGCTGGACATCGGCCGCGCCGACGTCGTCGGCCACTCCATGGGGGGCATGATTGCCTGCGAGATGGCGGCCAACGACCCAAGCCGGGTCGGGCGGCTGATCGCCATTGCCCCGGCGGGCCTGTTCGACATGGACGACCCGATGCCGGACATCTTCGCCATGCGCTCGACCGAGCTTGCCGAACGCGTGCTGGTCGATCCCAAGTCGCCGATCGCCGAACTGCTCGGCGCCATGCCGGAGGACGTTGACGACCAGGTGGATGTGCTGATCCAGCGCCTGGGCACGCTCAGCGCGGCTGCCAAGTTCCTGTGGCCGATTCCCGACAAGGGTCTGATCCGTCGCCTGCCACGGATCAAGACGCCGACGCAGATCATCTGGGGCCGCCAGGACGGGCTGATCCCGGTCGGTTATGGCGACACCTTCCGCGACAGCATTCCCGGCGCACGGCTGGACGTGCTGGACCAGGCCTCGCACCTGGTGCAGCTGGAACGCCTGCCGGACGTGCTGGCGCTTACCTGGCAGGCGCTGGCGCGGCCGGCCGGTACCGCGCCGTGAGGCGGCGGTAGGGCAGCGATTCGGCGCTGGCCAGGAACGGTCGGCGCGGGCCTGTACCGCCGCGTGCGGGCAGGCAATCCAGGGAGGAATGACACGGCGGGCCGGCGCTGCCGGCTCCGAGACACGGCACGAGGAGGAGAGAGGAATGGACGCGCGTGTTCGCGAATGGCCGCTGCGGGACTTTTCCCGCTATGTCGATGCCCGTCCCGAGGACGGGGTGCTGCGCATGCACCTGGACCTGTTCCGCGACCCGGAGCTGTTCGAGCTCGAGATGCGCTACATCTACGAGCGCTCGTGGGTGTTCGTCGGTCACGCGGCGCAGATACCCGAGCCGTATGACTTCATCACCGGCGTTGTCGGTCGCACGCCCATCATTCTTCAGCGTGGCGGTGACGGTCAGGTACGGGCACTGCTGAACCATTGCAGCCACCGCGGCGCGGCGGTGGCGACCACCCAGGCGGGCAACACGCAGCGCCACAAGTGCCCGTACCACGGCTGGATGTTCGACAGCACCGGCAAGTGCCTGCAGGTGGCGGATGAAGCCGCCGGCGGCTACACGGACGCGTTTCGGGGCATGAGCCACGACCTGCCGCAGGTGGCGCGGCTCGAGGAATACCGCGGCTTTTTCTTCGCCAGCCTGAACCCGGAGGTGGTCCCGCTGCGCGAGTATCTGGGCAGCGCGGCGGTGTTCATCGATTCGTGGGTCGATCAGTCGCCGGACGGGCTCGAAGTGGTACGCGGCGACGCCAACTTCACCTACGGCGGCAACTGGAAGATGGTGTTCGAGAACTGTCTCGACATCTATCACGCCAAGACCCTGCACGCGAGCTTCGGCACCATGGTCATGAACCGCATGAAGCGCCAGGGTGCCGACGCCAACCGCTCGATTGACCTCAACAGCTTCATCAATGCCGACGCCGAGGTGTCCTACTACACCTTCCCCCACGGCCACGGCGGCATGTGGCTGCGCGGTGCCGGCAAGCGCGAGGACCGGCCGTCGTATGCCATGTGGCAGCAGATGGCCGAGCGCTTCGGCGAAGCCAAGGCCGACATGATGGTCAGCGGCCGGGTGGTGGCGATCTTCCCGAACATCCTGCTGGTCGAGAGCGCCACCTTCCAGATGCGCCTGCTGCGCCCGGTGTCCGTGGACAAGACCGAGGTGTACGCGTTCTGTCTGGCGCCCAAGGGCGAGCCGCCCCAGGCGCGCGCGCTGCGCATCCGCCAGTACGAGGATTTCTTCAGCGCCACCGGCGTTGCGACGCCCGACGACACCGTCATCTACGAGCGCTGCCAGCTTGGCGATCAGGCCCGCAGCGTCGAGTGGAACCAGGGCTATCACCGCGGTCTGGCCTTGCTGCGCGAGGGCCCCGACGAGGCGGCCCGGACGGTGGGCATCGAACCCAACCACTCCATCAGCGGCAACATCGGCATCCAGGGCGAGGCGGTGTACCTGGGCGTCTACCAGGGCTGGCTGGACCAGATGCAACGTGGCCAGGCCGAGGTGCTGGGGGTGCAGCCGTGAGCCGGGCGCAACTGCTGGCCGCCGGCAGCGAACTGCTGTACCGCGAGGGCTACTACCTGGACCGCCAGCAGTGGCAGGACTGGCTGGCGCTCTACACCGACGACTGCGTGCTGTGGGCGCCGTCCTGGGTCGGCGAGCATGCCCAGATCACCGACCCACAGACCGAGATCTCGCTGCTGTACCTGGCCGGCCGCGGCCGGTTGCTGGAGCGCATCGAGCGGTTCGTGTCGGGCGCCTCGCCCGCCTCGGTGCCGCTGCCGCGGACCTGTCATCAGGTCGGCAACATCCTGCTGCTGGATCACGCGCCGGGGACCATGACGCTGCATTCATCGTTCCGTGTCGATTACTTCCGCAACAAGCAGGTCGGCGCGTTCTTCGGTCTGTACGAGCACCGGCTGGTGGCCGACGGCGACGCCTGGCGCATTGCCGGCAAGCGCATCACGCTGATGAACGACTTCATCCCGACCGTGCTCGACCTGTACCACGTCTGAGAGGCCCCTGATGTACGACTTGCTGATCGAAAACGCCCGTATCGTCGATGGCACCGGCGCGCCGGCCTTCCCCGGCGGTCTGGCGGTCAAGGACGGACGCATCGTCGCCCTGGGACAGGTGCCTGCCGGCGAGGCGGCCGAGCGGATCGACGCGGCGGGGCAGGTACTGGCGCCCGGGTTCGTCGATCCGCACACCCATTTCGACGCACAGATCGCCTGGGACGGCCTGCTCACGCCGTCGGCCGAGCACGGTGTCACCACCGCCGTGATGGGCAACTGCGGCGTCGGTGCGGCGCCGGTGCGCGCCGACATGCGCGAGTTCCTGATGGGCGACCTGGTGAATGTGGAAGGTATTCCGCTGGAGGTGATGCGCGCCGGCATCGACTGGCAATGGGAGCATTTCGGCGACTACATGGATGCGCTCGACACGCGCGGGCTCGGCATCAACGTGGCGCCGCTGGTGGCGATGACGCCGCTGCGGCACTACGCCATGGGCGACGCGTCGCTCGAGCGCGCCGCGACCGGGGACGAGATCGCCGCCATGACACGCGCCTTCGCCGGCGCCATGGAGGCCGGTGCCTTCGGTTACTCGACCACCCGTGAGGGCGTGCACGTGGGGTATCTGGGCAAGCCCGTGGCGTGCCGCAACGCCAGTGTCGACGAGCACCGCGCCCTGTGCGGCGTGTTGCGTGGCCTCCAGCGCGGCAACGTGGAACTCACGCTCAAGCTCGGTGGCGTGGTGAGCCACGAAGAACACGATTTTCTGGAGATGCTGGTACGCGAGAGCACGCGACCGGTGACCTGGCTGGCGGTGGTCAATGCCGCCGAGCAGCCGCACTCCTACGAGGAGCGCATGGCCGCGGTGGCGGACGTCACCGGCTGGGACAAGGCGGTGCCGCAGACCACCTGCCGGCCGCTGCGTTTTCAGCTGAATCTTGCCAACCCGTACATCCTGGGCGTGTTCCCGAGCTGGCAGCCGGTGATGCGCCTGTCGCGTGAGGAAAAACTGGCCACGTACGCGGACCCGAAGTTCCGTCAGTCGTTCCGGGACGACCTCAAGAACATCCCGGCCTTCGGGCGGGACATCTGGAGTCGCTTCTATGTGCTCGACGGCGTCAGCGAGCAGGCGCGGAGCATCGCCAGCAGTGGCCGTAGCCTGCGCGAGCTGGCCGACCTCAGCGGCCGCGATCCCATGGACCTGCTGGTGGAAATCGCCATCGAGGACGAGTTGCGCACCACCTTCGACATGGCGGCGCTCAACTATGACGCGGCCGACACCATCCCGCTGGTGCAGGACGACCGGCTGCTGATCGGTCTGTCGGACGCCGGGGCGCACCTGGACATGCTGTGCGACGCCGGTTACAGCACGCACCTGTTGCAGCGCTGGGTGCGCGAGACCGGCGCGCTGACGCTGGAGCAGGGAGTGCGCAAACTGACGTCGATTCCGGCACAGTTCTTCGGCATCGACCGCGGCGTGCTGGCGGTCGGCAAGGCGGCCGACCTGGTCATCTTCGACCCGGACACGGTGGCCTGTGGCGACAAGGAGTGGGCCCACGACCTGCCGGGTGGCGGGCGGCGCTTCGTGACGCGCTCGAAGGGCGTGCGCGCCACCATCGTTGCTGGCCAGGTGTTGTTCGAGAACGGGGCCTACCGCGACCGCGCGCGGCCCGGGCGGATGCTGCGCAGCTATGACGCCTGAACCGTGTCGGCTCACTGGACGCAGGAACATGCGATGATGCGCCGCGTCTGACCCTGCCCATGTTGTTTGCCGAAACCGTCTGATCATGCGTATCGCCCGCAGCACAACCGTGACGCGGTGGCTGACATGGCCACTGGCCGTGCTGCTGCTCGTCCTGCAGTACGGGCTGCTGCTGCACGGGCTCGACCACCTGGGGTCGGACACGCATCCGGACGCGCCGGCGCTGCCACAGCATGCGTCCTGTCCGGTCTGTGTGGCCCATGCGTCGGGCGTCGGCGTGCTGCCGGCGTCCGTGCAGGCGCTGCCGTACGTGCCCACGTTGGCGCCGCCGCCGGCAACGCCGGCGCCACGGGCGCCCGTTCCAGGAACTCCCGCTCCCTATCAGGTGCGCGCGCCGCCGCCGGCGCTCGCCTGATAGCGGGTCGGCGGCCCTGCGCCGCCGTGTTGCGACCGGCCCCCGGTGGGGGGCCGTCCACGGGAGTCATTCCATGTTCAATCGTTTGGCAATTGCCGCGGCGGCGCTGTGCGCGCTCGCGGCTCCGGCGCTGGCTGCGCCACATCCGGAACTCGATGCCCTGCGCGCCGAGTTCGAGCAGAAATTCCAGGCCCTGCAGGCCGACTACGAGGCGCGCCTGAAGGCCCTCGAAGGCCGCGTGCAGGCGGCCGAATCACAGGCCGGCGAGGCCCAGGCGGTCGCCCAGACCGCCGCCGCCAGCGCCGAGCAGACCGCCCAGGCGAAGGCGCCTGCATCCGCGACCGGCGCCTTCAACCCCGACATCTCGCTGATCCTGCAAGGGGCCTATATCGACCGTGCCGGCGGCGAGCGGCCGATCTCCGGCTTTGTGCCGGCCGGTGAGCATGCCCACGCCGAGCGCGGCTTCACGCTCGAGCACACCGAGCTGGTGATGAGCGCCAACATCGATCCGTACCTGCACGGCTACGTCAACCTGGCGGTGCTGGACGAGGAGGTCGAGGTGGAGGAGGCCTGGTTCCAGAGCCTGCATCTGGGGCACGGCCTCACCGTCAAGGGCGGACGGTTCCTGTCCGGCATCGGCTATCAGAACGCGCGGCACCCGCACACCTGGGACTTCGCCGACAACAACCTGGTCTACGAGGCACTGTTCGGCGAGCATCTGATCCAGGACGGCCTGCAGCTGCGCTGGCTGGCGCCGACCGCGCTGTTCCTGGAATTTGGCGCGGAAGTCGCCCGGGGTCAGTTCTTCCCCGGCTCGGATGAAGGCGCGGACAAGAACGGCGCCGGCAGCTGGGCGGTCTTCGGCCACCTCGGCGGCGATGTCGGCGCCTCGCACAGCTGGCGCGCCGGTCTTTCCTACCTGAAGGCCCGGCCGCGCGAGCGCGAGGGCTGGGTGGAGGACCTGAACGACGTCGAGGCGCTGACGCTGTTCTCGGGCGACTCCAAGACCTGGCTGGCGGATTTCGTCTGGAAATGGGCCCCCAACGGCAATCCGCGCCAGCGCAACTTCACCTTCACCGCCGAGTATTTCCAGCGGGACGAGGACGGCGACCTTGCGTGCGCCGACAACACGGCCGACGGTGGCGCCTGTCTTGACCTGACCGACGCGTACGGCAGCGATCAGTCCGGCTGGTACGCGCAGGCGGTGTATCAGTTCATGCCGCGCTGGCGCGTCGGCACCCGCTACAGCCGCCTGTCGAGCGGTTCGACCGACTTCGGCCTGAACGCCGCAAGTCTGGATGGCGGCCGCTATCACCCCAGGCGCTGGAGCCTGATGACGGACTTCTCGCCGTCGGAGTTCTCGCGTTTCCGGCTGCAGTACAACCGCGACGAGACGCTGGTGGGCGCGCCGGATGACCAGTTCATCGTGCAGTACATCATGAGCCTCGGCCCGCACGGCGCGCACCAGTTCTGAGGCATCGACGATGAAACGGTTGCTTCTACTGTTTGCCGGGGCCTGCCTGCTGGCTGCCCCGGCGGCGCAGGCGGCGCTGCGCGTGCTGGCCTGCGAGCCCGAGTGGGCGGCGCTGACTCGCGAGCTGGCCGGGGATCTGGCCGAGGTCGACGCGGCCACCACCGCCCTGCAGGACCCGCACCGCATCGAGGCGCGGCCGTCCTTGCTGGCCAAGGCGCGGCGGGCGGATCTGATGGTCTGTACCGGCGCCGAGCTGGAAAGCGGCTGGCTGCCGCTGCTGCAGCGTCAGGCCGGCAACGGCCGCATCCAGCCGGGCCAGCCGGGTTACTTCGAGGCGAGTGCGCAGGTGTCGCTGCTCGACCAGCCGGCGCGTCTGGACCGGGCCCTCGGCGACGTGCACGCGGCCGGCAATCCGCACGTGCATCTGGACCCCCGCCGCATCGCGACGATCGCCCAGGCGCTCGCCCAGCGTCTGGCTCAACTCGACCCGGCCAACGCCGCCCGTTATGCCGAGCGCAGCGCTGACTTCCAGGCGCGCTGGCAGGCAGCGATCACCCGCTGGGAAGCGCGGGCCGCGCCTTTGCAGGGCGTGCCGGTGGTGGTGCACCACAAGGGTCTGACGTACCTCGCCGACTGGCTTGGCCTGGAGATCGTCGGCGACCTGGAGCCGAAGCCCGGCGTCGAGCCGTCGGCCGCGCATCTGGCCGCACTGCTGGACACGCTCGAGCGACGGCCGGCGCGTGTGATCCTGCGCAGCGCCTACCAGTCGCCGCGGCCCGCGCAGTGGCTGGCCGACAAGGCGGCCACTGCGGCGGTGGAACTGCCGTACACGGTCGGCGGCGCGCCCGGTACGCAGGATCTGTTCGGACTGTTCGAGGTCACGCTGTCGCGCCTGCTGCAGGCGGTGTCGTGAGCCTGGCCGGAATCGACGCCGGCATCCTGCTGCCGGCCTTCGCCGCGGGGCTGCTGGTGCTTGCCACGCATGTGCCGCTGGGCAGTGAGGTGTTGCGCCGGGGCATCATCTTCATCGATCTGGCCATCGCGCAGATCGCCGGGCTGGGCATCGTCGTTGCCGGTGTGCTGGGTTTCGCGGTCGGTGGCTGGGCCATGCAGGCAAGCGCGGTGCTGGCGGCACTGGTCGGGGCGCTGGTTCTGCGCGGGCTCGAACGGCGCGCGCCGCAGCGCCTGGAAGCGCTCATCGGTGTGAGTTTCGTGACGGCCGCTTGCGGGGCCATCGTGCTGCTCAGTCACGATCCGCATGCCGGCGAGCACCTGCAGGAGCTGCTGGTCGGGCAGATTCTGTGGAGCACCTGGGCCGACCTGGGGCCGCTGGCGTTGGTGACCGCAGCGGTGCTGGCGGCCTGGTTCGGGCTGCGCCTGAAGGAGTCGCCGCTCGGCTTCTATCTGCTGTTCGCCCTTACCGTCACCGCGTCGGTGCAGGTGGTGGGCGTGTATCTGGTGTTTGCCAGCCTGATCGTGCCGGCGCTGGCGGCCGGCGGTCGGCCGTGGCGCGCGGGCGTCATCGGCGTCTTGGGGTATGCGGCGGGCCTGCTGGCATCCGCCGCACTGGACCTGCCCGCCGGGGCGGCCATCGTGCTGGCGCTGGTGGCCGGGGGGATCGTCGGTCGGCGCCGATAAGGTGCCGACCGGTTGCGGCGGGCTGGCGCGCCGCGCGCGCTTACAGCGTGGAGTAGAGCTTTTCCGGCAGCCGTTCGCGGATGTCGCGTGCCTGGCCGAGCTGCGTCAGGTCCTTGTCCAGTTCCAGGCACACCTGTGCGCGGCAGGCGTCCGACAGCGCATCGCGCAGCAGTCCCAGAAACTGTGGTGACGCCACCAGGCCCAGGCGGTCGAACTCGCGTCGCACGCGGCCCTGTTCGAGCCGTTCGGCCAGCGCGGTGGCGAAACGCAGGGCTTCCTGGCGGCGTGGGTCGACGTCGTTTTCCATCGCATGCCGGCCCTGTCCGGCACTGTCGAAGGCGCGACCGTGCGCGTCGCTGACCAGTTCGCGGGCCGGCAACCGCCCCTTGGGGTGGGCGAAGGCTTCGATTTCAGTGATCGGTCCGAGCGGTGTGTCGGCCTTGAACAGCCGTGCCCGGGACTTGTCGGCGATGACCAGAACCATGGACTTGTTCACCGTATGCTCCTGCGGCGGAAAAAAGGCAGGCGGTGCGCCACGGTCGGGTGACGGCGCACCCACGGTGCAAGTCTATAACGTCGCTGCTGCCACCCGGTGCTCTCAAAGGCAGCCGACATTCCGGGGCGGACGCATCTCCAGCTGCGCTGTGGCCTGTCTGAGCGGCGCAAGGTTGCTCAGGAACTGCAGCGTGGCGTTGCGCCAGGAGTAGGCACTGGCGTGGGACACGCAGGCCGCCGGGTCCAGGTGCAGCGCCTGGCGCGCCGCGCGCCCCAGGTCCTCGTGCAGAGCGCCGGTGACACCGGGTACCACCACGTCCCTGGGGCCGGTTACCGGGTAGGCCGCCACCGGCACGCCGCTGGCCATTGCCTCCAGCAGCACCAGGCCGAAGGTGTCGGTACGGCTCGGGAACACGAACACGTCGGCCGCCGCCAGGTGGCGGGCGAGGTCCTCGCCGTGCTTGAAGCCGGTGAAGCGGACTGTCGGGTAACGCGCGCGCAGCGCCGGCAAGGCGGGCCCGTCGCCGACCACGTACTTGCTGCCGGGCAGATCCAGCGACAGGAAGGCGTCGAGGTTCTTCTCCACCGCCACGCGGCCGACGTACATGGCGATCGGTCGCGGCGCCAGCAGGAAGTCCTTGTCGCGCGGCCGGAACACGGCTGTATCGACCCCGCGGCTCCAGCGCGCCAGGTGGGTGAAACCGTGTTGTTCGAGCACCGCCTGCTGAGAGGCGGTGGCCACCATGGTGCGCGCGGCCGGCGCATGAAAGCGACGCATCAACCGGTAGGTCCAGCGTGCCGGGATGGGGGATCGAAGCGCCAGGTACTCGGGAAATTGCGTGTGATACGCCGTGGTGAACGCCAGTTGGCGGCTCAGGCAATAGCGCCGTGCCGTCTGGCCGAGCGGCCCCTCGGTGGCGATGTGAATGGCGTCGGGCGCCAGTGTGTCGAGCAGACGGACGAGCGTGCGTCCGGGCATGACCGCCAGGCGGATGGAGGGGTAGCCCGGGCAGGGCAGGGTGCGAAAGCGGCCGGGTCCGATCACTTCGACCTGATGGCCCAGGGCATTCAGTTCGGCGCAGGTGCGTGTCAGGGTGGTGACGACGCCGTTAACCTGCGGTTGCCAGGCATCGCTGACCAGTACGATCTTCATGCGGCGAGGGCGGGTATCGCCGCCTGTGCCTTCAGCGCGTGCTGTTGGTCGGACCAGTGCAGCAGCTCGATGCCGCCGTCCTCACGTTCTACCAGCGCGGTGCAGCTCTCCACCCAGTCGCCGCAGTTCAGGTAGAGCACATTGCCCATGGTGCTGATCTCGGCCCGATGGATGTGGCCGCAGACCACGCCGTCCACGCCGTGCCGGCGGGCTGCCATGGCCACGGCCGACTCGAAGTTGGAAATGAAGCTGACCGCGTTCTTGACCTTGTGCTTCAAGTGGCCGGCCAGTGACCAGTACGGCAGGCCGAGCTTGGTGCGCACGAAGTTGACCAGCCGGTTGGCACGCAGCAGCAGCGCGTAGGCACGGCTGCCGGCCAGCGCCAGCAGGCGGCTGCACTGCACCACGCTGTCGAACTCGTCGCCGTGCATGACCAGCAGCCGTCGCCCGTCTGCGGTGGTGTGCACTACCCGGCCACGGACCGACAGGTTGCCCATCTGCAGGCCGTCATGCTCGCGCAGCAGCTCGTCGTGGTTGCCGGGTACGTAGATCACCTCGGTGCCGTGTTTGGCCTTGCCCAGCAGGGTGCGTACCACGTTGTTGTGCGCCTGAGGCCAATACAGTCCGCGGCGCATCTCCCAGAAGTCGACGATGTCGCCGACCAGGTACAGCCGGTCACAGGTGACTCGGTGCAGGAAATCCAGCAGAAAGTCCGCCCGGCAGCCGCGAAAGCCCAGGTGTACATCCGAGATCCAGACCGTGCGGTAATGCCGGGGCGGCTGTTGTGCTGGCGTCATGCGCGGCGTCCGTGTGATTGAAATGCCGGCAGTCTGGCGGTTCTTTGTTACTTATTTATTAAGCGGCTGTTATTGAAATGTAATATTTTGCTTTCCTGGAAACTGCCGCGCGGGCACGGACAGAAAGCACGATAATCGGGGCCATGCAAAACACCCGCCGTCTACTCGAATTAATGGCCCGTCTGCGTGACCCGCAGGGCGGCTGTCCCTGGGACCTGCGTCAGGATTTCGCCAGCGTGGCGCCGTACACGCTCGAAGAAGCCTATGAAGTGGCCGATGCCATTGCCCGGCGCGACTACGACGACCTGCGCCTGGAGTTGGGCGACCTGCTGCTGCAGGTGGTGTTCCACGCCCAGATGGCGCAGGAGGCCGGGCTGTTTGATTTCGAGGACGTGGCGGCGGGTATTTGCGACAAGCTGGTGAGCCGCCACCCGCATGTGTTCGGGCACGCGCAGTTCGAAACCGATGCCGAGCGGGCCGATGCCTGGGAGACCGCCAAGGCGGCCGAACGGGTGGGTCGGGACGGCGGTGAGCGGGTGTTGGCCGGCGTGGCGTTGGCGTTGCCGGCCCTGAAGCGGGCGCAGAAACTGCAGAAGCGGGCGGCGCGCGTGGGTTTCGACTGGCCGGATCTGACCCCGGTCCTGGACAAACTGGACGAGGAGCTGGCGGAGCTGCGCGAAGCGCTTGGCAGTGGCCAGCGCGAGGCGATGGCCGACGAACTGGGCGATCTGCTGTTCGTGATGGCCAACCTGGCGCGGCACCTCGAACTCGATGCCGAGGAAGCCCTGCGCCGTGGCAACGCCAAGTTCGAGCGACGTTTTGCCTATATCGAGGATCGTCTGCACGCGTCCGGCCGACGTGCCAAGGAGTGCACGCTGGCGGAACTGGATCGCCTGTGGGACGAGGCCAAGGCGCGCGGCATGTAGCGTTGCCTAGGGTGCCGTGTCGTTGATCACCGGCGTGCCGGGACGGCTGCGCGACAGGCCGCGGAACAGTGCCACCGGCTCGTCGTCCGCCCCCAGTACGGTGACGTCGTAAATGCCGCTGCGCGGGCCTCGCTTCACTTCCCGGGCGACGGCGATCAGCGTGTCCCCCGCCCGTGCCGGGCGCAGGTAATCGATGCTGGCGTGTTGGCCGACGGTGAATTCGTTGCCGCTGTTGCAGGCATACGCGAACGCCGTATCGGCAAGCGTGAACAGGTAGCCGCCGTGACAGGTGCCGTGACCGTTCAACATGAAATCGGCCACGGTCATGGCGAGTTCGGCGCGGCCGGGCGCGCAGTGGCGGATCGTGATGCCGAGCTGGCGGGCGGCCGGGTCGCGGGCGTACAGTGCCTGTGCAACGGCAGCGGCCAGGGCGTGGGCGGAGTCGAGGGCTGACATGGCGCCAGAGCTTAGCACCGTGGCGGGTTCACGCTGGCCGCGCAGCGCTGCCGAGGCGGTGGCGCTGCAGCGCGATCTGGCACACCGGGTGATCGTCGAGGACCGTGTCGGGCCGGTGCGGCGGGTGGCTGGTGTCGATGTGGGGTTCCCCGGCGGCGGATCGACGGCGCGGGCGGCGATTGCCGCACTGGCGTTTCCCGGGCTCGACCCGGTCGAGCAGGTGGTGGCGCAGTGTCCGGTTGGGTTTCCCTATGTGCCGGGACTGCTGTCGTTTCGTGAACTGCCGGTCGTGCTGGCGGCCCTGTCGAAGCTGGCGGTGCTCCCCGATGTGTTGCTGGTCGATGGTCAGGGACGCGCCCATCCGCGCCGTTTTGGCATTGCCTGCCATCTTGGCGTGCTGACCGGCCTGCCGACGGTCGGCGTTGCCAAGACGCGCCTGGTGGGGGAGCACGGGCGCGTGCCAGATCGGCGCGGTGCCTGGGTGGCGCTGCACCACCGGGGCGAGGTGGTGGGTGCGGTGCTGCGCACGCGTGCGGGCGTCAAGCCGGTGTTCGTGTCGACGGGGCATCGGGTGAGTCTGCCGTACGCCGTAGAGCTGGTGATGGCCTGCACCACTCGTTACCGTTTGCCGCAGACCACGCGTGCGGCTCATGCGTTGGCTTCGGCCACTGGGTAAAGTTTTTTTCGTTCAGTCCGATACGGAGTCCAAGGTGGGCCGACGGGTGTACGATCCCCCATGACAGTTACGATCAAACCAACTTCAAGTGTGGCGATGACAATGCCGGACGAAGCAGAACGGCGCAGCAGTCGGCGCCGATCCCGCGATGAGCGGCTGTTGATCCAGGTGGTGAATGCAGACGGGGCGCCGGAGTTGGCGGGAGCAACGTTGCCGTCACGTACCTGCGACGTGTCGGCCGGCGGGCTTGGCCTGTGGCTGGACAGGCAGCTCGAGCCTGGCGTGCGGCTGGAATTGTGGGTCAACGTGAGCGGTGTGCCGGGCAAGTTCTTTCTGTGCGGCGAGGTACGCTGGTCACGCCCGGTGGCGCCGGACTTCCTGCACGGTATTCAGCTGATTCCGGTGCCTGGTGATGATTTGCCGCGGTGGCAGCGTTGCTTCGCGTGAGGTTGAAATGCGCTCGGTGCCCTGGGTGCCCAAGTCGCTGACGAGATCGCTATGAGCCCATCCACGCCTTTCCGGCACAACGCGGCTGGCACCGAAGACGGTTCGGTGCTCGGTGCCGCGCGCCAGGCATTCCTTGGCGCGGTGCGGGACGCTTTTGGCGTCATGCTGGGCAAGCTCGACGATGCCCTGTTCGATTTGGCGCAGTCGTCGGATGACGAGCTGGAGCGCGGAAACTATTTCGACGCCATCCGCGAGCTGCGGCTGGGGCGCGAAACCATCGAAACCCGTTTCCTGGACAAGCTGTCGGCTTGCTGGGATGCCCTCGAACGGGGTGACGGCCCGGCGGAGCGGCACGTGGGCGGGGTCGATCAGAACGAGGTCATTGCGCTGACGGCTGCGGTGCGTTGGGCGGAGGCCGAGTGTGCCGACGCGCTGCGGGGTGTGCGCGACGGGCTGGCGTTGGCGGTCGGCGCGCCGGCGGGCGACGAGCTGGTGGGGCCGCGGCAGGTCTTCGCGGCGTTCGAGGCGGCCTGTCGGGATACGCCGGCCGATCCCGCCGTGCGTCTGATCGTGCTGAAGTTTTTCGAGCGTCACGTCGGCACGGTGTTGCCGCGCATGTATCGCGACCTGGCCGTGGCTCTGGTCGATCCGGCCGCCGAGCCGGGAACGTCGCCGGTGCAGGTCGACCTGCCGCCCCTGCAGGGACAGGCGCTGCCGGGTGACGAGCGGGTGGCGGTGGGCGAGATCGACCTGAGCGACCTGATTCAGAATGCCCTCGCCGGCGGTGGTCAGAAGGGCGAGGTCCTCAAGCTGCTGGCGACGCTGCAGCAGCATGATCGGCCGGGCAGCCGCAGCCGTTCGGCGTCCATCGATCTGGCGCGTGTTGCCAGTTCGTCGGCGGGTGGCGATTTGTCGCCGCAGGTCGTGCTGGACATGGTGGCGCTGCTGTTCGATGCCGTGTTCACGGACGACGCGGTACCGGTGTCCGCGCGCCTGCAGATAGCCCGTCTGCAGATCCCCTTCCTTCGCCTGGCGTTGCGTGATCGCGGCATGTTGGCGCGGCGCACGCATCTGGGGCGGCGGTTTTTCGATCAACTCATCGCCGTGACGCGTTCCTGGCACGAGCCGTTGACCACGCAGCAGCAGCAGGTGCTCTGCAGCATGGTCGACAGCTTCACGGAAGCCTGCATGGATGACCAGCGTACGTTCGCCGCCACGGCCGAGAACAGCCTGGCGGACCTGCGCGGTCTGGCGTTGCCCGCGCCGGTCAGCGAGGAGATCGGTCAGTCACACCGCAAATCGCTGGCCGCCCATGCGGACAAAGAGCTGGCCGACCGCCGGCGCCGGGTCGGTCGGCTGCCCGATCCGGTCGACGCCTTCCTGCAGACCCACTGGCGACAGTATCTGGTCGATTGCCTGCAACGCTACGGCATGGACAGTTCACCCTGGTGGCAGGCGCTGGCCACGGTCGACGCGCTGTTGTGGAGTGTTTCCCCCAAGGAAGGGGCTGCCAGCCAGCGACTGGCGGAGTTGCGGCCGCGCATGACGCGGCGTATCCGTCAGGGCATGGATCAGGTGTGTGTGTCCATGTTCGAGCAGGAAGCGTTCCTGGAAGTGCTGGACGAGATTCTGGACCGGGCCCAGGCCGGGGAGCGCGTGTGGGACTGGGAAGGCGAGTCGGAGATCGAAGCCTTGCTCGGTGCCGAGGACCTGTCTGAACCGGCGGCCGATGCCGTGACGGTGGTGGAGATCGACGCGCCGTCGCAGGCAAAGGTCGGGGGGCAGGCTGCCAACGAGGATGCCGCCGAGCCATCCGGTGCGTCATTGCCGGACGCCCCTGAGGGTGGCGCACCGCCCGATGAACAGGCGCCAAGTGTCGATGATGGCCGCGCGCTGCACGACCCGATGGGGCCGGCAACCACCCCGCACGAGGCCGACGCGGTCGACGTCGACGCGCTGCCTGGCGAGCTGGATGAAGTGGCGCCGATGCAGCCGCCGGTGACCGGTGCGGAGGGGACGGCCGAAGGCCCTGCGCAGGATGTCGACGTGAGCGAGCCGGCCTGGACGCATTCGTCGCAGGATGAGGGTGAAGGCGAGCGCGATTTCGGCACGCCGCCGGACGTTGCGGACGCGCCGTCGGACGAGACGCCCGAGAACACGCCGAGCGGTGAGGCGCCGCCGGAGGACGCGACCAGCCTTGAAGCGCTGCTGCGCCGGCGCGGGCTGAGCATTGCCTCCCACGTGGAGGAGGTCGAGGTGACCGAGCGCGGAAGCCGCAGCTGAGGTGCCACGTGCCCGGGCCGGCGGGCGTGCCCGGAACAACCCGCCGCGGCCCGCCGTGGGTCAGCGGATGTGTGCCAGGATGCCGTCCAGTTCGTCCAGGCTGTTGTAGCGGATGACCAGTCGCCCGCCACGGCGGCCGTGCTCGATGGCGACGCGCGCGCCCAGCTGATCGGCCAGGCGCTGCTCGAGCTGGCGCACGTCCGGGTCGGGTGCACGCGGCGCCGGTGGCGTCTCGCCACGCAAGTGCCGCGCCACCAGCTGCTCGGTCTGCCGCACGGACAGGCCGTTCGCCACCACGCGCCGGGCCAGTTCCACCTGGTCGGCGCCGGTCACCGCCAGCAGTGCGCGGGCATGCCCCATGTCGAGCTGGCGGCGTTCCACCAGTTCGCGCACGGCCGGCGTCAGTTGGCGCAGGCGCAGCAGGTTGCTGACCGCGGTGCGCGAGCGGCCAACGGCGCGCGCCACCTGCTCGTGGGTGAGGCCGAACTCGCGCATCAGCCGTTCCAGCGCGTCCGCCTCTTCCATGGCGTTCAGGTCCTGGCGCTGGATGTTCTCGATCAGCGCCACGGCGGCGGCGTCTTCGTCCGGTACGTCGCGCACGATGGCCGGCAGCTCGTGCAGGCCGGCCAGTTGCGAGGCGCGCCAGCGCCGCTCGCCGGCGATCAGCTCATACCGGTTGTCGCCCACGCGCCGCACCACCACCGGCTGCACGACACCCTGGGCGCGGATGGAGTCGGCCAGGGACGCCAGTTCCTCCTCGCCGATGTGTCGCCGCGGCTGGTAGCGCCCGCGCTCGATGTGCTCGATCGGCAGGCGGGTCAGCCGTTCCTGGCCGCTGGCCGATGGGGTGCTGCTCAGCAGCGCCTCCAGACCGCGGCCGAGCCCACGTTTTTGCGTCATCAGGTGGCCTTCAGGTGGTGCCGGCGCAGCATCTCGCCGGCCAGGGTGAGGAACGCCGTGCTGCCGACGCAGCTGCGGTCGTAGTCCAGCACCGGCAGACCGTGGCTGGGTGCCTCTGCCAGGCGAATGTTTCTGGGGATCACGGTGCGGTACAGGCGCTCGCCGAAGTGCTTCTGCAACTGCTCGGAAACGTCGCGTGCCAGGCGGCTTCGCGGGTCGAACATGCTGCGCAGCACGCCTTCCACGTGCAGGCCGGGGTTGGCGCTGGCGGCGATGTCGGAAATGGTGTCGAGCAGGTCCGACAGCCCTTCGAGCGCGTAGTACTCGCACTGCATGGGAATCAGCACCGAGCCGGCGGCGGTCAGCGCGTTGACGGTCAGCATGTCGAGCGCCGGCGGGCAGTCGATCAGGATGTACTGGTAGCCGTCTTCCAGGCCGGCGATGGCATCGCGCAGGCGGAACTCGCGGCGTTCCTGCTGCAGCAGCAGCACCTTGGCGGCGGTCAGGTCCGCGTTGGCCGGCAGCACGTCGAAGCCGGCGCTGCTGGGTCGGCGGGCAGCGCTCAGCGGCACTTCGCCGGTGAGCACTTCCAGCGTGGCCGGGGTGGCCTCGCGCTTGTCGACGCCGCAGCCGGTGGTGGCGTTGCCCTGCGGGTCCAGGTCGATCAACAGCACCCGCTGCCGGGCGCGCGCCAGGCCGGCGGCCAGATTGACGCTGGTGGTGGTCTTGCCGACTCCGCCTTTCTGATTGGCGATGGCGATGATGCGTGGCATGGCAGGCTTCAGGGTCCGTCGGGCGGCGACACTTTAGCAGGATGTCGCGGCAGGCTTTTCGGCTGTCCGCGCCGCAGCGTCAGGCGGCATCGGCGCGGGCCAGGATCAGCAGCGTGCGTTGGCGTCCACCGGTCAGTGCCGGCAGGGGCACGGAGTCCACGTGAAGGAAACCGGGTGGCAGGTCGGCCAACTCGTTCGCCGCCGCCGGGCCCTTGAGGGCATAGATGCGCCCGCCGGGCGCGCACAGGTGGCCGAGCGTGCGCAGCAGGCGGCCGAGGGGCGCGAAGGCGCGGGCGACGACCACCGGAAACGGTGGCGTTGGCCGGTACTGCTCGGCCCGTGCCCGTACCACCTCGACGTTGGCCAGTCCCAGCGTCAGGGCGGCGTGCTGTACGAAGCGCGTCTTCTTGAGGTTGCTGTCGAGCAGCACGTGCGCCACCTGCGGACGGGCGATGGCCAGTGGCAGGCCGGGGAAGCCGGCGCCGGTGCCGACGTCCAGCAGCCGCAGCGCGGGCAGGTGCGGCAAAACCGCCAGGCTGTCGAGCAGGTGGCCGGTGACCATGTCGCTCGGGGTGTGCAGCGCGGTGAGGTTGTAGTGGCGGTTCCAGGGTGCCAGCAGCCGCAACAGGTGCAGCGCCGTGTCACGCGCCGTCGCCGGCAGGTCGAGGTCAAGGCGTGCCAGGCCGGTATCCAGCACCGCCGCCGCCTCGGCCCAGGCCGGCGTGTCCTCAGGCGGCATCGGCGGCGCGGCGCTGACGCTTGAGGTGCACCAGCAGCACCGAGATGGCCGCCGGCGTCACGCCGGGGACGCGGCTGGCCTGGCCGACGGTGGCCGGCTTGGCGGCGGCGAGCTTCTGTTGCACCTCGTGCGACAGGCCGCGGATGGCGGCGTAGTCGAGGTCGGCGGCCAGGGCGGTGTGTTCGTGATGGCGCTGGCGCTCGATTTCCGCCCGTTGGCGTGCCAGGTAGCCGTCGTACTTGATGTCGATCTCCAGTTGCGCGGTGGCAGCGGTGTCGGCGTGCGGTTCACCGAGCCCCGGCAGGCGGTGCAGGGCCGCGTAGTCGATGCCCGGCCGGCGCAGCAGTTCGAGCGCCGTGGTGTCGCGCGACAGCGGCCCGCCGAGCAGTGCCTGCTGGCCGTCATCGAGTGCCTGGGCGCGCACCAGCACGGCGCCCAGGCGCCGCGTCTCGGCAGCGATGGTGTCCTGCATGCGGCAAAAGCGCTGCCAGCGGGTGTCGTCCACCAGGCCAAGCTCTCGACCGGCTTCCGTCAGGCGCTGGTCGGCGTTGTCCTCGCGCAGCCACAGACGGTACTCCGCGCGCGAGGTGAACATGCGGTACGGCTCACGCGTGCCGCGGGTGGTCAGGTCGTCGATCAGCACACCCATGTAGGCCTGGTCGCGTCGCGGCCACCACGGCTCCTGTCCGCCGGCGCGGCGGGCGGCATTCAGACCCGCCACCAGGCCCTGGGCGGCAGCCTCCTCGTAGCCGGTGGTGCCGTTGATCTGGCCGGCGAAGAACAGGTCGCCCAGCGCCTGCGTTTCCAGCCACGGGTGCAGGGCGCGGGGGTCGAAGTAGTCGTATTCGATGGCGTAGCCCGGCCGTAGCAGGTGCGCGCGCTCGAAACCGGCGATCGAGCGGACCACCTCGAGCTGCACGTCGAACGGCAGGCTGGTGGAAATACCGTTCGGGTAGACCTCGGCGGTGTCGAGTCCCTCCGGCTCGACGAAGATCTGGTGACTGGCCTTGTCGGCGAAGCGCACCACCTTGTCCTCGATGGACGGGCAGTAGCGCGGTCCCACGCCCTCGATGACGCCCGCGTACATGGGCGAACGGTGCAGGTTGGCGCGAATGATGTCGTGCGTGCGTTCGCTGGTGTGGGTGATGTGGCAGTGCACCTGGCGCGGGTGCAGGTCGGCGTGTCCGAGGTACGAGAACACCGGCATCGGCGTGTCGCCGGGCTGCTCTGTGAGGCGCGCGTAGTCGATGCTGCGGCCGTCCAGGCGCGGTGGCGTGCCGGTCTTCAGGCGGCCGACCGGCAGGTCCAGTTCGCGCAGCCGTCGCGCCAGTGCCGCGGGCCGCGGCTCCCCGGCGCGGCCGCCGCCGTACTGCTGTTCGCCGATATGGATGACGCCGCCGAGAAAGGTGCCGGTGGTCAGCACCACTGCGCGGGCGCGAAACGTCAGCCCCATCTGCGTCACGACGCCGCGCACGCGCCCGTGCTCGACCACCAGATCGTCCACGGCCTGCTGGAACAGGTGCAGGTTCGGCTGTGCCTCGACCATGCCGCGAATGGCGCGTCGGTACAGCGCCCGGTCTGCCTGGGCGCGGGTGGCGCGCACCGCCGGTCCCTTGCTGCGGTTCAGAACCCGGAACTGGATGCCGGCGCGGTCGGCCGCCAGCGCCATGGCGCCGCCGAGGGCGTCGATCTCACGCACCAGGTGGCTCTTGCCGATGCCGCCGATGGCCGGGTTGCACGACATCTGGCCGATGGTTTCGAGGTTGTGCGTGAGCAGCAGCGTGGCCGCGCCGGTACGTGCGGCGGCCAGCGCGGCCTCGACACCGGCGTGGCCGGCGCCGACCACGATCACGTCGAAAGGGCGGTCGAACTGCATGAGGGTCGCGGGTAGGGAGGGGAAACTCGTTATGATAATGGGCCTTAGATCACTGTGTCAGGCCGCTCGCGGCCGTTTCCTGCGCCCATGACCCAACCCCGAAAGCTGCACGTCAAGACCCTCGGCTGCCAGATGAACGTTTACGACTCGCAGCGCATCGCCGATGTGCTGGCGCAGTCGCACGGCCTGGAGTCCACCGACGACCCGGCCCAGGCCGACGTTCTGCTCCTGAACACCTGCTCGATCCGCGAGAAGGCGCAGGAGAAGGTGTTCTCCGAGCTGGGCGCCTGGTGGCATGCCTACAAGCAGCAGCGCCCGGACGTGGTCATCGGCGTTGGCGGCTGCGTGGCCAGTCAGGAAGGCGAGCGGCTGCGGTCCCGGGCGCCGTTCGTCGATCTGGTGTTCGGGCCGCAGACCATTCACCGCCTGCCGTTGCTGCTCAATCAGGCGCAGGGCCGGCGCGCGGCCGTGGACGTGAGCTTTCCCGAGATCGAGAAGTTCGATCACCTGCCGTTGCCGCGTGCCAGCGGACCGACCGCGTTCGTCTCCATCATGGAGGGCTGCTCGAAGTACTGCAGCTTCTGCGTCGTTCCCTACACGCGTGGCGAGGAGTTCAGCCGCCCGCTGCTGGATGTGCTGACCGAGGTGGCGGTGTATGCCGAGCAGGGCGTGCGCGAGGTCACGCTGCTGGGCCAGAACGTGAACGCCTACCGTGGCCCGACGCCGCGTGGCGGCGTGGCGGATCTGGCCGAGCTGATCCGGCAGGTGGCGCAGATAGACACCATCGAGCGCATCCGCTTCACCACCTCGCACCCGGTCGAGTTCACCGACGGCCTGGTGACGGCCTACGCCGAGGTGCCCAAGCTGGCACCGCACCTGCACCTGCCGGTGCAAAGCGGGTCGGACCGCGTCCTGCGCGCCATGAAGCGCGGCCACACGGCGGCCGAGTATCTGGAAAAGATCGCGCGGGTGCGGGCGGCACGGCCGGATCTGAGCCTGACCACGGACATCATCGTCGGCTTCCCGGGCGAGACCGAGGACGACTTCGAGGACACGCTGGCCCTGGTGCGGGCGGCCGGCTTCGACGAGGCATTCAGCTTCATCTACAGCGCGCGCCCCGGCACGCCGGCGGCCGCGCTCCCGGACGAGACGCCGGCCGAGGCCAAGAAGGCGCGCCTGGCGCGGCTGCAGGCATTGATCGCCCGTCAGTCGCAGGTGTATGTGGCGGGGCTGGTCGGCAGCGTGCAACCGGTATTGGTGGAAGGACCCGCCAAGCGCGGTCAGGGTCGCCTGCACGGGCGGCTCGGCAACAATCGGGTGGTAAACTTCGCCGCGTCTGAGCAGCTCATAGGCCAATTGGTGGACGTCAAGATCACCGCAGTTTCCGCCCATACCCTGCGCGGCGAGCCGACCGGTTCGCGCACCGCCGCGTGACGGCGCCTGCCGAGGCAAGCGCCGACGCCGCGGTGACGGAAGTCACCCTGGACCCGAGCGACAACGCGCGTCTGGCGCGCCTGTGTGGGCCACTGGATGCCCATATCGGCCAGGTGGAGCGCCATTTTGGCGTCCTCATCAGGCGTCATGGCCACTCCTTCGCCATCAGTGGTGATCCGGAGCCGGTGGCCGGTGCCGGCGCGGCACTGAAAACGCTCTACGCAGAAACCGCGACCGGCGAGGAACTGTCGGCGGCCAAGGTGCACCTGCTGATGCGTGGCAGTGACGCTGACGGTGAACAGCCGGTGGTGGCCGTCGGTCGGCGCCTTCAGGTGCGCGCCCGTGGCCGTCGTCAGGCCGATTATCTGCGTGCCATCCAGACCCACGACATCAACTTCGCCATCGGCCCGGCCGGCACCGGCAAGACCTATCTGGCGGTGGCCTGCGCGGTGCAGGCGCTGCTCGAAGAACAGGTGCAGCGGCTGGTGCTGGTGCGCCCGGCCGTCGAGGCCGGCGAGAAGCTGGGCTTCCTGCCCGGCGATCTGGCGCAGAAGGTCGACCCGTACCTGCGTCCCATCTACGACGCCCTGTACGAGATGCTCAGCTTCGAGAAGGTGGGCAAGCTGATCGAGCGGCAGGTGATCGAGATCGCGCCGCTGGCGTACATGCGCGGGCGGACCCTGAACGAGGCCTTCATCATCCTGGACGAGGCACAGAACACCACGCCCGAACAGATGAAGATGTTCCTGACACGCATCGGCTTCGGCTCCACCGCGGTGGTGACCGGTGACGTGACGCAGATCGACCTGCCGCCCGGCAAGCCGTCGGGCCTGAAGCACGTGCTCGGCGTGCTCAAGGGCGTGGAAGGCATTTCCTTCAGCCAGTTCACAGCCCGCGACGTGGTGCGTCACCCGCTGGTCGAACGCATCGTCAATGCTTATGAGCGCGACGCCGATTCCTCCAGCCATCGAAGTTGACATCGACCGCGCCAGCACCGTTGCGGCGCCGCTCGACACGGTCCTGAATACCTGGGTGCAGGCCGCCGCGTCGCAGCTGCCGGCGGTGCCGTTGAGCGTGGCGGTGCGCCTGGTCGACACCGCCGAGGCAACGTCCCTGAACCGCGACTACCGCGGCAAGGACTACGCGCCGAACGTGTTGTCGTTCCCCCTGCACGCCGATTTTCCGCTGCCCCCGGACGAGCCGCGCCCGCTCGGTGACGTGGTGCTTTGCCTGCCGGTGGTGCAGGCCGAGGCGGCGACCTATGGCAAGTCCTTCGAGCAGCGCCTGGCCCATCTGCTGATTCACGGCGTGCTGCACCTGGCCGGACACAGTCACGACGAGCCGTCCGAGCGCGAGGCCATGGAAGCGGCCGAAACCGCCGTCATGGCGCGCCTGGGCTACCCCGACCCCTACACCAGTGATGAGTAACGACATCCATTTCGGCCTGTTGCAGCGGATTGGCCACGCACTTTTCGGCGAGCCGATCGACCGCGAGTGGCTCATGCGCCACCTGAAGGATGCCGAGGCGGCGGCGGTGCTCGACGCCGGCACGCTGAGCATGATCCAGGGCGTGCTGACCATGGGCGAGCGCCAGGTGCGCGACGTCATGGTGCAGCGCTCGCAGATGGTGGTGATGCGCCGTGACGATGACCTGGCGGCGCTGGTGCGGGTGGTGGTCGACAGCGGCCACTCGCGCTACCCGGTGATCGGCGAGGACCGCGACGAGGTGGTCGGCATCCTGTTGGCCAAGGACCTGCTCGGGTATCTCGAACCGGGGCAGGACCTGCCGTTTGCCCTGCGCGACGTGCTGCGCCCGGCCGTGTTCGTGCCCGAGAGCAAGCGCCTCAACGTGCTGTTGCGCGAATTCCGGCAGACACGCAACCACATGGCCGTGGTCGTTGACGAGTACGGCGGCGTGGCGGGGCTGGTGACCATCGAGGACGTGCTCGAGCAGATCGTCGGCGAGATCGAGGACGAATACGATTTCGACGAGGACGAAACCGACATCGAGCCGATCGACGACACCAGCGCGCTGGTGCGCGGCCTGACACCGATCGAAGCCTTCAATGCCCATTTTGGCGTGACGTTCAGCGACGCCGAGTTCGACACCGTGGGCGGCCTGCTGGCGCACCAGTTCGGCCATCTGCCGGAAGTCGGCGCGCGGCTCGAGTACCAGGATTTCGAGTTCGAGGTGACCGCCGCCGACGCCCGGCGTATCGAGCAGGTTCGGGCCGTCCGTGCCGCTCCCTCGCCGGACGCAACCGAAGACGACGGCTGAGCCGATGACAGGACTGCGCGGCCGCGTCGGCGCCGTGCCGGCCCTTGTGGCGGGCGGCATGATGCCGCTGGCCCTCCCCTCCCTTTGTCCGGTGGTTCGCCTCGCCCCCCAGCGCGGCACTCGGGGCG
>OBIY01000221.1_pt1 | contig 24918 bp, 26 predicted proteins | sample 1519841 | NCBI WGS metagenome assembly OBIY01 (sample SAMN03019774, study PRJEB22545) | beach sand metagenome | biome: beach; feature: sea beach; material: beach sand | place: USA: Municipal Pensacola Beach, FL | collected 2010-07-30 | depth 30-40 cm m
GGTGATTTCGTGTGAAGCGCAGCCGCTAAGTACCAGCGCCGCAGCGGATAAGACTGCAATTTTGTATCTGTTGATCATGATGTCTACGTTCTCCAGGTTTTACCGTTCCAAGTGGTAAACGGTGTACCAGTTTTGCTCCCCCTGTGTACTGCATTAGAGGGACCCAAAGGTTCGATTTAGTTATTTGGTAACAGCTTTGGCTCAGGTCACCATGGGAGGCTGCCAAACCAAGTTAAGTATAACGCACAGTCTAGTCTAATCGTTTTCCCTTGTCTTTCATATAGATCTGACTTTTGCAGTTGAGAGCAGAATTAATCTCCCGCCCGCAGCGAGAGTTCCGAGGCTAATAGAGTTGAAACAGTCGTTGTGAAATTGGCGGCATCAGGGTCGGGGGCTCTGGCGGTCGGAAGGTGAGTCCGCGTCGGCTGAACAAAGTCTCCAGCTCTTCGTCGTCGATTAGCTCAATGATTAATTCGTCGATTCTTTCAATAAGCTGCTGGTTGCTATGTAGCGCAGCGAATCCGAGATTAATGGAGAAATCGTGGTCAAAGCCGGAATCAACAAGGGCTTTCATCGACACTTCTCGGCGCCAGGATTCAAAGCGATGGCGGGCGATCCAGCCAGCGTCAGCCTGTTGTTTAATCAACGCCTGGAACAGAGTGTTGTCACCTGGTTTAACGTGGTGAATCGAGTTGCGTAGAATCCCGCCTCGGTGGGCCATCAGTAGCAGGTCCGCAATACTGTTCTCTTCGGCTACTACTTTAAGGTCGACCAGGTCGTCCAGGTCAGCGACGTTAAGCGGCTGGTCTGGTCGGTGAATCAGGCGGTAATCGATTGCATGATAGGGTTCACTCGGGGCTAGTGGCTTGAGTGCGATGAATGTGCGTTGGCCGCCCCCGGTCTCCAGTGGATAACGTTGCTCACCTGGATCGGCAAAGCTGTTTTTAGCCAATGGAAAGCCGCCGGCAATATCGCAATACCCGCCGCTGAGCAGTGCGTTGACCTGTAGTACCGGATTGCCTTCGTCCCCTTCTTCAGTTTCATACCAGTGAATCAGTAGCGGCAGGCCGAGGCCATCGGCGACTGCCAGAGCCACATCATTATCGATGCCACCCTCGGGGTCGGAATAGGGCAGTGCGTTTTCCTCCAGACAGACAACCAGCGGTTTTCCCATCGCGAGGCTGGCGCCGCTGGTCGTCAGTAACAGTATCAGTAAGATATTTCTCATGGGTATTATCGAGTTTATGTGTGCTGTTGCGCTGGGGTATGTTGTCTACCTGGGTATCGCTGCGCCATGCGGTTTCTGCTGGGTATCGACCACATATGCGTAAAGGGCATCGAGTTCTTCCTCGGTGAGGATGTCGCCATGGGGCGGCATCGAGTCCAGCCCTTCACTAACCGACTCGATGAATCGGTTATATTCCTGCGCTGGAAATGTTCTCAGATCGAAGGTCGAGGCGCCGCTGTTACGCAGTTCGCTACCATGACAACGTTGGCAGAACTGGCGATAGAGCTGGTCACCAAGTGCGATCTGCTGTGGACTGAATTCTTGCGCAGCCTGCGCTTCAATGTCGGTTGACTGGACTGCGGAAGCGGTGATAAGCAGCATTGCTGTTAGAGAACCGGTAATCCAGGCAGGCCAGGTTTGGGCCCGTTGCTCTGCAGTCATTTTTTATCGCTCCAGGGCTTAAACAGATGAACATGATGGCGAGCAGCTTAAACAGTTTGAACACCGTCACTGAAGCCCCTTTGGTTACCTGGGCAAACTTGGGGTTGGGTAGAAACCAGGCGAGCAGACCGCCGATGCCACTCTGCACGGCGACGTACTGCTCGCCATCATGTTCATAGGTAATGGGCGGCGCAATAATCCCGGAGCCAGTCTGGTACTGCCATAGCTTGGTTCCGGTATCGATATCGAATGCCGCCAGCTCGCCGGTCTGCAGGCCGGTAAACACCAGGTCGCCGGCGGTGACCATGGTTCCGCCATTGGCTGGCGGGTCCATCGGCACCTGCCAGACCCGCTCGCCGGTCAGAGGGTCCACGGCGCGCAGATAGCCCATCGGATTATCCGGATCCGGTTCCGGAAAGGAGAATTCCGCCGCTGCGTAAGCAACTCCTTTGCGCCACGCCATCACCACCGGTTTGAACTGCATGCTGATTTCTAGGCCGTTCAGGTAGACCAGTCTGGTTTTTGGGCTGAATGATGCCGGTGCCCAGTTCTTGCCGCCTATGTTGGAAGGCCAGATGGTTTTCTCTACGCCGGTTAGGTTTTCTATGGTAGTTGCTGAGCGAATTGGCCGACCGGTTTCCATGTCGATTCCGTCCGCCCAGTTGAGGGTATCGACATACTGACTGGCGCGCAGCAACTCGCCAGTGGCGCGATCAAGCACGTAGATGTAGCCGTTGCGGTTGGCCTGGATAATCACTTCGCGCTGTTCACCGTCGATCGGCAGGGTAGCGTGAATCAGTTCGTTAACTGAATCGTAATCGTAGGTGTCGTTAGGGATGACCTGGTAGTGCCAGACCTTCTCCCCTGTTTCTGGCCGCAGGGCAACAATGGTGTCGGTAAACAGGTTGTCACCGGGGCGCATGTTGGCATTCCAGGGGCCGGGGTTGCCGAGACCCCAAAAAACCAGGTTTAGCTCAGCGTCGTAGGAACCGGCTAGCCAGGTGGCACCACCGCCGCGCAGGTATGTGTCACCTTCCCAGCTGTCGCCACCCTCTTCGCCCGGTGCGGCTGTGGTCCAGAATCGCCACAGTTTCTCGCCAGTCTGTGGCGACCAGCCATCCAGGAATCCACGGGTGCCCATGTCGCCACCGGCCGTGCCGGTGATCAACACCCCGTTGGCGATCAGAGGTGTGCCGGTCATGGTGTAGCCTTCCTGCCAGTCAGATGCAGTTTGCTCCCAGGCCGTTTCGCCGGTGGCAAGATCAATGGCAATGACCCGATTATCAAGGCTCTGGCGAAACAGCTTGCCAGCAAAGATCACCGCGCCTCGATTAACAAATCCACAGCAGACCATGCGTAACATTTTTTTGTTGTAGCGTAGTTTGTTTCGCCAGATCATGCGGCCACTACGCAGGTCAATGGCGTAGGTCGCCTCGTGGGTGGTGACATACATTCTGCCCTGATAGACCAGGGGCTGGCCTTCCTGGCCGCGATCGGTTTCCAGCGCCACTGTCCACGCGGGTACCAGGTTGGCGACAGTGTCTCGGTTGATCTGGTCAAGCGGGCTCCAGCGCTGCACATTGAGTCCCATGCCGTAGGTCACTACATCGTTTGGCGTCCGGTGGTCCAGTTGCAACTCGGTCAGGGTCGGTCCTGACGGTGGTGCGCTCTGCGCAGATATTGCTGTGGACATCGACGTGGCAACGAGCATGAAAATCACCCGGGTAGCCGGGCTCAATAGTTTGATCAGCCAGTTCATAGGTCTCTCCCGTTCCGTTGACTTGGCTTGTTGGCAAGCGGAGTGCTCGCGCTGGCAGCGCGATTGAAGCTATTGGGTTAAGTGAGCGGTCTGCATCTCAAGGTGACGGCGGTTGATTATTTCTCCTACCGGTTTTAACGCGACTCCCTTGTCGGTCAATCGGGGGAGCAGGCGCTCCAGTACGGCAAGGGTTTCGCCGTAGGGGTGGCCGATGGCGACGGCGCTACCAAATTTCCTGGCGTGATTAACCATCAGCTCAAACTGCGCCTCGATCTGGTGCTCGGCGACGACATTGTCAAGAAACACATCGCGGGAGGTCGACGGGATTTGATGACGATTCGCCATCTGTTGTGCAACCGTTTCTACCGTCGTGCGGCTGTCTATAAAGAACAGCGATTGGAAACGGCTCAGTTCACCCATTAGCCATTCCATCTGCAGTGGTCTGCTGGTGAGCAGACTGCCCATATGGTTATTAACCCCGGTGACGTGGGGCAATACCGACAGGTTTCTGCTCAGGGTGTCACGAAACTGCGCCTCACTCATCTCTTCCAGCAGGCCGCCAGGCCCCAGTTTTTTGCCGTTACTGGCCTGCATTGGCTGGTGCAGGAGCACCTCTTTATCCATGCGCCGTGCCAGCTGTGCCAGCTCAACGGAGTGTGGGGTGTGAGGCAGAAACGAACAGGCGACCGGGCCTGGCAGCATGATCGCCCGGCGGTCTGTGCGCAGGTTTCCAAGATCATCGATGATGATGGCGACCCAGGGTAGCTCGGGTTGGTGATCGGTATTTAATGGGACGAGTGGTGGTTGAAGCGCCTCTGTTCTTTCAATCGCGCCGTGGTCGTTGGCAAAAGATCCGGTTGTGAATAGCAGGGCAGCAAGGGCCACCACTCGACAGAGGATGGGACCCAGGGTGAGACGATAAAAACCTGCTGTAGCCGAAGCCAACACGCGGTAACTCCCGGTCAGGGTGCGTGACTGGAGTCGCGGCTACCGAGGATGTTGACGGCTTTGAGCAGGTTCAGCGCCTCGTATAGAGCAAAGTCTCTCGTTGCCAGCTGTTCACTACCCTCTTTTTTGGAATCGCCATTTTCATTCTCCAGGTGGCCGGTGAGATCTCTTTCCGCAACCGCTTCAAATTCTGGTTTAACTTCGGTGACGCGGATGTTTTCCAGCTCAATGTCAGGAATGATGCCGCGAGCCTGGATGGAATGGCCGTTGGGTGTGTAGTAACGGGCAGTGGTCAGTTTCAGCGCCGCGTTATTTTTCATCGGCAGTACCGTCTGCACCGATCCTTTGCCAAACGTTTTACTGCCCATGATGATGGCGCGGCCGTGATCCTGCAGGGCGCCGGCAACAATTTCAGAAGCAGACGCTGACCCGCCATTGACCAGCACCACAATCGGAGCGCCGTTAACGATATCGTTGGGGGTCGCGTTGAATTTCTGCTCTGAGTCACTGCTGCGGCCTTCGGTGTAAACGATCAGTCCCTGCGTAAGGAAAGCATCTGAGACTGCAACCGCCGCTGTCAACACACCGCCTGGGTTATTACGCAAATCAAGAACGATGCCTTTCAGTTTGCCGTCGCTAGCCGATTTGAGCTTGTCGATTTCGGTGCGTAACTTGCGCCCCGTGTTGTTCTGAAACTGGGCCACTCTCAGGTAGGCATAGCCTGGCTCCAGTTCCCGCGCGCGTACCGCAGTGACCTGGATAGTGTCGCGGGTAATGGTGATTTTCAGTGGTTTCTCTTCACCATCCCGAACAATGGTCAGTTCTATTTTGGTGCCGACCTTGCCACGCATAATTTTGACTGCTTCCCCCAACGACATTCCTTTTACCGGGGTATCGTCCAGGCGGATGATCAGGTCGCCGGCCTCGACTCCTGCGCGGGCCGCTGGAGTGTCATCAATCGGGGAGATCACCTTGACGAAGCCGTCTTCCATCCCGACTTCGATCCCGAGCCCACCAAATTCACCCGAGGTGCCTTCCCGCAATTGCTTAAAGTCCTCTCCATCGAGGTAGGAGGAGTGGGGGTCCAGCCCGGAAAGCATGCCGCGTACTGCGCTCTCGAGAAGTTGTTGATCCTTTACCGGCTCGACATAGTTGTTTTTGATCACCGTAAAGGTTTCGGTGAAGGCGCGCAGCTCGTCCAGAGGCAGTTTTTCCTCGCCCACGGTGGCCGTTTCAGCCATGGAAGTGGCAATCACATGCTCGTTGATGATGCCGCCGGTCACGACTGCCAAAAGTAAAAAGATAAAGGCCGAGATCGTTTTATGCATGGTGGTCCCTGGTGTTTGGGGGTCCCGCAGAGAATGCTACAGGAGCGGACTTGGTGGCGATTATAAGCATTTGCTGGCTAATCACACCATTTGGCCGGGTTGGACGGTGTGCCACCACGGCGTACTTCAAAATAGAGACCGGTTTCTCCCCCCGCACCACCATCACCCGACTGCGCAATCACCTCACCAGCGCCGACCCAGTCGCCGACTTCCGCCAGTAGCATCTGATTGTGCCCATAGACGGTCATATAGTCGTCACCATGGTCGAGGATGATTAGCAGGCCAAAACCCCGCAGCCAGTCAGCATAGGCGACCCTGCCGCCATGGACCGCGTGTACATCGCTGCCACTCGCAGCACTGAGTAAAACGCCATTCCAGCGTAGACCAGTATCGCCCCTGGCGTGTCCAAAACGATGAGCAATCTGGCCTTCTACGGGCCACGGCAGGCGGCCCTTGCGGCTGGCAAAAGAGTGGGATTCGAATTCGGGTATATCATCGAGGCGGGATTGTAGCTGTCGCAGCAGTTCGCTCAGGCGTGATTCGTCCGCGCGCAATTTGCGCAAACGGGTTTCATTGCCCTGGTAACGGGCAGCCAGTTGACCCATCAGCTCGCTCTGGGTCACGCGCTGTTGCTGTAGTCGATCGCGGCTCTGTTCGATAGCCACCAGTTGTTGACCCGATAGGGTTTGCGCTTTTTCGAGGCTCCGCTGGGTATCGACCATCGCTGAGATCAGTTGCTGGAGCTGGTCGATCTCGCGGGCATTGGCCTGTTGAACGTGCCTGTAGTAGGTAAGCATCCGTTGCAGGCGTGCCGGGTCCTGCTGATTCAGAAGCAGTTTTAACTGCTCATTCTGGCCGTTGAGGTAAGCGCGGCGGGCAAGTTGGAATAACAGTTGCCGATGACCACCGAGTTCTTTCTGCTGCTGTTCAAGTTCGGCGGAGAGATGGCCAATTTTCTGCTGCTGGCTGTGGTGTTGGCGCAGCAATTCGGCCATGTCGGCGCCGAGCTGGTTAATACGTTTCTCCAGATGCAGCAGTCTGGTTTCGAGCAGCTCGCGCTGTTGCCTGTTTTGCTGTTGATCCGCTTCTACTGCTTCAATCTGTTCGCGAACCTGGTCCAGCTCTTTGCTGCGTTCCTGTAGCTGTTCCCCCCAGGTGGCGGTGCAACCAAGCGCGAGCAGCGAAGCGAGAGCCACTGCAGCTCCAAAACGCTTCCCGTCATCAGTGGCTCGTACCGGGGACGCTCTCACAAAGCATTTTGTAGTCGCCGATAATGCGTGGAGGGTGGGTGACAAGAGAATCGAGTCTATAGTCTGGTTGAAGGTGGTAAACAGAGGGCGGATGACGCATTATAGCCGGCCATTTTTTTACAGTATGAACCCCCCTGATGTGGCGGAATCCTGGTTTCGCCACGGTCCGCAGTATTGAACCGGAGGTGAGAGTTTGGAATTTGTGTTGGCCAACTGGGAGCTATTTGCAGGGGTGGCAGTCGTTGCCATGCTGCTAGTTGCAACCGGATCAATGGCTTCAATTTCTGGCGTAATCCCGGCACCACCGGCGCAGGTTGTACAGGCGATCAACCGTGAGAAGGCAGTGGTACTTGATCTGCGTGACGAAGAATCTTTTGCTCAGGGCCATCTTTTCGGTGCGAAGAACGTTGATGCCACGGGACTGGACGAGCAAGGCTTGCGAGGTCTGGGCATCGGTAGTGACGATCCGGTGATTCTGGTGACCGGGCCGCGGGATTCAACCGGTCCTCTGGTCAAATTACTTAAGGCCTATGGTGTCCCCACCATTTACCAGTTGAAAGGCGGTATTCAGAGCTGGAAGGACGATAATCTACCCCTTGAAAGTACTGCGGCTGGCAGCTGATCAGGTGTTATCAATCGAATACGAGCGGCTATCAACCAGCGCAGTCCATTTACTGCCAGATCTGTGGAGGACCTGATGAGTGCCAGAGTAATTATTTATACCGGCCCATTTTGTGGCTATTGTAGTGCGGCAATGCGGTTGTTGAAATCCAAAGGAGTCGCCTATGAGGAATTCAGGACCGGCAGTGATCCGGCATTACGGGCAGAAATGGAACAGCGTAGTGGCCGTCACACGGTGCCGCAGGTCTTTATCGATGACCAACACGTCGGTGGTTACGATGACCTCGCCGCGTTAGAGCAGACAGGAGAGCTGGACAAGCTGCTGGGCCAGGGTTGAGGAGCGTAGATTGCGCCGATTTGCCACCAGCGGATTATTTAACCCGAATGAAACCTAAACAGAGTGGATGATTAGATAAATGGATGAACAGCAGGAAGAGTTGAAACCGCAATTCACGATTCGAAAGCTCTATCTGAAAGACCTCTCCTTTGAGTCGCCACAGGCACCGGGTGTGTTTCAGCAGACTACCACCCCACAGATCGATATTAATCTGGCCACTGATTCTGCGGTCCTTGATGAGGGTAACTATGAGGTGTCGATCAAAATCACCATATCGGCAAAGGGGACCGATAGTCCGCTGTTTCTGGTTGAGATCGAGCAGGCCGGTGTGTTTCAGGTTGAAGGTGTGGAAGGCGATCAATTGAACTATGCATTGAGCGTGACCTGCCCCAATATCCTTTTCCCCTATGCTCGGCAGGTTATCTCTGAGATGACGGTTTCCGGCGGTTTTCCGCCGTTGGTGATGTCACCGGTTAATTTTGAAGTGCTGTATCAGCAGAAGCTCCAACAGGCAGCTGAGCAGCCACAAACCACCCATTAAGTTCCATATGGCGCTAGCTGTTGTCGAGGCTCTGACTCATGGGTGAGGGCAGCAAAATCGCGGTGCTCGGGGCCGGTTCGTGGGGTACGGCACTGGCTCTCGCGCTATGTCGTAATGGCCATTCGATAAAGCTCTGGGCCCACCGGCGCGAGCAGGTCATGCAGATGCGGACCATGGTCGGTAACCCGGGTTATTTGCCCGGAATCGTTTTTCCCGCCGAAATAGAGCCGGTGGAAAACTTAGCCCAGGCGGTGGGTGACGCTGATGAGCTGCTTGCCGTTGTGCCCAGTCACGCCTTCGCCGGGCTCTGCAGGCAGCTGGGTAGTGTTGGGCTGGATGCTGGCAAAGGTTTCGCCTGGGCCACCAAGGGGCTATCACCGGATGGCCAGCGGTTTCTCCATGACGAGGCGACCGAATTGGTTGGCGAGCGGCCGCTGGCGATGATTTCCGGCCCTAGTTTTGCGCGAGAGGTGGCGATGGGCTTGCCCACCGCATTGACCGTTGCATCAGCGGATCAGGGGTTCGCTGATCGCTGGGCTGCATTGCTTCATGGTGAGTCGACCCGGGCGTACACATCCAGCGATCTGGTTGGAGTCGAAGTGTGCGGAGCGGTGAAAAATTTGCTGGCGATTGCTGCCGGCATTTCTGATGGTCTCGGTTTTGGTGCTAACGCTCGCGCTGCGCTGATTTCTCGGGGTCTGGTGGAGATGGCGCGACTCGGTGAAGCGGTCGGTGCTTCTGCGGAGACCTTTTCCGGACTGGCTGGTCTTGGCGATCTGGTGCTGACCTGTACCGATGATCAGTCCCGCAACCGCCGCGCAGGTCTGGCGCTGGCAGAGGGCCATTCCCGGGATCAGATTCAGCAACAGATCGGCCAGGTGGTCGAGGGGATTAGATCGGTGGCGGAAGTGAGAGCCCTGGCGGCCAGGCTCGAAGTGGAAATGCCAATTACTGAACAGGTTTACCAGGTGGTTCACCAGCGGGCAGACCCGCTGGAGGCTGTGCGGTCGCTATTAACTCGGCAGCTGCGGGCCGAATAGAACCATCTGCGTGGTCAGCGGCGAGTAGAGCGGCCTGGGTAGTCGACCTAAGCGGTGATGAAATCAAGCTGACGCCATGCTTCGTAGACTGCGACAGCGACCGAGTTGGACAGATTAAGGCTCCTGCTGTTGGCTTGCTGTGGAATACGCAGCTTCTGCTCGGGGCCGAACAGATTGAGAATGGTTTCTGGCAGGCCACGGGTTTCCGGGCCAAAGAGTAGATAGTCGCCTCGCCGATAGCTTATCTGTGAATAATTGCTGCTGCCTCGGGTAGTGAATGCGAACAACCGCTCTGGCTGCTCAGATTCGATAAACGGTTGCCAGCCGGAATGGCGAACCAGGCTCGCCCATTCGTGATAATCAAGTCCGGCGCGTTGTAGTCGGCGGTCATCCAGCTCGAAACCGAGTGACCGGAAACCGGGCCATGACCGAGTGGCTCGATCAGGTGTAGCCTGGCGCCGGTGTTGGCGCAAAGGCGGATAATATTACCGGTGTTGGGTGGAATTTCAGGCTCGTAAAGAATGATGTTTAATACTGGTTTCATGGCCCGGTTTCCGGTGGCGATTGATGACGGCTGTGCATGTGGCCTCGCGTTTCTGAGCTTCGTTGAGCGGAGCGCAGCTAAATTATCTTTTACCAGGAGCGACTTTCGCGGTCGAAGTGGATGATGAGTACCGAGCAGAACCTTCAGGTTGAGTTTTGTGGTCTAACGTTAAGTAATCCGCTTGTGCTGCTGTCCGGGTGCGTGGGCTTTGGTGAGGAGTACACCCGCGTTGAAGGTTTTTCCAATCGAGATGTGGGGGCAATCTGTCTCAAGGGCACGACGCTGCAACCGCGGCTGGGTAATCCACCTCACCGAGTGTACGAAACGCCGGCAGGAATGCTCAACGCCATCGGTCTGCAAAACCCGGGAGTTGATGCGGTAGTCAATGAAATTTTACCGACGCTGGATTTCTCAGAAACCCGTTTTTTTGCCAATGCCTGCGGCTCCACCGTCGAAGAATATGTGGAAGTGGTGCGCCGCTTTGAGAATTCGCCGGTCGATGCGATTGAGCTCAATATCTCCTGTCCGAATGTCAAGGCCGGTGGTGCCGCATTTGGCAATGATCCAGAGATGTCAGCGCGGGTGGTGGAGGCGTGCCGGGCGGTAACCAGTAAACCGTTGATTACCAAATTGTCGCCCAACCAGACCGATATCGCTGCCAATGCCAGACGCTGTATCGAGGCCGGAACTGATGCCTTCGCAGCAGTCAATACACTGATGGGTATGGCTGTGAGCGTGCCGAGGCGTGCCGCGGTGTTGGGTAATTTCCAGGGCGGGTTGTCGGGACCGGCAATTAAACCCGCAGCGTTACTGAAGGTTCATCAGGTCTATCAGGAGTGCTCACGCCACGGTATTCCCATTATCGGCCAGGGCGGCATCGCCAGCGCTGAAGATGCACTGGAGTTTATGTTGGTGGGCGCCTCGTTAATTGGTATTGGTACCGCGCTTTTCTATGATCCACTAGTCTGCCGGCAGATCGGCGCGGATCTGGCTACCTATCAGCAGAGGGAGCCGATTGAGTCATTGTCGGAACTGGTTGGCGTGGTCAATCGCTAGCTTTGCGAGCGAGCTTCGCCCGCTTTGGCGGTTGGCTTTGATACGCTGCCGCCGCTATCGCGGTGGAATCAAAAAACATCAGTTGACAGGCTTCTCGACGCGGGCAGCAACCCAGACATCGACCTGTGATGCCCCACGGTCGAGCAGTGTGCTCGCCAGTTCATTGGCGGTGCTGCCGGTGGTCATGACATCGTCAACAATGGCCAGGTGGCTGAGATTTTCCGAAGGATACCCCGTCGGTTGAATGCTGAAGGCGCGACGCAGGTTGGTGCGCCGCTGACGGGCGCTCATCCCGGTCTGGCTCGGTGTTGCCCGAGTGCGTACTGTCGCATCCCGCAGTAATGGTCGTTTGCAGAGGCGGGCAAGGTGGGTGGCCAGTTCTATCGACTGGTTAAAGCCGCGGCGGCGCAGTCGGTTAGTGTGCAGGGGTACCGGGATAAAGGCGTCAGGTAGGCCGACGTTCAGCGCAATGGCCCGGTCAGCCATCGCCTGGGCTAACAGCTGCGCTGCCGACAACCGCTGGCCATATTTCAGTGCCGTGATCAAACCACTGATTGGTGGGCAAAACCGATAGGGCGCGACGGTTTGATGGAACGCAGGCGGCGAGCGCAGGCAGACTCCGCAGGGCGTTGCAGATGCTGCCGGTATTCCGCAGACCGGGCAGGCAACCCCAATGTCTGGAAGTTCCTCACGGCAGGGAGAGCAGATCAGCTCACTGGCGGTCTGGCAGCCGCATTGACAGCATCTCCCCGGGAAAAGCCAGTCGGCTGATAGTCCCAATGGCAGCAGTCTCGGTAGTTGTCCCTTTAGCGGCGACCAGTTCCCGGTGTAAACTTTCGTTTTTTTCCAAGTTGACACTGCACTACTCCGCTATCTGTTGAACGCCCGCTCAGGAGTGGTTTATGTGTTTACGGTTGCGGTAGACAAGGATCAGCAGCTACAAAACGCTGCCTGCGGATCAACTGCAATTATCACTACTGGAGACACCCGTGCCCAGCGAAGCTTATCCTCTGCGCCATGACTGGCAGATCAGTGAAATTACCGAGCTGTTCGAGCAGCCGCTTAATGACCTGCTGTTTCAGGCGCATCAGTGTCACCGTGCCCATTTTGACGTCAATGAGATACAGATCAGCACCTTGCTGAACGTGAAGACTGGCGCCTGTCCCGAAGACTGCTCTTACTGTTCGCAAAGTGTCCGTTATGATACCGGGCTGCAGCGTGAAAAGCTGATGGAGGTAGCCGAGGTTGTCGATGCCGCACGTGCAGCGCAGCAGGCAGGCGCAACCCGTTTCTGTATGGGTGCTGCGTGGCGTTCCCCGCGAGACAGTGATCTGCGCGTGGTCGAGGAAATGATCCGTGAAGTTGCGGCGCTGGGGATGGAGACCTGTGTGACAGCCGGCATGCTTGATCAGCATCAGGCGCAGCGGTTGCGCAGTGCCGGACTCGATTACTACAACCATAATCTCGACACCTCTCCCGAATTCTATCCGGAGGTGATTTCTACCCGTCGTTACCAGGACCGGCTGGATACCCTTGAAAGTGTTCGTCGGGCCGGTGTGAATGTCTGCAGCGGCGGGATTATCGGTATGGGTGAGCAGCGTGAAGATCGTATAGGGCTAGTGGCTCAGTTGGCTAATCTGCCGCAGCACCCGCAAAGTGTGCCAGTCAATATGCTGGTGCCGGTTGCCGGCACGCCGATGGAGTCGGCTCAGCCGCTCGACCCAATTGAATTTGTGCGCACTATTGCCATCGCCCGTTTGACCATGCCGCAGTCATACGTCCGTCTTTCTGCCGGCCGTGAGGCAATGACCGATGAACTGCAGGCGCTCTGTTTTTTTGCTGGCGCCAACTCTATTTTTTATGGTGACAAATTGCTCACCACAGACAATGCGGACAGCGCCAGGGATCGCGATCTTTTCGAACGCCTGGGAATCGAACCAATCAGCCATGCTGAAGGGCGGGTGGCGGTTGCTGCCAAGGGCTGATGGCGCGACTTCTAGAGCGGCTTCCAGATCGGTTGCAGCGCTACCGGGATCAGACCCGTTACCGGCAACGGCAGTCGCATAGTGATTCCGGGTCGGTGGTTTTCAATAGCAATGATTACCTTGGGCTTAGTCAGCACCCGCGCCTGATAAGCGCGTTTGCAGAAGCGGTCAGTCGTTATGGTGCTGGTAGTGGTGGGTCACACCTGGTCTGTGGTCATCATCGTCAGCACCAGTTGCTTGAGCAGGAGCTGGCCGATTTTGTTCAGCGTGAACGGGCGCTTCTGTTCAGCAGCGGATACGCGGCCAATCTGGGAGTTATGCAGGCACTATTGAGTCGCCACGATCGGGTGGTGGGGGACCGGCTAAATCACGCGTCCCTGATTGATGCTGCCCGACTGTGTGGTGTGACTCATCATCGCTATCGTCATCTTGATATTGAGCATGCCCGGCAGTTGCTTCAGGGAGAAAGCGATCGGGGTCTGCTGCTGGCTACCGATGGGGTGTTTAGCATGGACGGAGACATCGCGCCTCTTGCCGGACTGGCTACAGTGGCTGGCGACACCGAGGCGACGCTGTTTGTCGACGATGCGCACGGGTTTGGGGTTCTCGGACCCCATGGAGAGGGGTCGGTGACAGCCGCTGGGTTAGATAGTGAGCAGGTGCCGGTGCTGATGGCTACGCTGGGGAAATCGGCAGGTCTGCAAGGCGCTTTTGTGGCCGGCAGCGAAGCGCTGATTGAAGCGTTGATCCAGTTCTCCCGTACCTATATTTACACGACAGCGCTACCGCCAGCGGTGGCTGCCGCATTAAGGGTCAGTATCAGGCTCATCGCCGAGGAGTCCTGGCGGCGCGAGCGCCTGCAGGAGAATATCGCTATTTTTCAATCGTTGGCGCGACAGGAGGGCCTAAGCCTGCTTGATTCAACGACTGCGATTCAGGGGGTCTCTGTGGGTGATGCACAGTTGGCGTTGCGGTGCGCAGAGCAGGTCTGTGAACAGGGGTACCTGGTAACCGCTATCAGGGCGCCGACAGTGCCTGTAACCGCTATCAGGGCGCCGACAGTGCCTGCCGGTAGTGAGAGAATCAGAATCACGCTGACCAGCCTTCACCGTCATGAACAGATCGCGGGTCTGGTCGTTGCGCTGGCGCGAGCGATGCCAGAAGCAGCGCACAGCTCAAAGCGGGATGTGCTGGAAAAGAGTTCGGAGGCCGCGCATTAATAATCTGATTTCGACCGGTAACGCTGAAGCCCCGATTTCTGATCAGCGGCAGACTCGGCGGGCGTTTAACCGCGCGGCGGCCAGTTATGACCAATATGCGGTGTTGCAGGGCGAAGTGCTGCAGAGAACCGTGCAACGGTTGGCGCCGATGGTGATGCAGCCCCGGACCATACTTGATCTAGGCTGCGGCACTGGTGCTGCTATGCGGCTGTTAACCGAACGTTATCCACGAGCCAGGATCCTCAGCGCTGATTTTGCCGAGGAGATGGTGAGGCGCGCGCGTCGCAGAGCGCGCTGGTGGCAGCGGCGGAGTTTCACGGTGATGGACGCCCATCGTCTGCCGTTGGTGGATGGTTCTGTGGATCTGCTGTTCAGTAGCCTGGCCTTTCAGTGGGTCGTCGATCTTGATCAGGTATTGCGGGAGTGTTTTCGGGTGTTGCGTCCCGGAGGTATGCTGATATTCAGTTCTCTTGGCCCTGATACCCTGTCGGAGTTGCGTCAGGTGTCCCGACAGGTAGACCAGACAGAGCGGGTGAACCTGTTTCTCGACATGCACGATGTGGGCGAGGGATTGGTACGGGCGGGCTTCGCGGCGCCGGTGCTCGATGTCGACCGTATCGTCACTACCTATTCCGAGTTTTCTGACCTTGCCCGTGATCTGAAGGGCATTGGCGCCCAGAACATCACGACCGGGCGCCAGAGAGGGATTACCAGTCGCGCGCGTTGGCAAAAACTTGTGCAGGGTTATGAGGGATTCCGCCAACAGGGGCGGCTGCCGGCAACCTGGGAGGTGGTCTATGCCCACGGCTGGAAGCCGGAGCACTCTTCCGGGGTTGCATCGACCGACCCGCTTGAAGTCCCGGTTCAATGGCATCGCAAATGATTTCTCCGCCGGGGTTCGATCATCATCCCGCACTGTTTGTGACCGGGACTGATACCGAGGTGGGCAAGAGTTGGGTGAGCTATGGTCTGATGCACCTGTTGGCGGGGCGAGGATACTCGGTAGTCGGCATGAAGCCAGTTGCCAGTGGCTGCAGTGCTACCGCAGATGGGTATCAGAATGAGGATGTACAGCTGCTGCGACAGGCTGCTACTGTTGCGGTTGACGAGTCGTTGATCAACCCCTATCTGTTCGTAGATCCGGTTGCTCCTCAGGAGGCTGCGCGCAGGGAGGGAAAAACAATAAATGGTCAGCGAATTCTGAGCTGCTTCGGGGAGCTTGGTGGTTTAGCTGATCGCGTCGTCGTCGAAGGCGTGGGTGGTTGGCGCGTGCCACTGTCTGACGAACTGGATATTGCTGGTCTGGTGGCGCTGCTACGTATCCCGGTGGTCATGGTGGTGGCGGTCAGGCTCGGGTCGATCAATCATGCTCTACTCACTGCAGAATCAATTCGGAATTCGGGAGCAAACCTTATTGGCTGGGTGGCCAATCTCGTCGGCGATGATACTGACAGCCGATCGAATCTGGAGGACTTGACCCGCCTGTTAGCGAGTCCCCGTTTGGCCGTGGTTCCTCGCGTCGACTCCCCAGAGGAAGTTGCCAGCTACCTTGGTAGGGAATGGCGGTAATCTGACGATCTGATTGGTGAATCCAGGTCCTCGGCCTGTCTTTCCAGCTCGGGGAAGCTGAGGCCACTTTTGACGCCAGTCAAGTTAATCTGGGATAACCGTCGTTTTAGTGGTTGTCACCGTGGCGAACGACGTTAATTTTCGGTAGTATTGCGCCGCTGAAAAATTCACTGTTAAAAACAGTCTGCAGCAAACCAGAGTCCATCCCAAACGCACCTGTCAGACCAAGCGATTTGATCACGGGTAGATCTCTCACGTGAGTGACCACAAGCAGTTTTATCGACTGCTTGGTCCAGCGGTGAGGGCCAGCAGTATGCGCGATGGTGAAATGATAGTAAGGAGACGTTTTCTGATGTCAGCTAACGCAAAGTGGGTGACGCGCCTCGGCGCGGCAGTCGTCACTCTTGGCACCTCAATGATGGCCCATGCTGAATGGGAAACCAATCTCATGCGTGGGGTCACTGAGATTAGTCGCGAGGTTTATGACATCCACATGATCCTTTTCTGGATCTGTACCGTGATCGGTGCCGGGGTTTTCGCGGTGATGATCTACTCGATTATCAATCACCGTAAATCGAAAGGTGTCGAGGCGGCGCAGTTTCACCACAGCACAACCGTCGAGATTCTCTGGACTATAGTGCCAACCTTGATCCTCGTGGTTATGGCGGTGCCAGCAACCCTTGCGCTGATCAATATCGAGGACAATTCTGATTCCGACATGACCATACAGGTGGTTGGCTATCAGTGGAAATGGCAGTACAAGTACTTAGACGAAGAGTTGAGTTTCTTTAGTAATCTTCACGAAGACAGTCGCAACGCGATTAATGGTGATCCGACCGGGGTTGAAAATTATCTGCTTGAGGTGGATAACCGGCTGGTGATCCCAACCGGTAAGAAGGTGCGTTTTCTTATTACCGCCAACGACGTGATCCACTCCTGGTGGGTTCCGGACTTTGGCTGGAAGCAGGATGCAATACCCGGTTTTATCAATGAGGCCTGGACCCGTGTTGATGAACCCGGGGTTTATCGTGGGCAGTGTACTGAGTTATGTGGTATCGACCATGGCTTTATGCCTATCGTGGTCGAAGTCAAACCGCAGGAAGAATACGATGCCTGGGTTGAAGAGCAGAAAGTGGCTATAGCGGCAGCAGCAGCCAGCGGTGATCGCGAGTGGGCAATGGGTGAGCTGATGGAAAAAGGGCAACAGGTCTACATGCGTGTCTGTGTTGCCTGTCATCAGGCCAACGGCATGGGTATACCGCCGGCGTTCCCGGCGATTGGCGGCAGTGCTATAGCTACGGGTCCTATTGATGCTCATATGAGTTTGGTGATGGACGGCGTCCCCGGCAGTGCCATGCAGGCGTTTGCCGAGCAGCTTAATGATGTGGAAATCGCAGCGGTTTTGACCTATCAGCGTAATTCGTTTGGGAATGAGGTGGGTGATATGGTTCAGCCTGCCGAAGTTAAGGCGGCGCGCTAAGTTTCAGGCCTGACGGTATTTGGAGAAGTCAATGAGTACGACAGCAACTGCAGTGGCAGAAGAGCATCACCATCACGGGCCAGCAAAGGGATTGGCGCGTTGGCTTTATGCAACAAACCATAAAGATATCGGCACCATGTACCTCTGGACATCGCTGGCGATGTTCCTGCTCGGTGGCTCTTTTGCAATGGTGTTCCGCGCGGAACTGTTTCAGCCGGGACTGCAGCTGGTTGACCCAGAGTTCTTTAACCGTATGTTCACCATGCACGGTTTGGTGATGGTGTTCGGCGCGGTGATGCCGGCGTGGGTCGGTTTTGCCAACTGGATGGTGCCGTTGATGGTTGGTGCACCGGACATGGCAATGCCAAGAATGAACCTGCTCAGTTTCTGGCTATTGCCGGTAGCAATGCTGGTGCTGGTGAGCACTTTCTTTATGGAAGGGAGTGCGCCGGCCTTCGGTTGGACTTTTTATGCCCCCCTGTCAACGACCTATGCGCCGGATACCACCGATTTCTTTATCTTCGGTGTGCATTTGTTGGGGATCTCTTCAATCATGGGCGCAATCAATGTCATTGCCACCATCCTCAATCTGAGGGCGCCCGGCATGACGCTGATGAAAATGCCGCTGTTTGTCTGGACATGGTTGATTACAGCATTCCTGTTGATCGCGGTGATGCCGGTGTTGGCTGGTACCGTTACCATGATGTTGACTGACCGTAATTTCGGTACTGCCTTCTTTGACGCAGCTGGTGGCGGTGATCCGCTGATGTTTCAGCACATTTTCTGGTTCTTTGGTCACCCCGAGGTTTACATCATGATCCTGCCGTCTTTTGGTGTGATCTCGGAAATTATTCCAACGTTTGCGCGTAAACCGTTGTTTGGATATTCATCGATGGTCTATGCCACCGGCGCGATTGCCTTTCTCTCTTTTATTGTTTGGGGGCACCATATGTTCGCCACCGGTATGCCGTTGGCTGGTGAGCTCTATTTCATGTACGCAACCATGCTGATCGCAGTGCCCACCGGGGTGAAGGTGTTTAACTGGGTCGCGACCATGTGGCGTGGTGCTATGACCTTTGAAACGCCGATGCTGTTTTCCATCGGTTTTGTGTTTCTTTTTACCATCGGTGGCCTTACTGGATTGATGATGTCCATGGGCCCTGCGGATATGCAGTATCACTCTACCTACTTCATCGTCGCCCATTTTCACTATGTGTTGGTCCCCGGAGCCGTTTTCGCATTGATGGCCGGGGTTTACTACTGGTTGCCGAAATGGTGCGGGAAGATGTACGACGAGCGGCTGGGCAAAATCCATTTCTGGATTTCAGCGATATCGGTCAATGTGCTGTTTTTCCCGATGCATTTTGTCGGCCTGGCGGGAATGCCACGGCGAGTGCCTGACTACCCGCTGCAGTTTGCTGACTTTAACGCAATAATCAGTGTGGGTGGCTTCGTTTATGGTGCTTCTCAGCTGCTGTTTGTCTATATCGTGATCAAAGCGATCCGTAGTGGTGAACCAGCAACTGATCGCGTTTGGGAAGGCGCGAAGGGGCTGGAATGGGATCTTCCCTCACCGGCACCGTTCCATACGCATACTGTTCCCCCGCGTGTCGACTAAGTGGCCTGACTCAGGATTAGTGTGATCCATGGCTGAACAACAGATCAAAAAAACTGCAGTCCGGCTTGTGGTGGCGGCGGTTGCTATGTTCGGTTTTGGCTACGCATTGGTGCCGCTGTATGAGGTGATTTGCGATGTCACCGGTATCAACGGAAAATCGAGCGGGTTGCAGGAGGTAGCCGCAACAGTGCCGACTGATGTTGATCGGACGCGGACGGTCACTGTTGAACTGGTTGGTACACCGAACAGCGAGTTGCCCTGGGAGTTCCATCCCATCACCAAGGAAATCGACGTAAACCCGGGACAGGTGACCGAGGTTTATTATCATGCGCGAAACCTGACTGATCGAGAAATAACCGGACAGGCGGTTCCAAGCGTCGCTCCTGGTTCGGCAGCCCGTCATTTTGACAAGATTGAGTGTTTCTGTTTTACCAAACAGACGCTCAAGGGCAATGAGGCAAAACCGATGCTAGTGCAGTTCAGGGTTGATCCAAAACTGGACCCGAGTATAGAAAGGCTGACGCTTTCATATACTTTTTACGCATTAGCGGCGGATGGGTCAGTCAAACAGTCTACAGGCAAACCGATAGAGATGGATCACTCACAACACGGTGGTCACGCCGGCGGCTGAGTGCCGTAAATGTATTCCATGCAGTTAATGCATTCGAAAGAGATGGAGTTGGACCATGGCAGAGCAAGGTAGTTACTACGTTCCGGAAGAGACCCGTCAGCCCTTTTTATTGGCTATTGGTCTGGCGCTCACCGTAAGTGGCGGGGCGGCACTGATGCATGGCAGTACCGGCGGCGGTCTGCTCATGGGACTCGGTGCAATTATCGCTATCGTGATGATCTGGAACTGGATGAGCCATGTTATTCGTGAAAGTGAAGCGGGTCTGAATAGCGAACAGATGGACCGCACCTACCGCATGGGAATGGGCTGGTTCATCTTTTCCGAAGTGATGTTTTTCGCCGCGTTCTTTGGCGCGCTGTTTTATGTGCGTGTGTTGGTTCTACCCTGGTTGGCAGGTGACTCCAACAACGAAATGACACATCAGATCCTTTGGCCGCTTTTCGAGGGTCTCTGGTCCCCCACTACGGCTCCTATGGCTGAAGCTTATTCCCTCGCCAGCGGTACTGTGGGTGCCTGGGGTGTGCCGGCAGTAAACACCGCTCTGTTGCTGACCAGTGGTGCGACCTTGACCTGGGCACATTGGGGGTTGTTGAAAAACAATCGAGGCCAGCTGATTATTGGGCTTGCGCTGACCGTGCTGTTAGGTGTGATTTTCATGGGCTTACAGATTGAAGAGTATGCTCACGCAATGGGTCACCTTAACCTGACCATGAATTCAGGGATATACGGCTCGCTCTTTTACATGATGACCGGATTTCACGGGCTCCACGTTTCTCTTGGTGTACTGATGCTGGTGGTCGTTCTCGCACGGTGCATCAAGGGGCACTTTACGCCAGAGCACCATTTTGGCTTTGAGGGGGTTGCCTGGTATTGGCATTTTGTCGATGTGGTCTGGTTGATTCTGTTCGTGTTTATTTACTGGGTGTAGTACCAGCGGCTGTCGTATCAAATGCGGGGTTACCCTCAATCTGGTTGGGGGTAATCCAGCCCATCTGGAAACTGAGCAATAACAGCAGAAACAGCCCTATCGATAAAGCTACTCGCCAGGTCAGCGCTCTGGCCATATCGGTGGTTGATTCCTTCTTTCGATAAAGTGCCTTTAACCCTAGCGCCATCATCAGGATAATGGCGATCAGGAAAAACAGGATAATCAGTTTCAACGCTAGAGTTGCTCTCTGTAAAGTGTGGCTCGTCAGTGATTGCGGAATTGCATGGGTCCAACTAAGCCTCTGGGAAGCGTAGAGTTTAACGGTTTTCGTCTCTCCATTTCCTGGTTTGGCGTCATTGTCCTGTTAGTTTGCCTTCCTATATTGCTCTCTTTGGGGCGTTGGCAGTTGCAGCGGGCTGAGTACAAGACAGAGTTGCTGCTAGAACTTGAGTTGGGGCAGTTAGCTGAACCGGTTGGGATAACTTCACTAGCCGAGCTTGAATCCCTCCCCAAGCATGGCCGGGTAGAGTTTTCCGGTGAGTATCTGCGGTCACGATCACTGTTGCTGGATAATCGCTATTATCGAAACCGTGTCGGGTTTGAGGTGGTTTCGTTATTTCGGCTTGAGAAATCAGCTGAGGTGCTATTGGTTAATCGGGGATGGCTGCCCCTGGGACGTCTTCGCTATCCGCTGCCGGAGATTGATGAGCCAGCGGGACCCCAGAAACTAAGTGGTGAAGTGCGGCCCGTACCGACCGACACCCTGGTGCTCGAAGAGGAGCATTTTGATGACTGGCCGCAACTGGTTCAAAAGATCGACCCTGATCAGTTGAGCGATCTAAGTGGCTACAGTTTGCCGAGGACCTGGGTGTTGTTGGGCTCCGACTCTGATAGCAGTTTAAAACGTGAGTGGCCGGTAGTTGTCGTTGGGCCGGAACGTCATTACGGATATTCCGTCCAGTGGTTTGGACTGTCATTAGCGCTGGTGGTTATTGTGATAGCCAGCGGTCTCAAAAAGGTTCCCTAGTCGTGACTTTGGATAACGCTTCGCTCCCTGACAATTTGCTGGCACCCGAAGAAATAAGAAGAGGCCGGAGACGCTTTTTGCTGCTGGTCGCGCTGTTTTTTGGGCCGCTGATACTATCCTGGGTGCTAGTGAGATATGGTGCGGAACATATGGATATTGAAGCGCACTCTTATGGCGAGCTGTTAACACCGGTAGTGACACTGGAAACCTTTGAGATAGAAGGTGATCCGGGCTTGACCATAGACCAGCTGCGCGGCGTATGGACCTTGATCTATCCTCTGAATGGATCCTGTGGCGAGCAATGCGAGACGGTGGTCACGCAGACGCGTCAGGTGCGGACCGCTCTGGCCAAGGATATGGGGCGCCTGCAGCGGGTGGTGATTTGGGCAAATGGGAGTCAGCAAGCGTCACTGCCGTTGGATGATCCAGCGCGCCACCCGGCGTTGACCGTAATCCGTGGTAGCACGGAACAGTTGCAGCCGCTTTGGGGCCAGTTGCCTGGAAAGGTAGAAGAGGCGCTTTATCTCGTAGACCCCATGGGTAACGTGCTGATGCGGTATCCACTTGATTTTGAGGGTAAGCCGCTGCTTAAAGAACTCGGTTTTCTGTTAAAGAGTTCGGTCCTGGGATAGTCAGAAATCACTGAAATCTCTTGCTAATCATGAAACGATTGTTGCCTTCAGCTGGGGTAGTTCTCGCGGTGATCGTCGTCGTGCTGGGAGCCTACACACGTCTATCTGATGCCGGTCTCGGTTGCCCGGACTGGCCGGGTTGTTATGGTCATGTCGGTGTCCCTGAAAGCCATTCCGAGATAGCTGCAGCCAATTCAGCGTTCCCTCAACGCCCAGTCGAGGTGGGCAAGGCGTGGAAGGAGATGGTTCACCGCTATGCGGCAGGGCTGCTCGGATTACTAATTCTGGTGCTTTTTCTGCAAGAATGGTTCACACGGGGTGAACAACGCGGGGTGGTTACCGCTTTGGCGGGTCTAGTCATATTGCAAGTGCTGCTTGGTATGTGGACAGTGACACTGCTGGTTAAGCCGCTGGTGGTTACCGCGCACCTGGTGGGCGGCTTGGGAACCCTGACCCTGCTCTGGCTGATCGTGCTTGGCAGGCAGCCAGGAATAGCTCGTGACCTGCCTGGGGGTTTTCCAATTGGCGTGCCCGCGCTGATGCTGGCGATTTTGGTCGTCCAGATACTGCTTGGAGGCTGGACCAGTACCAACTACGCTGCGCTAGCCTGTGTCGGGTTGCCCCAGTGTAATGGCCAATGGCTGCCGGCCATGGATTTTGCCAATGGTTTCAAGCCCTGGCATGGGCTGGGTATCGATTACGAGGGAGGTATCCTGGATAGTCCGGCACGTATCGCGATTCATTATTCTCACCGGGTCGGTGCAGTTATTACCTTTCTTGTGATTCTGGCTGGTGTGGCGGTTCTGTGGCGCAGGAGTACCGCTAGAGTGCTGCGGCAAACGCTGCTGATGATCGTTGTGCTTCTTCTCGCTCAGTTCTGTCTGGGGCTGGCCAATGTCTGGTTTTACCTGCCGTTACCGGTCGCCGTAGCGCATAACGGAGTTGCCGCCCTGTTACTACTGGCGGTCGCGACGTTAAATTATCTGGCATGTCGTTCTCGAGCAGTGAGCCAGTGAATGAGTCAGCTGCAAAAGACGGTGTTGCCAAACCGAGTGTTGCGGTCTGGCGCAGTTATCTGGCGCTCTGTAAACCGCGGGTTGTTGCGTTAATCTGCTTTACTGCGGTTATCGGTATGTATATGGCGGTGCCGGGTCAGGTGCCGCTGTCTGCGCTTTTATGGGGTAATCTTGGGATATTCCTGGCTGCCTCAAGTGCCGCTGCAATTAATCAGGTGATTGATGCCCGGGCCGACGCTTTGATGAAGCGCACGCAGTCCAGGCCGTTACCGCAAGGGGAGGTCTTGCCCCACAGGGCGATGCTGTTTGCGGTGGTCATCGGTGTACTGTCGATGGTCATTCTGGTAGTGCTGGTTAATCCATTGACGGCGTTGCTGACTTTTCTGTCGCTGATCGGCTATGCAGTGGTGTACACCGTCTATCTTAAGCGGGCGACGCCACAGAATATTGTTATTGGTGGTATCGCCGGAGCTGCACCGCCGGCGTTGGGGTGGGTGGCGGTAACGGGCCAGCTTGACCCTGAAGCGCTGCTGTTGGTGATTATTATTTTTATCTGGACGCCTCCCCATTTTTGGGCACTGGCGATCGCGCGGCGGGAGGAGTATTCATTGGCCGCTGTACCCATGCTGCCGGTGACTCATGGTGTTGAGTTTACCCGTTTGCATGTGTTGCTCTACACCATTTTGCTTCTGGTAGTTTCCCTGTTTCCGTTTGTGTTCGGCCTCTCGGGTGAACTATACCTGCTGGGAGCCTTAGCCCTGGGTGGGCGGTTTATGATTTGGGCCTGGCGTCTTTACCGTAATGGAGACGACCTGGTTGCAATGGCTACCTTTCGCTACTCGATTGTTTATCTGATGGCAATTTTTGCGGTGATGCTGGTTGATCACTATCTACCCGGTAGGTTGTCAGGGCTTTGGTAGAGAACGTCAGCGGGTTGCATAACTGATTGCCAGGTAGGCTATCGCAATCAGGATCAGCACAAACAGAACAGTAGTGAGGATCCCGACCAGAATCAGGTCGCGCGCTCTGGCGTGTTGAAAGGCGTGTTCGTAGCCCTTGTGTGTGCGAACGCCAAGGAATGACCACAATATTTCTTTCAGCAGAGAAAAAAAGCCCAGCTTTTCGGCTGGGCTTTCAGCTTTATCTGGCTGTTGATGGTCAGGCATCGACCAGCTGTGCGCGCAGTTTTTTCATCGCCTGGTTTTCCAGCTGGCGTACTCTTTCTGCGGAGATTCCATAGCGGTCGCCCAGCTCCTGCAGACCAACCTTCTTTTCGCTTAACCAACGGGACGAGATGATCGTCTGACTGCGCTCGTCAAGGCTGCCGAGCGCCTCCTCAAGCTGGAGAGACTGCTTCTGATGCAGGTCCTGTTGTAAAACATCATTTTCAGGATTGGCCAGGTCTGATTCGAGATACGCTGCAGGCGTCGTTGCAAGGCTCTCTTCATCGTCATCATAGCCGTCAAACGCCAGCGGCCGTTCGTTTAATCGGGCATCCATTTCCAGGACTTCATCTGAAGAGACGCCGAGTTCTTCAGCCACCTGCTCAGCTTCCCGCTGGCTGATCCAGCCAAGCCGTTGCTTCTTGCTGCGCAGGTTGAAGAACAGTTTACGCTGGGCCTTGGTCGTCGCTACTTTAACGATATGCCAATTGCGCAGCACATATTCGTGGATTTCGGCCTTGATCCAGTGTGCCGCGAAGGAGACAAGTCGGACACC
>OBIY01000223.1_pt1 | contig 24837 bp, 29 predicted proteins | sample 1519841 | NCBI WGS metagenome assembly OBIY01 (sample SAMN03019774, study PRJEB22545) | beach sand metagenome | biome: beach; feature: sea beach; material: beach sand | place: USA: Municipal Pensacola Beach, FL | collected 2010-07-30 | depth 30-40 cm m
CCACGGTGGCATCATAAGGCGGGATGAAATTATCCAGCATTTTCGAGCCGCAACTGGTGCGTACACCCCGGGTGCAAAAAATGTCCTTGTGGGCGATGGGTACGCCACACAGGGAAGGGGCGCCGCCTCCCTGAGCCAGCAGCTTATCCGCATGAGCCGCGGCAGTCATGGCCGCTTCTTCGGTGACGGTAATGAACGAATTGTAGGCGCCGTCAAGGGCGGCAATGCGGTCGAGGAAATGCCGGGTCAGCTCGCTGCTGGAAAAATCGCCCGCTACCAGGCCATCACGTAATTCGGCCAGGGTTTTGTTGTGCATTACCGCTCCTGAAATTTTCGCTGCTTTGGGTGTTTTGATACCCGGTGAGTATTGCGATCAGCCGCCGCATAATGAAAACAAGTGCTGATATTCGAGAACCTTTTATTCAATGACTTTCGGTACCAGATACAGAGACTTCTCGGCGGCCGGTGCCAGGGGCTGGAAGTTGGCGCGCTGGTCTGTTTCAGTGACCGTGTCGGCTCGCAGTCGTTGCCGGGCGTCAAGGGGATTGGCCAGGGGTTCGACATTGCTGGTGTCGGCGCTTTGCAGCTGATCAACCAGCGACAGCACGTTGTTGATGCTGGTGGTGGTCGTCTCAATGTTTTCCTCGGTGATGGCAATGCGGGCCAGTTCACCCAGTTTTTCGATGTCAGCCCGGCTTATGGACATGATGTATGTGCGCCTCGTTCCGATGTTCGCAAAGGCGGGCTAAGGTAACACATTTGAACCTTGCTCTAAACACGCGCCATTGTTAAAGTTCGCCTCTTAGGGTCGCCGTGATAATGCGCTTCGCACAATAACCGCAAAAGAACTGCAAAAGCCCCGGCGGGCAGCTAATTTTCCTGGCCAGAGCGAATGCGCTCGAAGCATTGAAGAGTAATAATATCAGTATGTTAAAGCGCTTACGCGGGATGTTTTCCAACGATCTGTCGATTGACCTGGGTACGGCCAATACACTGATCTACATCCACGACAAGGGTATTGTGCTCAACGAGCCATCGGTGGTGGCCATCCGTCATCATCATGGTCAAAAGATGGTCGAAGCCGTGGGCGTCGAAGCCAAGCGTATGCTGGGGCGAACGCCGGGCAATATTAGCGCTATTCGGCCCCTGAAGGATGGGGTGATTGCGGACTTTAATGTCACCGAAAAAATGCTCCAGCATTTCATCAAGAAAGTGCATTCCCATAATCTGATTCCACCCAGTCCGCGGGTGCTGGTCTGTGTGCCCTGTATGGCCACCGAGGTGGAAAAAAGAGCGATTCGTGAATCCACCGAGGGTGCTGGTGCCCGGACTGTATACCTGATTGAGGAGCCTATGGCGGCAGCCATAGGCGCGGGTCTGCCGGTTGAAGAAGCCTGTGGGTCCATGGTGGTCGATATTGGTGGTGGTACCACTGAAATTGCCATTCTATCCCTGAATGGCGTGGTCTACTCAGATTCCATCCGGGTGGGCGGGGATCGCTTCGACGAGGCGATTACCAACTATGTGCGGCGCCGTTATGGCTCAGTGATTGGCGAATCCACCGCTGAAAGTATAAAAATGGAAATCGGCACGGCTTATCCGGGTAAAGAGGTCAAGGAGATCGACGTACGCGGCCGCAACCTGGCCGAGGGCGTGCCTAAAAGCTTTACCCTAAATAGCGATGAAATCCTGGAGTCGATCCAGGAACCCCTGGCCGCCATCGTCCAGGCGGTAAAGCGGGTGCTTGAGCAGTCGCCGCCGGAACTGGCCTCGGACATCGCTGAAACCGGTATCGTGCTTACCGGTGGCGGCGCCTTGCTGCGTGATCTTGATCTGCTGCTGACCCATGAAACCGGTTTGCCGGTGATAGTCGCCGAGGACGCGTTGACCTGCGTGGCTCGGGGCGGCGGCAGGGCTTTGCAGATGATGGATAAAAAACATCTGGACTTCCTTACCTCCTGACCGGTGATTTTCAAAGGATGATTGACCGCCTGGCGATGGCACTGATAACTCATAACTGAGGCGCTTGCGATCAAGAAACTGTTTTCGCCAAGCCTGTCTCCGCGCCGGATGCTGATACTGGTTCTATTGGCGCTCACGTTAATCCTGTTCGACGCACTGACTTCCTGGCTGAAACCCGCCCATCACTGGTTTGAGCAGGCCGCCCGACCCTTTTATTGGCTCACCAATCTTCCGTCGCGGCTCGGTGAATGGAGCGACGACAGCTTGACCAGTCGCGGCGAGCTCGAGGAAGAACGCGACCGACTGACCACAGAGTTGCTGGTTTACAAGGGCCAGTTGCAGCGCTTAGCCGAGTTGAGCGCCGAAAACCTGCGTTTGCGTAACCTGCTTAACGCCACGGAATTGTTATCCGATAAGGTCCTGGTCACCCAGCTTATCGGTGTTTCACCCGACCCAGTGAGTCATGTGGTATCCATTGACAGGGGCGGCGTGGACGGGGTCTACGTTGGCCAGCCAGTGATCGATAGTGAAGGCTTGATGGGGCAGGTGCTGAAGGTCTTTGATACCCACAGCCGCATTCTCCTGCTCACCGATTATCGCCATGCGGTACCGGTAAAAGTAGCCAGAAATGGTTTGAGGGTAATCGCCGAGGGTGTGGGTGATTTCCAGCAATTGAAGCTGCGACACGTTTCACCGACCTCGGATATTGAAGTTGGCGACGCCCTGGTCAGTTCGGGGCTGGGGGGGCGGTTTCCGGAAGGCTACCCGGTGGGAACAATACGTGAAATTATCCACGACAATGGCCGGGATTTCCTCGAAGTTATTGTAGAGCCCGCTGCCAAAGTGGATCGTAGTCGCCACCTTTTGCTGGTTTTCTCTGGTCACCAGCCCGTTAATCAGGGGCTGGCTTCGAGCGATGACTGAGCGCCAACCCTACTTGTTGCTTTTTATTAGTTTTTTACTGGCGCTATTGATCTGGTTATTGCCAGTGCGCGGCGAGCTGGCTTTCTGGCGACCGCCCATGCTGCTGTTATTGACGATTTATTGGCTGTTCATGGAAATTCGCTATATCGGTGTGATGTTTGCCTGGTTTTTGGGCCTGTTTGTCGACCTGATGTTTGGTCAGGTGCTGGGCCAGCACGCGCTGGCAATGTCTCTGGCCGTTTATCTGGTAATCACACAGCGGCAACGTCTGGGTCACTTTTCACTACCTTTCCAGTGCCTTTTTGTGGGGGCGGTGGTACTGGTCTACCAAATTGTTCTCCTGAGTGTCCGGCTCGCGGCTACCGATTTTGCCGGTAGCTCCCCCTTGTTGTATCCAGTTCTGGCGAGCGTGGCACTGTGGCCGTTGCTATGGCTCGGATTGCACAAATTGCAGCGGTTCGTGTCTTGAAGGCATGGGCCGCAGCCTTGTTTCCAGGTCCTGGGTTGCCGATCTGATGCGTTTTGTACTGGCGTCCGCTTCACCGAGGCGAATTGAACTGCTGCAACAGGTGGGGTTTTTACCGGGTAAGGATTTCCGAGCGCAAGCGGCGGATATCGACGAGACGCCGTTTCCAGACGAAGCCCCCGGGGCTTATGTCCGTCGGATGGCGGCCGGCAAAGCCCGAACGGTTTGTGAGCGCCTGCGGGCAACTGCATCGGACCAGAATGCTATATTACTACCCATACTGGCGGCGGATACCTCGGTAGTACTAGACGGCAGTATCTTCGGTAAACCCGAAGGTGAGGGAGAGGCGTTAGCGATGTTGCGAGCGCTGTCCGGCCGCTGCCATCGTGTACTATCGGCGGTGGCGGTATGTGCGCGACAAGAGCAGGCATTGGTTGAGCATTGTGTGCTCAGTGAAACGCGGGTTTGGTTTGCGGAGTTGAACGAGAATGATTGTCGGCAGTATTGGGCCACCGGTGAGCCGGTGGACAAGGCTGGCGCTTATGGCATTCAGGGCCGGGGCGGAGCCTTTGTCAGGTCGATTGAAGGGAGTTATTCGGGGGTGGTGGGTCTGCCGCTGGTGGAAACCCTGGAGTTATTGAACAGATTTGGCATCGGGTGTTGGAATGCCTGAATGCCTGGGGAAAATTACCGGGATATGAAAGCAGAAATACTGGTTAACGTGGCACCCACTGAAACCCGGGTCGCACGGGTGGAAAACGGTGTGTTGTTGGAGTTGGCTATTGAGCGTACCAACAAGCGCAGTCTGGTCGGTAATATTTACCGGGGTACGGTAGCGAGGGTGATGCCTGGCATGCAGGCGGCTTTTATTGACATCGGGCTGGAAAAAGCCGGTTTTATTCACGCCAGCGATGTTGCGGGTCAGCCCCTGATTCAGAATGACGAAGACGGTCCCAATGGCGCGAAGCCCGACATCCGCCAGCTCTTGCATGAGGGTCAACAGGTTTGTGTCCAGATTCTCAAGGAACCCATGGGTACCAAGGGTGCCCGCCTGACAACTCAACTATCGGTCTCATCCCGCTATCTGGTCTATATGCCGGATTTGGATCACATCGGTATTTCCCAACGCCTGGAGCAGGAGGAAGAGCGGGAGCGCCTGCGTGAACAACTGGAACGGGCCATTGAAACGGGCAACATGAAAGAGGAGGGTGGCGGTTATATTATCCGAACGGTCGCGGAGGGTATTACCGAAGGGGAATTACGCATCGACCTGGAATACCTCCATCGTTTATGGGGGCTGGTGAAAGAGCAGCTCCAGAAAGCACCGGCGCCGTCGAATATCTATCAGGATTTGCCCCTGGCGTTACGCACAATGCGTGACGTTGCGATGCAGGAGGTCGAAATTGTGCGGGTTGATTCCCGTGGTGTATTCAAGGAAATGTGCGATTTTGCCCAGCGCTTCTGCCCCGAGGTGTTGCCGCGCCTCGACTATTATAGTGGCCCGCGGCCCTTGTTTTACCTCTATGGCGTCGAGGACGAAATCAGTAAGGCCCTTGAGCGCAAGGTATACCTGAAGTCCGGAGGGCATCTGGTGTTTGACCAGACCGAGGCGATGACCACCATAGACGTTAATACCGGCGGGTTTGTTGGTCGCCACAGCCTCGAAGAAACCATATTCAAAACCAATCTCGAAGCCGCGGTGGCCATTGCCCGTCAGTTGCGGTTGCGTAACCTTGGCGGCATTATCATTCTCGATTTTATCGACATGAAGGATCCCGAGCATCAGCGCCAGGTATTGCGACGCCTGGAAAAAGCTCTGGAAAGCGACCGGGTGAAAATGAAGGTGACCGGCGTCTCGGAGCTGGGCCTGGTGGAGATGACCCGCAAGCGCACCAGTGAAAATATCCAGCAGGTGCTGTGCGAACCCTGTGAAGTCTGTAACAGTCGGGGTTATCTCAAGTCGGCGGAAACCATATCTTACGACATCATGCGAGAGATTCTCGGTGCCGCCAAATCCTACGAGAGCGATAAAGTTCTCGTGATTGGCGCGCCACTGGTGATCGAGCGTTTATTAAACGAGGACGCCAAGCATGTGGAGTCGTTGGAAAATCACATTGAACGGCAGGTAGAGTTCAGGGTCGAATCCACCTATAGCCAGGAACAATATGACATCATTCCGGTATAAGTTTCTTCTGGTCTTAGCAGGGAGCCGGATTTATTGAATGTGCGCCGCTGGGCGGCACGACTGAGCCGCTTTCTTATTTCCGCGGCCGTGGTTCTTTTGATTGCGACCGCGGTTATGGTCGTGCTGGGAAGGCAGCTCCTGCCTTCCATTGACAGTTACCGTAGTGATATCGACAACTTTCTGTCTCGACAGTCTGGGCTGGTCGTTAGCACGCATTCCCTCAGCGGCTCATGGGCTCGCCTGTCACCACGTGTGGTGGTGAGGGGGCTGTCTATCACCACCCCCACCGGCCAGGATGCCGGTGAAGCGAAGGTGTACCCCGACCACCATACCCCTGGTGCGATCCACGTTGAGCGCCTGGTGTTGGAACTGGATTTGTTGCGCAGCCTGTTTGCTGGTGAGCCAGTCTGGAACGAGCTAAGCCTTGGGAATATCGCGCTAAACCTGCTGGAACAGGAGGATGGCGCCTGGTCACTGGAAGGCCTGCCGCCGTTGGCGGCGGACGGAGCCGGGGCCGACCCTTCAAATGCGCCTCGGCTGGTAAAGCGTCTATTGTTAAATCGTTTCGTCGGTGTGGAAAAGGTCTCCCTCAACCTGGGATTTTATTCCGGGGTTCGGGCATTGGTGAACTTAAGCGACCTGAAGCTGGAGAACGAAGCGGGTTTTCACCGAATTACCGCCGGGCTGGGTTTTGACGATAAACCGGCTTCGGCGCAATTGATTGTCGAAGCCAGGGGGGATATCGCCAGCCCCGAGGCCGCCGAGGGTGAGGCTTATCTTGCATTACAGGGGATCAATTTCAGCGGTTCCCTGCGCGCCATGGTCGGTCAGTGGTTTCCCGAGCTCGTGGCCCGAATGGGTGACATTGAATCGGAGCTGGCAAGCGAGATCTGGTTGCGTCGCAATCCATCGGGTGAGGTCGATCTGGTTGGTCGGGTTGAGGCGGAAGAAATCCCCTTGAGCTGGGCTGCGGATCTGCCGCCTGTCCAAAATCTGAGTGCCCAGTTAACGGGGTGGTTTCAGCCCGGCGAAAACTGGGGTCTGCGCTGGCAGAACCTCGACCTCACATGGGCCGATACGGCCATTCAACCCCTCAACTTTGTGTTCAGTCAGCGGGTGGGCGCCCGCTGGAGCGAGATTTCGCTGGCCGCCAACCACATTAACCTTGCCACCCTCAAGCAGGCGCTGGTATCGACGGGCCTGGCAACCGGGGACGGTGGGGAAATACTCGGTGCTCTGGATCCAAAGGGGCGGCTGGTGGATCTGCACATCGATCTGGATTTGAATCAAGGTTTTCCCCTTCAGTCCCTGCGCAGCCGCATTGAGCACCTGGATACCAGTGCCTGGGCTGGCGCGCCAGCAACTCGCAAGCTCAGTGGGTATTTATCCTGGCAGGGGGACCGAGGCTCTTTTGATCTGGACAGTCCCGGTGGCTTTGCCATGCATTATCCCGGCGTTTATGAGGAATTTATGCACTACGGTGCCAGCCGGGGCCGTGTGGATATTCTATGGCATCGAGAATCCGCAGCCCTGAAAATAGGCGGTGGTCCCATTGCCATTGAAGGGAAAGGAGATGAGGGGCGGATTCGCGCCTATCTGGCCCTGGATATACCTCTTCAAAAAGGTCCGGCGCCGACCATGTGGCTGTTGGCGGGTATCCGGGGCAGTCACTCGCGCCATATGGATCAATACCTGCCCAGTGTTCTTGAGCCTGGCCTGAGGGGCTGGCTCGACCGTGCGGTAGGTGACGCTGCTCTGGTCGAGGCCGGTTTCCTGTGGCGTGGCTCCCTGCTGCGGGACAAAGGGCCTCGGCCCAGTATCCAAGTGTACGCCAAAGTGGCGGACGGGACGGTGGACTATGACCCTGGCTGGCCCCGACTCACCGACCTGTCGGCTTATATCACCGTCGACAATGGCAGATTAAAAGGCGAGGTGAGCTCGGCCCGTCTAGGTGATAGCGGCCGGGTGCGGCTTCACTCCGCTCGGGTGAGCACTTCCCCTGGTCCGTTGTTGTCGGTAAAAGCTCAAGTCAGTACGCCATTGGCGGCCGCGACGAATATCCTGCTGGCATCACCTGTCCGGGAGCGAGTCGATATGTTGACTGATTGGCGTTTTCAGGGCAGTGCCGGGGTTCAGCTCGACCTGGCTATTCCCCTTGGAAGTGAGCGGCATGGTGAGCATTATCGGGTGGTGGCTGACATTAATCAGGGGCGGATGGAGCTCTTGGATTTTCCCCTGGTGTTTGAGTCTATTTCCGGGCAAGTTGCCTACAATGATGAGCAGGGTTTGCATGCATCAGGCCTGAAAAGCACACTCTGGGGTCAGGCCCTGGCAGCGACGATCAGCACCACCGACGGAGAGACGCGGATCGAGTCCAAGGGCCGTTACGATATCGCTCGTGTACCGCCCTGGCATCCACTGCTGGGCAATCAGGTTTCCGGTGAAAGCGATTATCAGGCGGTATTTGTGGTGCCCGTCATCGGCTCACCCTACCTGAATTTCAGTTCTTCTACCGAAGGACTGGTTTTAGCTTTGCCCGAGCCCCTGGGTAAAGCTGCGGAAGCAATTTGGCCACTGACAACAACAGTGAGTTTCGCCGAACAGCTGAGTATCGATGGTCGCCTGGGGGAAGATATTGGGTTTAGTTTGCGACTGGATGACGGCCGGCTGGTGGCGGGGCAGGTGGCGCTGGGAGGGACTGAGACCCGGGTGGCTGGCCTCACGGGAGTTTCGCTGATCGGACAAACTCCAAAGATCAATATCGATGCCTGGCTGGAAGCTTCCCAGATCCTGGAAGCATCGGCGAACGAGCCATATGAGCCAGGTTTGCCGCGACTCGCTCCCCGGTTTTCGTTACAGGTCGGTGAACTGATCTACCGAGGTCTGTCTGTCAGCCACTTTGAAGCCACCGGTGTTTACGATCAACGTGGACTTGATGTTTACGTGGACAGTAAGACGTTGGCTGGTCAGATTGTCGTGCCGACCATGACTGATCAACCCATTGTTATGGATCTTAATTATCTCACCCTGCCGGAACCGGACCTGGACAGTGGCGGGGGCTTCCTTGACAGTCTTGAGCCGCGGGGCTTTCCGCACCTTAAATTCGCCACGGGGGGTATACGCATTGGTGATGAAGAATTGGGTGAGATAGCTTTTTTGATGAAGCCTCTGGACGACGGTGTGGAGTTGAGCCAGATCGACGCTGAATTGACCGGTATCGACATCGGCGATTTGCCTGGTGGTGTGCCCGCGGCGTTTAGTTGGCGAGTGATCGATGGTCGACACCAGACCCACATCAGCGGCTTGCTGAAAACTCATGATCTTGGTGCGGTGCTTAAAGCCTGGAACCTGCCCGTGGTGATTAACAGTGACGAGGGTGCATCTATTGTTGATCTGAGCTGGAACGATAAGCCCTGGAACTTCGCCCTTGAAAAACTCTCGGGACAGGCTGCGCTCAACTTCAAGGATGGCAACTTCTTCCGCGCGCCGGGCGCCACCAGTAATGCTTTTATCAAACTTATCAGTCTGATTAATTTTGATACCTGGGCGAGGCGTCTGCGGCTGGATTTTTCCGACCTGTTTGCCTCCGGGGTGAGTTACGAAAGTCTTAAGGGCGGGCTGGCCTTCGCCGAAGGGACGATGGATTTTGACGCCCCCGTGGTGGTGGAGCTCCCCTCCGGCAAGATGCGACTCACCGGACGCGCCGACCTGGTGGACGAAACCCTGGACACTCATATGGTAGCCACTCTGCCTGTGGGTACTAACTTGCCGTGGATAGCTGCTCTGGTTGGTGGTTTGCCAGCAGCGGCGGGAGTGTACCTGACCAGTAAGATTTTCGAGGACGAGGTGGATCGGGTGTCGAGCTTCAGCTACCGGATTACCGGCCCGTGGAGTGAGCCGGAAGTGCAGGTCGATAAAGTGTTCAGTGACAAAACCGGTGAGTGAGATGCATTCGAATACCAAACCGGCGACCCAGAGCGCTGAGCAGAGCAATGGAAGTTCAGGTCGAGTTGCGGCTGTACAGCTGAAAGCCTCCGGTACGCCAGCGCAAAACATGGCGGTGGCTCGGCGCTACATTGCCGATGCGGCGCGGGCGGGTGCTCGTTTCATTGTGCTGCCCGAGCATTTCGTCTACTACAACGAGAAAGATTTAGCGGCCGTCGCCGCACAGGAGGGCGACATAACCGGCCCGGCCCGCTCATTTTTTGCCGAGCAGGCAAGACGTCACAGCGTTTGGTTGGTGGCGGGTACTCTGCCTTTGTTTAACCCGGGCGATGCCGGTAAGCCTTTCGCGGCCTCCCTGCTCTATGACCCCCAGGGTAGAGAGCAGGCCCGCTATAACAAAGTTCACTTGTTTGATGTATTGGTGCGGGCTACCGGCAAGCGTTACTACGAGTCGGATCGCTATCAGCCCGGTGACCAAGCCATAAGCGCGCCCAGTGGTGTTGGCCATATCGGCATGAGTGTGTGCTATGACCTGCGTTTTCCCGAATATTACCGTCTGCTGGTGGCGCAGGGGGCTGAAATTCTGGTGGCCCCATCGGCGTTTACCGCCGCCACCGGCGAGGCTCACTGGCGCTTGTTGCTGCAGGCCAGAGCCGTGGAAAACGTGTGTTATGTAATAGGCGCCAACCTCTGTGATCGCGACCATCCCAGCAAACCCACCTGGGGCGGTTCGGCCATCGTTGATCCCTGGGGCGAGGTGTTGGCGGCCATGGAGGGGGAGGAGGGCTTTATTGTCGCCGATATTGATCACCAGCGGCTTAGGGAGCTGCGGGCCAGCATGCCGGTTCTGGACCACCGGCGCTTTTGATCGGTCGCGATTCATTCCAAATGGCTTGTTATCTCGGTAGCTGACCAAATATGGTATAAAGCCCGAGTAAAGTGCTCGGTTGTATCTGGTCAGCGGGCTTGCACGCTGGCTTCGCCGTTTAGGAGTACAATCGGGAACGGAAATAGAACGTAAACAGCTTCAATGGAGGCAAATATGAATCAACCAACCAGCCCCGCCGGCATCACCCAACAGACATCGGTGCTGGCCACTAACAAAGTTATTCGCAACACCTATCTGCTGTTGTCGATGACCCTGGCCTTCAGTGCGCTAACGGCCGGTGTTTCCATGGCCTTTAATCTGCCCCATCCGGGCATTTTGATTACTCTGGTGGGTTATTTTGGCTTGTTGTTTCTCACCACCAAGTTTCGTGAGAGCGCCCTGGGCCTGGTGTTTGTGTTTGCGTTGACCGGTTTCATGGGTTTTACCTTGGGGCCGATTATCGGGCTCTATCTCAAGCTCCCCAATGGCCCCCAGTTGGTGATGAATGCCCTTGGCGCTACCGCAGTGACTTTTGTGGGCCTGTCCGCCTACGCCCTCACTTCCCGCAAGAACTTCAGTTTTATGGGTGGGTTTTTGATGGCGGGAATTATCGTTGCCTTCCTGGCTGGTCTGGGAGCAATATTTTTTGAGATGCAGGGTCTGTCGCTGGTGGTGTCAGCCATGTTTGTGGTGCTGATGGCCGGTCTGATACTGTATCAGACCAGCGAAATCATCCACGGGGGTGAAACCAACTACATTATGGCTACCGTGACCTTGTACGTGGCCATCTATAACCTGTTCACCAGCTTGCTGCACCTGCTCGGCGCTTTTGGTGACGAATAGGGTTTGTGGTTGATGAGCCGGGGTCGATAGGCAGGCCTTAGCGACCCCTGAGGCAGAGCCTTAATCCAGGCTCTGCCTCACATCCGCCGCGCTGGCAGGTTCCGCCCCCGCCGCCCTGATTGCCGCTACCGCTTCCTCCACCCACTGGACGTTGGTTTTGTCGCTATGGAAGGGGGCATCTTCCAGGCCCACCCGCACGTGGCCACCCAGCTCGACAATCTTTGGAATCAGCGGAATTGTGTTGATATCCAGTCCCGCCACCATCCAGGGCGCGCCGGGCGCCTCTTCCTCCATTAATTTCGCCAGCGCTTCCACCGCCCATTCCCGGGGCGGAAAGCAGAAAGTAAAGCTGTCCGAGAGCATAAATCGAAACACGGGGGTTTTGACGCCGGGTATGGAGCGATAGAGCGTGGCGCCTTCGCGGATAAAACCGGGCTCGTAACAGGCGTAGGCGGGGCGCCAGCCGTACTCCGCTGCCAGCTTGGCACTTGCCTTGAGAACGCCGGGCCCGTTGGCGTATATATTGCCGTCGTCGCCAAAGAGATTGGCGGCGGTTTCACGGGTGGAAAAGTTGCATGAACCGGGGTCGAGTATGCCCCATTCGAGTACGCCGCGGCGGCACAATTCATTACTGGTGGCGTTGCGCACTTGAGCGTCATCGGACATCGGAATATCGATGGAAGAGGGATAAACAATGGCGTCCACTTCGTTTCGAATGCCCTCGATGAAAGCGTGGCAAATGTCCGCGTCGCTATTTTGTTTACCGGTATCCGGGTCCAGGCTGTGGGCGTGGATGATGGCGGCGCCGGCGTTGACGCAGTCGATGGCCTCGCGGCTGATCTCCTCCGCGGTCACCGGAATATTGGGTTGCAGGGCGCGGGTCCAGGCACCGTTCATGGCGACTTCAATCCAGACTTTCTGACTCATGACAAGCTCCTTACGCTTTTTATCGTTGCGCGCAATATAGCGCGAACTGGCGCTAAAATCCTTTTTTGAGCGGCTTGTTCATGTCCCTCAGGCCGCATATAAGGCCACGATGCTGAACTTAAGCTCGGTTTCAGGTTCTTAAGCGTGACCATATGGAGATAAATGACAGATGGTTAGGCGTATGAAAGCAGCTATCAAAACGGTGATTAAAGCAGGTGCAATCGCGTTGCCCGTCTTGCTTCTGTTGGGCAGCCTCAATCTGGCCGCCAGGGATGAAATAACAGTTGAGCAGGCTAAAGACTACATCGCTCGTGGCGAAAACCTGGAAACTATTCCCAAAGGGGTGTGGAAAGACTTGCTAACACCCGAGCAGTTTCACATTCTCTGGCGTAAAGGCACCGAACAGCCTTTTACTGGCAAATTACTCGAAAACAAGGAGGAAGGTGTCTACGTCACCGCCGGTTGCCGCCTGCCGGTTTTTCATTCGTCACATAAATTCAAGTCCGGTACCGGCTGGCCCAGCTTTTGGGAAGTGTTTGACAGCGAAAACGTGGTGCTGAAGAAAGACTGGTCCTGGGGTATGCGCCGCATAGAGGTATTATCGAAGTGCGGTGAGCATCTGGGTCATGTGTTCGAGGATGGCCCGGAGCCCACGGGCCTGCGTTATTGCATCAACTCCGAGGCCCTGGATTTTGTGCCGGCCAACCGATCAAACGAAGTCCCTGGCCAGACTTCATTGTCGGAGTCGGGTTCCACTCAATAATAGAGAAGCGTCTGGACGTGCCATGCGTAATTGGCGATGCCGCTTTTGCTTAAGCTTCCTCGGAATCAAAGGCAGCGTCGATCAGTACCGCGGCGGCTTGTCGGGCGGTGTGGCCGGCTTCTGGGTGCTTTGACACTTGGGCGGTGACGATGGCGCCTTCGAATAACAGTGCTAGCTGTTTGGCAAGATCATCCGCATGCGCAAGCCCCGCTTCCCTGGCAAGCCGTTGGAAATAACGCAGCATCAGGCGTTTAAATTCCTTGCAGGTCTCCCTTATGGCGCTGTGGGTTTCAGAATACTCCCCGATGGCGTTAATAAACATGCAGCCGTAAAAATCATCCCGGGTGAACCAGTCGTAGGCGGCGTCAAAAATACCCAGTAGCCGCTGCCTCGGATCGCGCCACTGGCTTTCGACGGTCTTCATAAAGTTGTTGCGAAAACGTGTGTCGTAGTCGCGCAGCGCGGCCAGGATCAATTCCTCCTTGGAGCGAAAGTGCCGGTACATGGTGCGTTTGGTGACCCCCGCCTGGGCGGCAATAAGGTCTATGCCGGTGCCGTGATAGCCCTTTTCCGCAAACAGGGAGATGGCGGTGGTAATCAGTTGTTCGCGTTTTGATGACACTGGGTTTGCCCAATTTGGTATACAGAACTGTTCCTTTGTATTCCTTTAGCATGTTAAAAACAAGCCATTTTTATATGAACTAAAAATAAATTGCTTATCTAAGTATACAGATATGTATACTTATAAGGTATGCCTGTCTGACAACCTGAACGGGAGCGGCCAACGAACAAGTGCGTGGGTTTGGAAGCGCGCCGACGATGAATGCTCCTTTACTCACTTTCACGCGCGATAAGGAAATAGTTCATGAAACTTAAATCATTAATGGCGGCTTTCATTGCGGTACTGGGATTTAGCCTCACCAACGGTGCCCTCGCCGGCGACTATGCCTACAGTACCCCGGCGGTTCAGGGCTACGATGTGGTTTCCTACCACACGGCAAAACGTCCAGCTCGGGGTAATGGTCATTTCGTCGCCACCTACAAGGGCGCTACCTATCAGTTCGCTACCGCGGAAAACCAAAAAATCTTCGAAGCAAACCCGACCAAATATGTGCCCGCTTATGGTGGTTACTGTGCATTTGGTGTTTCGGTCGGTAAAAAATTTATTGGTGACCCCGAAGTGTGGCGGGTTGTCGACGGCAAACTCTACCTGAACCTGGATAACACCATTCAGCAAGATTGGGCCAAGGATATTCCCGGCCGCATTAAAACCGCTGATGGCAACTGGAAAAAAATCAAGGATAAATCACCGGCTTCCCTGTAGCCGATAGTTTGGCCTGGTTGCGGGCCTGAAAAGCCGTGGCCGGGTTTTTTTAAACCAAGGGGTTTCCGGTATACCCAACATGGCATGTCCGAATATCGGAAAACAAGGAGCAAATGTATTATGAACAAACTTCGGTTTATTACCCCCAACCTGCACGGCGTTCTTGATTACGGCGCCGCCATGGCGTTGATTGTGTTGCCTTTTGTTCTCGGATTGGCTGAGCAATCACTGGTCGCGCATGTGGTATCCGTAGTCGCGGGTGTCGGTTTGATTGCCTATAGCCTGCTCACCGATTACGCACTCAGTGCGGTCAGCCTGTTTTCCTTTCGCATTCATTTACTTCTGGATATGGGTGCCGCGATAGCCTTTTTGATCCTGCCTTTTATCCTCGGTTTTTCGGGCATTGTGCTTGGCTACTATCTGGTCATGGGCGCGGGTGTGATTGTGGTTGTTGCGTTATCGCAGACTGGTGCCCAAATAACTCCGAACGAGCTTGTGCCGGAGTAAGACTTGTCACGACATTCAATTGTCACGAAATAGAATTGTCGCCTTATTAGGTCTAACCCACCTGGCGCCGAAAATCGCGGGCTGTCGCATGTAGCAGCAAATAATCCTGTTGATTGGCCCGCGATTTGCGGCGACCTCTCCGAGACCACCTCCCTCATACATGTTTTTCATACTTTTGTCCTGGCAGGTTCGGATTTCGTCGCTTCCAATTCTCGCTTTAGCCATTGTTTGGGTGGCAGACCCAGTTGTGTAACAAAGGCCCGGGTCAGGGCGCTGGTGCTGCTGTAGCCGGTGGCATCGGCCACCAGCTGCAGGGGCTCGCCCCGACGTAATAGGGCCTGGGCGACATTCAGCCGCCATTGGGTTAGGAAGAGCCCAGGTGGAGTGCCCACTACCTCGTGGAATTTGCTGGAAAAGCGAGCCCGTGACATGCCCGCGATGGAGGCCAGGCTTTCCAGATTCCAGTTGCGCCCCGGCTCTGCATGCATGGCGTTAATGGCCTTGTGGAGTTTCGGATGGGCGAGGCCAGCGAGCATGCCGGTTTGCAGAATGTTTTGATCCATCAGTTCGCGCAAAACGCCGATGACGACGATCTCCATTAGCCGGTTTAACACGGCCTGCCGGCCACAGTGCTGTTCCCCTGCTTCTTGAACCAGCACTTTGATGACCGGTTCAAGCGTGGGCGTGTTGGCCAGTCTGATCAACACCAGGTCGGGCAGGGCCCTGGCAATGGGGTTTTCCCCGCCTGAGGCAAAACGCAGGGAAGCGCAGACCATGGTGACCCTGTCATCCAGGGGTATGACCCGGTGGTGGGTGGGGTTCATGTAGAAATACAGGCTGGGCTCATCCACTTCAACGGCGGGATGACAGGCGGACTCCAGGCGCATGCAGCCGTTGAGTTGGACATGGATATAGCCCAGTCCGTCCCTGCCGTCGTAATTCCCGGCATGGCGCAGTGGGCCCGCCTGAAAGGTGCGGGCTTCGAGTTCGAAGTACTTGAGCAGGTCTGCCAGTCGGTCTTCCATTATGAGACGAATAGTAAATTAATAGGTGCTTAATGATACCTAAAGTTTCGTTTTGTTTGTCAATATACCTGTGAGCCTGCTGCCTGGAGATGGCGCTGGAAACTGGTCCCTCGCCTGCAGCGCGGCTTACCAACCCGATAAACAGTAAGGAGACACACTTATGAAAAGGCGAGTGAAGCAGTCATTCAGCCTTGCCGCCAGCCTGGTGGTGTCGGCGGGAATGACTTGCGTTGATGCAACGGCAGGTGATGATCGCGCCGGTATTGGCGCGGCGGAATTCAATGGCAAGGGTGAGTTGTTACAGCCCGAAGGCTTTCGGGAGTGGATATTTATTGGCGCCCCGCTGACGCCCAATGGACTCAACAACGGCGCTGCCGGCTTTCCCGAGTTCCACCATGTCTATGTTAACCCCGATGCCTACGCCAGCTATAAACGCAGCGGCGTTTTCCCCGATGGCACGGTGATCGCCAAGGAGTTGCTGCTGCTGCACAAGGGCGATCACCAGGATGGTTCGAAAGTGTCGCCATCCGGGCGCGGTTATTTCGCCAAAACCTTTAACGGTCTCGACGTCATGGTGAAAGACAACAAGCGTTTTAAAAGCACCAATGGCTGGGGGTTTTTTAACTTCGGTCACAAGGCCGAGCCCTATGCGGCCAGTGCCCCACCCGCCACGGCAGCGGATTGCGCCGGTTGTCACCAGGGGAATGCCGGTGAGGGCATGGTGTTTAAGGAATTCTATCCCCTGTTGGGTCGTTGAACAGGGTTTCCCGTCGTTTAATCAAAGGAGTGTAAGTAATGAAAAAACAACTCGTAACAATTGCCATGGCGGCTGCCCTGCAGGCAGGCGTGGTACAGGCTGACACCGTCGTTGAGGCGGTGCCGGACCAAATGCCGGGTCGATTCCTGGGCGCATTTTCCGGACTGATGATTGGCGCGGCCGGAGGTGGACCGATTGGTATCGGTGTGGTGATCGGCGCCAGCCTGGGCTGGTTTGCCGGGGGTGAGTTACAGGAGGCCGGTGGATTGAGTGGCAATGCCTACCGGATCAGGGATGAGGACGGCGGTGTTTCCACAGTGCGCTCGCCGAATCAGACCTGGTCGTCCGGCGATCGGGTCGATGTTGTCGGTGGCCGGCTGCGAGCTACCGATCAGCTGTCCTATCACCTGTGAGCAACAGGGTTTTTATTCATAACGTCACCCGGTAGCCAGGCGCGCTTGTTGCGCTGGCGCTTGGTTTTAAGCGGGGCCTAGCAACAAGGCCCCTGGAGTCACTACGAGGTTTATCCAAGAAAAGTATTCGTTATGGTGTGGTGCTAGTCGCCACGTTTCTCATCGGCCTGGTTCATGCGGGAGTATTGTTGGGCGCGCAAGAACCACGTTATCAATTTGAAATCACCAAGGTGACTCAGGGGTGATCTTTTACGCCAATTCCGGCGCTATTCCATTCGCGGGCCGACCCGCGCGTTAACGATACTGCTGCATCCGCCGGGCTGTTGGGGCCGGGAGGCTCGGTCATTATCGAAATAAACGACGCGATGGGGTCCGATCGCTTGTCTTTGGGCGCCATGTTGATTCCTACCAATGACGGTTTTTTTGCTTTCCAGAACCTGCGTTTACCACGGGGTGGTAAAGCCCTGGTGCAATACAGCATCGGCTTTGATGCTGGCAGCGAGCCAAACGATGGGCGCTGTATAAACATCCCGGGCACGGTCTGTGGTGGCGAGGGCGCTTCCCTCGGTGTTGATGGCGAAGGTTACGTCCACATCCACGGAGGCATTCATGCTATTGGCGATCCTGAACCCGCTGCTTATGACTTTCGCAACCCGGTGGCGATGGCCTGTATCCCGTGGGTTTCAGGCCGTTTCCACGCCCAGCTTTTTGATCCGCGAGGCCAGTGTGGTCGGTTTTATGCCGAGTAAGCGGGCGGCGCCCTGGTCGCCTGAGATTTTGCCATTGCACTGGATAAGGGCGGCTTTGATATTTTCCCGATCCCGAGCCAGGCGCTCGTGCTCATTATAGGGAGTGGCCACAGTTTCCTGATGGGTGCTGGTGAACTTCGTCGATGTTTGCTTCATCGTCGAATGGGTAGCTTGGGCTTCCTTGGCTCCAGCGCCAGGCAGGTCAAAGCTGAGCTTGCCATTGCCGCTGACAATAATGGACCGCTCGATGACGTTTTGCAGCTCGCGAATATTGCCGGGCCAGGTGTAGGCTTGTAGCTGGGTAACGTTGGCCTGGGTCAGCCGGGGTGTCGGGCGGTTCAGTTTGCGACTGATCAGGCTGATGAAGTGCTGCGCCAGCAGGGGGATGTCGTCGGTACGTTTGCGCAGTGGCACGGCTTCAATAGGGAAGACGTTGAGGCGAAAATAAAGGTCTTCGCGAAACGTGCCAGCCTGGACCTCGGCCTTTAAATCCCGATTGGTTGCCGCGATGACCCGGACGTCGACATTACGCGTTCGGGATTCGCCGACCCGCTCCAGCTGGCCCTCCTGCAAGACGCGCAAGAGTTTGCTTTGTAAGTCCAGGGGAATTTCGCCCACTTCGTCGAGAAAGATGGTGCCGCCATCGGCCAGCTCAAAGCGCCCGACCCGATCCTTGATGGCGCCGGTAAAGGCACCTTTCTGATGACCGAAAAACTCACTTTCAAAGAGTTCGTGGGGGATGGCCGCGCAATTGACTTTGATCAGTGGGCGTTCATGACGCTCGCTACGCTGATGAATGGCGCGGGCAATGAGTTCCTTGCCGGTGCCGGATTCGCCACTGATCAGTACGTTGGCATAGGTCGGGGCCACCAGCTCCACCTGGCTGAGTACCTGATTAATGGCGCAACTTTGCCCGACAATTTCGCTGAAGTTGTGTTGCTCGCTGAATTCTTCCTGGAGATAGGTGTTCTCTTCCTCCAGGCGTCGTTTCATTTTTTCCAGCTCGGAGTAGGCCTGCTGGAGTTGCTCCTCGGTGCGCTTGCGCTCGCTGACATCCTTGAACACCACGACCGCTCCACACAATTTGCCCTGATCGTAAATAGGCGTGCTGGTGTACTCCACCGGGATGCAGGTGCCATCGGCTTTCCAGAACACCTCGTCATCGACGTGACGAACCATGCCATCTTTAAAGGCTTTGTAAATGGGGCATTGCTCCTGGGGGTAGTGACGACCATCGGGGTAGGTGTGATGGTGCAGCGCGTGAACTGATTTGCCGATTACATCCTCCTGACGCCAGCCGAGAATTTCCGTGGCAGCGCGGTTGGCAAAAGTGCATTTGCCCGATGCATCCAGCCCGTATATGCCGTCGCCGGCGGCTTGTAGGATCAGCTCCAGCTCCTGGCGCAACAGCTCGCAACTGAGTGATTGAGAATCCACAGGAGAAGAGTTTTGGTGGGCGTCCGTCATGGTCGTTACTCGCTTGTCAGTACTTACCCTAAGTCACGATTAATCGAGTTTGGTTCCCGAAATATCGTATTGAACCCGGGCGGATTAACCAATGATATTTTTAACACATTGATTTTTATGAATTAAATAGTTGGCACGGCGTGTGAAAAGGGTTGTGGCGAGAAGCCTGGAGAGGCTCGCCACAAGCGCATTGAACAGGCAAACGCGGGAAGTGTAACGAACACAGGCGCTTACACATCCTTATCAAAACCGACAGGAGCAAACCATGATAGATCTTTATTTCTGGACCACACCCAATGGCTATAAACCGCTGATATTGCTGGAGGAGCTGGGCCTTCCCTATCACTTGAGGCCGGTCGACCTGGGCCGGGCCCAGCAGTTTGGCGAGGCGTTTTCAAAAATCTCCCCCAACCATCGCATTCCGGCCATCGTCGATCACGAACCGGCCGAGGGCCCCTGGTCGGTGTATCTGAACCGCAAAAACGCACCGGTATCCTTATTCGAATCCGGTGCCATTTTGCTTTACCTGGCGGAAAAAACCGGACGTTTTTACCCCGCCGACAATGCCGGGCGGGCAGAGGTGTTGCAATGGTTGTTCTGGCAAATGGCGGGGTTGGGACCAATCGCTGGCCAGAATCTTCATTTTTCGCATTCCGCGCCCAAGGAGTTGCCCTACGCGGTGGATCGCTATGTTCGGGAAACCGAGCGTTTGTTCGGCGTGCTGGAGCAACGGCTCCGGGAGCGGGAATTTATCGCCGGTGATTACTCCATCGTCGACATGGCCTGCTACCCCTGGATAAGTCTGTTTAGTCCCCTGTCGATACCGATTGATGACTACCCTCTGGTAAAGACCTGGCGCCAAAAACTGGAGCAGCGCCCAGCTATTGTCAGAGCCTATGCCGTCGGCGCGGGGGTGAGACAGGCTGCTTTGAGTTCAGATGGATTAGAGCGCGACGAGTTAGTTAGTGTCAGCCGGGCGGTAGCCTGATGGCCGTGCCGGTGTGCCGATGTTTCGGGTTTTTAGTGAACGTGACAGCGCTCTGGAGGTGTCTATGAAACTTAACGCAGACCTGTCCAAACGGGCGCTGGTGTATTCGCAATCCCTGACCTGGGTGGATTCCCCCATGGACGGTGTCCAGCGGCGTTTGCTTGAGCGTGACGGCGGTGAGATGGCGAGCCGGGCAAGCACCGTGGTGCGTTATCAGGCGGGCGCGCGTTTTTCTCCCCACAGCCACGACCTGGGGGAGGAGTTTTTCGTGCTGGAAGGGATTTTTTCCGACGAATCGGGTGACTATGGACAGGGTATGTATGTGCGTAACCCACCCGGTTCGCGGCATCAGCCCTTCACCCGTGAAGGCTGTACGATCTTTGTTAAATTGGGTCAATTTGCGCCTCACGATCGTCATGTGGTGCGAGTCGACACCCAGCGCACGGCCTGGCTGCCGACAGCCAAGGAAGGGGTGTGGATCATGCCTCTGTACCGGCGTGATGAACACGATAGCGAATATGTGTTTCTGCTCAAATGGGCGGCGGATGCTGATATAGAGCCCCATGTGCATCCAGGTGGCGAGGAAGTGTTTGTGCTCCAGGGTAGCTTCGCCGATGAGCATGCGACTTACCCGCAAGGCACGTGGTTGCGTAACCCCGCCGGCAGTCACCACCAGCCCTATACGCGAGAGGGTTGCATGATGTATGTGAAAACTGGCCATCTTGGCGCTGCTAAGGAGTTGAGTCGGGCCGCTGAAAGCGCAACGGGAGTGCCCGGGAGGGAAGGGTAATGACGGATATCGGGTCACGGGATAACTCGCCCTTTCATACCGGTGAGCAGGATGTCCAGCGCCGTGTCGGTGTGCGGGATCAGGCCGAGCTGCTCGGCAGGCAGATGATTCGGCCAGCGATGCCGGATCAGCACCGCGAGTTTTTTGCCGGTCTTAACTATGTGTTCGTCGCTATTGCCGGGGAGTACGGCAGGCCAAACGCAACCGTTGTGTGGGGTGAGCCGGGCTTTGTTCGTGCTCCCGACGCCACGCGTCTGCTGCTTAAGGTGTCAGGATCGAGCAGCGATCCCGCCCTTGAGGCATTGAGACCGGGTATCGCGGTAGGTGTTTTGGGTCTGGATCTCGCCAGTCGCCGGCGTAACCGCGTCAATGGCGTTGTCTCCGCCGTGTGTCCCCAGGATCAGTATTTAGTATTGGAAATCGCCGTTCGGGAGAGTTTCGGCAACTGCCCAAAATATATTCAACGCCGTCAGTTGGTGGCCAGTGCCGATACCCGTCAGGGCGAGGAAAGGGCATTCACCGTCCCGGAATCAACATTTGTTGCTGGTACATTGATCGAGCCGGCACGGACCTTGATTAATGGAGCCGATACTTTTTTCATTGCCTCGCAGATTGGGGCTGGCGGCCAACAAAATATGACCACAACCCGGCCGGGAATCAGCGCCGATATGTCCCACCGCGGTGGTCCCTCGGGCTTTGTACGCATAGTGGCAGCCGATGAACTGTTGTTTCCCGATTACGCGGGCAATCGTCTTTTCAACACGCTTGGTAATTTGCATGGAAACAAGTCAGTGGCTCTGTTGTTTATAGATTTTGATACCGGAAACCTGCTGCATTTAAGCGGCGGTGCTGAAATTCTCTGGAATATGCCGGAACAGCAACAGTTTCCTGGCGCCGAGCGCCTGGTCCGCTTCACGGTTGATTCCATGATGTGGCGGCCGGGAGCGGTTCCCCTGCGCTGGAGACGGGTCGAAAAGGGAGTTGTTTGAAGGCTGTATGTTGCGGCTCTTCGAAGTTTATAAATCTTCCCGAGTCTGTGCCTGGCTTGGTCAACTGCTTTGCGGTGCGCAGGGAGACTGTGGCAGGCAGCCTCAAGGGTTATGCCGAAAAATCGTAACTGCCTTGCAGGATCTACGAAATATCATAATTAACGATAATTCGGGATGGCGTTCTTGGTTGTGAATTTCTAACCTGCTGATTTATATATAAAAATAAATTATCAAATCTGGCACGGCATTGGCAATACAGAGAAGGTTGTCGGAAATCCCCGGCAGCTGCTATGCAAAACAAAGGAGATCGTTATGAAAACTAAATTTATTGCTTTACCCGCATTGGTGTTAGCCGCGACGCTGTCCAGCGGTGGGCTGGCATATAACCTCCATGAGGACAAGGTTGCCAGTTCTCTTACTGCTTCGAGTGGCGTTGCATACTCGGCTACTTATGTGGCCTTTGACAGGCGCATCAGCGGCAAAAAGGGCATTCAGTACAGGCGCTCCCCTGCTGACGTTAACGGGAGCCGTAGTTATTACATCAACGAATCAAAAAAGTCTCACCGACCGGCGAAACCGGACAAGATTTTCCAAGATTGCGGACTGACACCGAATAAGTCACGCAAGCCCGGCGTTGCGTCGTATCGGGTGAGCGCTCTGGATGCCGACGTCCTGCCTAGCTATTCCCTGTAGTTGCCGATGCCAGGGCGGCAGTGCTGGCGTGTTCCCCCGGGCTGGCGGAGCGGCTAGACAGCGTTGTTTCAAAGTGACGCTATTGCAAATCAATACCAATGAAGGAAACCACTTAGGGAATAGACAATGGAAACTCATGAATCAATACGTTTACGCAGATCGGTAAAGCATTTTGACGAGACTCACCGTATGACCATGGAAGAAGAACGCGCGCTGCTGTCTCTGGCGGTGCTGTCTCCAACCGCTTTCAATATTCAAAACTGGCGCTTTGTTGTCGTCAGGGATAAAGCGCTGAGAAGGCAGATCCGGGAGGCGGCCTGGGATCAGGCCATGGTTACCGATGCCTCGCTGTTGATCGTGTTATGTGCGGACCTGAAGGCCTGGGAAAAGGAGCCTCATCGCTACTGGGCCGAAGCGCCCGAGGACGTACAAGGCGTGATGCTGCCTATGATCGATGGCTACTATCGCGGTAAGGAACAGGTACAGCGCGATGAAGCCATGCGCTCCTGTGGCATGGCGGCGCAAACCCTCATGCTGGCGGCCAAGTCCATGGGCTACGACTCCTGTCCCATGGATGGCTTTGACTTTGCCCGGGTTGCCGAGCTGCTTAATTTGCCTGAAGACCATGTGGTGAGCATGTTCGTCACCATTGGCAGGGCCAGGGAGCCTGCGCGACCCCGATCCGGGCAGCTAGCCATGGGCGAGGTGGTGATCTCGGATCGATTTGTCCGAGGCTAACGAGTGCTCGGGGCTGTCCAGCCTAGCTAGTGACCGTCTATCCGTGACTTTATTGGCACCCTGGTAAGGGAATGGTTGAGGTATAAGGCAATGAAATTACGACACATTTTTGCGGGGTTTATGCTCGTCGTGATGATTCTTGAACCCCTGCTGGCGCGAGCTTCGCGGTTGCGGGTCGATTGCGAGCAGGCGGTCGCCATTCAAACGATGGGTCGAGCGTGAAAAAGTCGACTCCTGGAGCAGACGGGTCAAATTGCGGGGCAATGGCCGCTTTGCTGAAGCGCCATCAGCCATCCCAGTCGCTCGCCACTAACCTGCTGGCCGGGATAGGGGGTTTTCTTGCAATCTTTGTCCTCTACCATTTGACTCAGTGGTCTGGCTACTTGCTGTGGATGGCGCCCTTTGGCGCCAGTTGCGTCCTGCTCTTTGCCCTGCCCCAGAGCCCGCTTTCGCAACCGATAAATGTTATCGGTGGGCACCTGGTTTCCACGGCAATAGGCTTGGTGGTGAGGTATTATTTGCCCGATGCCGGCTGGAGTATGGCCCTGGGTGTCGGTCTGGCGATTGGCGCAATGGCGATTCTCCGTATTACCCACCCACCCGCCGGGGCTGACCCCCTGGTGGTGTACGTCGAGAGCCCCGATTGGTCCTATCTGGTTTTTCCAGTGGGTCTCGGTAGCGCCGTTCTGGTGGCCCTTGCCTATAATTATCATAGAGTGCTTACTGGCAGGCCGTATCCTCTTCAATAAGGATTTATCGAGTATTGGCTCCGCGTCTTGCGTGTTTGGATACCCCTTGCGCGCAGCAATCACCGGGATTTTGTTTTATTATAGCCGGCCGCAATCGCGGCCTTTGAATAGAGCGAAGGCGACAGATTTTTCGAGTCCGTACGTCCGATATGGGTAAGGGCTGACAGGAATACAACAAAAGCATGACGACACCAGCGCAACAGCACACACCTGACGAGCAGGTCAGGGATACGGTTAGCCAGATTGTTGCCGAAATGGCCGCAATGCCCGGAGCCCTGCTCCCCATTTTGCATGAAATTCAGCATCACCTGGGCTACGTGCCGGATGAATCCGTGGGAGTGATTGCCCAGGGTTTGAATTTATCCCGGGCCGAGGTGCACGGGGTGATCAGTTTTTATCACCACTTTCGCAGCGTGCCGCCTGGTCAGCATGTGGTGCAGGTCTGTCGCGCAGAGGCTTGTCAGGCAGTGGGCGCCAGAGAACTCGAAGCCCATGTTCAACAACGTCTGGCGGTCGAAATCGGTGCGACCACCAGCGACGGCAAGGTTACTTTGGAGCCGGTTTACTGTTTGGGCAACTGCGCCTGCGGCCCTTCTGTGCAGGTAGATGACAAAGTCCATGGGCGGGTTACGCCGGAACGCTTTGATGCCCTGATGGCGGGGCTGGAGACAAAGTAATGGTGAAAGTCTACGTACCCCGCGATACCACGGCCAGTGCTCTGGGCGCTGATGAAGTGGCCGAGGTCAGGCTATGACCTCGGCCACT
>OBIY01000224.1_pt1 | contig 24825 bp, 24 predicted proteins | sample 1519841 | NCBI WGS metagenome assembly OBIY01 (sample SAMN03019774, study PRJEB22545) | beach sand metagenome | biome: beach; feature: sea beach; material: beach sand | place: USA: Municipal Pensacola Beach, FL | collected 2010-07-30 | depth 30-40 cm m
ACTCCGGAGCCCATGCGGTAGTAGAAGGCGCTGGCGATCACTGCTGCGAATACATGACCGGCGGGTGCATCACGGTACTTGGCCGGACCGGCCACAACTTTGGTGCCGGCATGACCGGAGGCTTTGCCTTCGTGCTGGACGAGGACAATGATTTCTTCGACCGCATCAACCCGGAACTGATCGAACTGCATCGCATCAGTTCCGAAGCCACCGAGTCTCACCGCAGCCATCTGCGCGGCGTAATCAGCGAATATGTTGAAGAGACCGGCAGCGAATGGGGCCAGTACATTCTGGATAATTTTGATGCCATGAGCCGCAAGTTCTGGCTGGTGAAACCCAAGGCCGCGAGCCTGGACAGCCTGCTGAACACCACGCGCGCCAATCCGGCATAACGGAGGTTGGGGAGAACATGGCTGAACGTTTGAGCAACAATTTCCAGTTTCTGGATGTGCCACGGCACGATCCCAAGAAAAAGGACATTGACGACCGCAAGCACAAGTACGAGGAGATCTACTACCCGTTTGAAACCCGGGAAGTGGAGCATCAGGCGCACCGTTGCCTGCATTGCGGTAACCCGTACTGTGAGTGGAAGTGTCCGGTACACAACTACATTCCCAACTGGCTGAAACTGATCAGCGAAGGGAATTTGATGGAAGCGGTGGAGTTGAGTCACCAGACCAACTCCCTGCCGGAAGTCTGTGGTCGTGTGTGTCCCCAGGACCGTCTGTGTGAAGGGGCCTGTACCCTCAATGACGGCTTTGGTGCGGTGACCATCGGTGCTACCGAGAAGTACATCACCGATACCGCGTTGGCCATGGGCTGGCGTCCGGACATGTCCAAGGTCGTCTGGACTGACAAGAAAGTGGCGGTTATCGGGGCGGGCCCGGCCGGGATCGGCTGTGCTGACGTGCTGGTCCGCAACGGGGTGAAACCGGTTGTCTTCGATCGTTATGAAGAAATTGGTGGCCTGCTGACGTTCGGTATCCCCGAGTTCAAGCTGGAAAAGCCGGTCATGGCCAAGCGCCGTGAAGTCTTTGAAGGTATGGGTGTGGAATTCCGTCTGGGCGTGGATGTGGGCAAGGACATCAGCATCGATGAGCTGTTGGCCGAGTACGATGCCGTGTTCATGGGCATGGGCACCTACACCTACATGAAAGGCGGTTTCCCGGGTGAAGATCTGGATGGCGTGCACGAAGCGCTGCCGTTCCTGATTTCCAACGTGAACCGTAACCTGGGCCTGGAAAAGGCTGCCGCTGACTTCATCGACATGAAGGGCAAGCGGGTGGTGGTGCTCGGTGGTGGTGATACCGCCATGGACTGTAACCGGACCTCCATTCGTCAGGGTGCCGACACCGTGACCTGTGCCTACCGTCGTGACGAAGAAAACATGCCGGGTTCCCGCAAGGAAGTGGTTAACGCCAAGGAAGAGGGCGTGCAGTTCCTGTTTAACCGCCAGCCCATCGAAGTGGTGGGTGAAGACGGTAAGGTGGTTGGCATCAAGGTGGTGGAAACCAAGCTGGGTGAACCTGATAACAATGGCCGTCGCCGCCCCGAGTCGATCCCGGGCAGCGAGGAAATCCTGCCTGCGGATGCCGTGATCATTGCCTTCGGTTTCCGGCCCAGCCCGGCGGACTGGTTCGCTGACAAAGGTATCAACACCGATGATTCCGGTCGCGTGACTGCGCCGGAAGAGCAGGAATTTCCCTTCCAGACCAGCAACGAGAAGATCTTTGCCGGTGGGGATATGGTGCGTGGCTCTGACCTTGTGGTGACCGCCATCTGGGAAGGCCGTGAAGCCGCCAAGGGGATTCTGGACTACCTGGATGTGTAATCCCGGTTTGTGCCCATCCTGACAGAAAGGCCCGCGAATGCGGGCCTTTCTGTATGTGCAGGGAGGGGGCGTATTGGTTGCCAATCAGGTAAAGTTCGCTATTCATACTCGTTCGGCACACCGTGTGCCAGTCAGATTCAGGATATTGCATGACCAGCTTTGCGCCACTTCAGAATGATCTCTTCCTGCGTGCACTCAACCGAGAGAATGTTGAACGTACCCCTATCTGGATGATGCGGCAGGCCGGACGTTATTTGCCGGAGTACCGTGCCAGCCGTGAACATGCGGGGTCGTTCATGGATCTGTGCATGAACGCGGATCTTGCCTGTGAAGTTACCTTGCAGCCGCTGGAGCGTTATCCGCTGGACGCGGCGATCCTGTTCTCCGACATTCTTACCATCCCGGATGCCATGGGGCTGGGGCTCTATTTCGAAACGGGTGAAGGGCCGAAGTTCAAGAAGGTGGTGCGCACCGAGGCGGATGTGGCAGCCTTGCCGATTCCCGATCCGGAGACCGATCTCGGCTATGTGATGAAGGCGGTCAGCACCATTCGAGGGGCGCTCAATGGCCGTGTGCCGTTGATCGGCTTTTCCGGTAGCCCGTGGACCCTGGCCACCTACATGGTGGAAGGCGGCTCCAGCAAGGATTTCCGCCACCTCAAGGCCATGGTTTACAGTCAGCCGGAGCTGGCACATGCCATGCTCGACAAACTGGCGCAGTCCGTCACCAGTTACCTCAATGCGCAGATTCGTGCCGGAGCCCAGGCAGTACAGATCTTTGATACCTGGGGTGGGGCATTGTCCGCCGAGGCCTATCAGCAGTTTTCGCTCAAGTACATGAAGCAGATTGTCGACGGGCTGATCCGTGATCATGATGGCCGCAAGGTTCCTGTGATCCTGTTTACCAAAAACGGCGGGCTGTGGCTGGAGTCCATGGCCGAGACCGGTTGTGATGGTCTGGGGTTGGACTGGACCATCAATATTGGGGAAGCCCGTCGCCGTGTCGGTCACAAGGTAGCCCTGCAGGGCAATATGGATCCGGCAGTATTGTATGCAGCACCCGAGGCCATTCGTGCTGAAGTAAAGCGTATCCTCACGGACTTCGGCGATCACCCGGGGCATATTTTTAACCTGGGGCATGGCATTACTCCGCAAGTGGATCCGGAGCATGCGCGGGTGTTTATCGAGGCGGTGCACGAGTTCAGCCAGCGCTGAGGCTGGCGCTCACGAATGGGATAGAGTGGGGGGAGCGATGCGTATCATCTGGGGTTTGCTGCTGCTGATGGTCGGGGCACAGGCTATGGCCATGTCGCTTGCATTGGCAAAGGTTGAGCGAGCCGGTGAAGGAGAAACCGAACAGCAGGTTTGTGCGCGTGCCCTTGAGAAAATGACGGATGAACTCCACACCAGCCTGCTGAGTGTGATCGCGGCAACGGATGCCTATCGGAAACGCAAGCTGGCTTATCGTGAGCGGGCGCTGGATGAAGCCTTGCTTGAGGATGCCTACCGCAGTCAGCTAATGAGTGAAAAGCCTGCGGTAGATGGGCAGCGCTGGAGTGGAACACGCTGCTCATTGCGAGCGCGGTATCGCGCGGATATCGATGCCTTGGCGCGTCGGGTGCCCATGCCGCAGACCAAACTGGCGGCCGTGCCGGAAAAAGAGCCTGTTCCTCCGGGAATTGATCCCCATACCTGGGACTTGTTCAGCGCTAGCCGCGACCGTGCAGAGTTGTCGCAAACCTTTTCGACGGTAGCCGCCTTGCGCATGTATATGATGGAGTATTACATGCACTCCGGAGAGTGGCCGGAAAGCCTCTCTGATCTGGGTGTGGCCCAGGAGCAGATGATCAGTGAGCGGGTGAAGCGGGTCTATCTGCTTCAGGATGGCATGCTGAAGCTGGAATTGGCCGGTCGCCTGGAAGGGCATGAACTGACCACATGGCCTGTGGACAGTCGCGGTCCAAGGGGAGTGGAGTGGAAGTGCACAACAACGGTGGATATGGGGCCGTCCGGTTTTTGTGATCCGGTGGAGTGAGCCGCGGGGTAGATGTCATTCCAGTCGCAAGGTGCTTGAAAGAGCACGGGTGACCCGGCTGATACGACAAGAGGCCGCCTCCTCGGGGAGGCGGCCTCTTGCATGTCGGGGCGATGGATTACGGTCAGTCGTTGAAATTCAACGTATGACTTGCCGCTCTGATTACGCCCCGATCTTGCGCATCTGATAGACGTTGTGAGAAATGGCAACCACTTCCCCGTTGGCGTCCTTTAGCTCTACATCCCATTCGAAATCACACTTGCCCACCTCTTCAGTGGTGCTTTCGATACGGGCAATTTCCTCTTCGCTCAGGGTGACTTCCACAGTGACATCGGTGGTCGCGGGGCGACGGAAGCGAATCGACATGTCCTTGACGATGGGATAGAACTTCTTGGTGTCGAAGGATGTCAGGTAAATGGTGCCGCCAGGCAGCTCGGCAATGGTGTACAGGGCGCCAGCATACATGATGCCCACGTGATTAATGTTGGGCTTGAACGGCATCAGCATCTTGCAATAGCCACGGTCGACTTCCAGCGTCTGTACTTCGCAACGCTCCACGAACGGGAAGGTCTTGTCGCTGGCAGCTTTGATCAGGGTTTTCTGTTCTTCAGTCAGGGCCATGTCAGTTTCTCCTCAGTTACCGGGGATGCTAACAAAGCCTGTGGACGCGTCGGAAAACCGTTTAGTTCAGCGGGATGGCGCAAACGGTCAGTCGTTGAGCAGAGCGTCTGTCTTGGCGGCACAGATAAAGTCGTTGCGGTGCAGGCCACGGATCTTGTGGGTCCACCAGGTCACTGTCACCTTGCCGTACTCCGTGAGAATGGCTGGGTGGTGGCCTTCCTGCTCGGCCAGTTCGCCGACCCGGTTGCTGAAGGCCAGTGCCTGGACGAAATTCCTGAACGGAAAATGCCGCTGCAGTTTCTCGATGCCGTCTTCTTCTACCTGAATCCACTCCGGGATCTGCGGGAACAGCAATTCACGTTCCTGTTCGGTCACCTGGGGAGCATCGGCGCGGCAGGCGTCGCATTGCTGATGGTTGAGTGAGGATGTGCTCATGGGGATGTGATTACCTTGCGTGGATGCATGCGCTTTTCATTGTGCATGCATCCACTGCGGCTAATCAATCAGGCTGGGGCAGCCGGTTCGCACAGCCGCACCGGGTCACCATCGGTGCCACCAGGGGCCATTTTCTTGAGGATTCGGCGCAGTTTCTCCAGATCGGTGTCATCGCGAACCCGGCCCGGAATCTCCATGCCTGCCGCCAGATTGAGCAGTACTGCCTTCATTTTTTCGGGCATCAGTACAGGCTGACGGTGCTGAAGGACATAAATCAGATCGCCACGTTTGAACAGCAGGAAACCGTAGTAGTAGGTGCCGCTTTCCACGTCAGTGTCCTTGACCTGGGCGGCGTCCACGTTAATCCCGATGATGGCAAACAAGGCCTTGGGGTCAGCGTCTTCGATAAACTCGCGATAGGAGGCTTCGGCGCTGGTGATCATTGGGGCCTTGGCCACCACATCACGCAGATAACTGTTCAGTGTCAGGTTGAGCAAGGTGAGATCCGAGGCGAAGCGCGGGGCCTGGATCATGGGGTGTGTCTGAACGTTCAGGTAATCCACCCGGAACAGACGCCCGTTGCCATCCCAGAAAGTCGCGGAGCCACCATTACGGTCGCAGCGTTCATCCAGCACCACTTCCCCGCGGAAAGTATTGATGCTCAGGTCAAGAATATAGGCGCCGGCCGGTGAGAAGTAGTAATCCCCTTCACGGTCGCCCTGCATACCCTGGCAGCCGGCCAGTAGCGTTACGCTCAGGAGAGACAGCAGGAACGCGGCAGTTTTGATTATTTTCATTATTCGCCCCGAAGATAAAAAGCCTGAAGATCATAGCATAACAGGGGAGGCCTGCCGCCAGTGCAGTGTGGCGCCTTACAATGCGGGCAGATCGGCCAATGGGACAATGGTCTTGCCCGGGGATTCCCTGAGGCTGCGGCCATAGTGCCAGGTGGCTTTCTGGGGATTGTCATACACCCGTACGGGGATCTCGGTCAGGGGGGGGTCACAGGCGTCAATGTTACCGGCTGCCCCGTTGAAGGCCGTTAGCAGAGCGTCGTGCACGTCTTGCTGACGCTGGGCCACTGCCTCGGCACAGCGCAGGTTGCCACTGTTCAGATAGTTAACGGATGGCGAAACCAGCACGTACTGCTCAATCTTGCGCTGGCTGGCGTCGATCACGTTGAGGCATTGATGAACCCAGTAATAGTAGCAGTCGTCAGCTTCAGCCGGGTTGGTGCCGCCCAGCAGAAAGCCGGCCAGCAACAGTGAGCAAAAACGGTATTTCATGAGGGTAGCCCGTCGCGTTGCTGGCGCGCAGGCTCCCACTGCAGCAGCACGTTTTCGGTGATCAGGTGCTCGGGAATTCGGTGACGAATCTGCTCGTGCAGTTCGGGGAGTTGGCTCCAGTGGAGGCCAGGCAGCATATGGTGCGCGGTATGGTAGCCCAGATTCCATGACGGCAAATTGTAGCGTTTGAGCTCCACATTGCGCGACGCATGAAAATGGTCTTCAAAGCCGGTGCCCGCATGCTGACCGTAGGTATTGTCCAGCAGCATGAACAGCATGGAAACCATCGGCAGGACGAATACCAGCAGGGCATTGCGCGGGTCGTACAGCAGGGCGGCGATCAGAGGGAGGTTAGCGAGTACCAACAATCGGAGAAAGCGGCGGTAAAGCACAGGGTGTCGTTTGCCGATCTGGTGAATTTCCGGGTAGATACGCAGTGTATTGATCAGCACATAGCGCCAACGAGGCATTAAACTGCCATCAGCCATTTGCCACGGAGAGGGGTCGTTTTCCGGGTCCAGATAGAGTTTGTGGTGGCCAATATTGTGGTGCAGGGTCCAGCTCAGGGGGCTGGTTCCTGTTTGCAGGTAGAGAATGCATTCAAACAGGCGATTCAGGGGCTTCCTGACAAACGTATTCACGTGGTGATGGTTATGGCAGATGGCGCCACAGGAGACCTGAACCGGCATCAATGCAAGTACGGCCAGCCAGGTTGTCAGCCCTGAGCTGAAGAAAAACAGCATGCATTGAATGAAAAAGACCGCCAACACCAGGGCAACAGCGGCACGATCAGCCCTATAGCGTACTAACATCTCACTCACCTGGGCCAGAAGTCTGGCGCCTACTACGAAGAAGGCGTGAGTTTAGAGGCATCACAAAGTGTGATGAAGACCACATTAACCAGAGGGTTGGGCGCCTTGGTCAATATGGGTACGCTTGTACCTGCCGGGATATGCGCGATTCTGCATTTCAGAAGGCGCCCCAGCCACCACAGGTGGGGCGCCAGCAGCTCAGGCTCGGCTTAACAGGTCCCGGGCGATAGCGATCACCTGCATTTCGTCGGTCCCGGCATAAATCTGCAGGATCTTGGCGTCGCGCATCAGTTGCTCGACACGGGATTCTCGCATGTAGCCGTAGCCACCATGAATCTGTACTGCCTCGGTGGCGACTTCCATGGCAGTCTGTGCGGCATAGAGTTTCATGGCAGAGGCTTCGGCCAGGGTCATCTGCTTGCCTTCGGCGGTCATCTCGATATAGCGGAATACCATGTTCTGCAGGTTGGTACGGGCCACTTCCATCTTGGCCAGCTTGAGCTGGATCAGCTGGTTCTGGCCGATCGGACGGCCGAACTGGCTACGGTCGTTGGCGTACTGGACAGACAGCTCCATGGCGCGCTCCACCATGCCCAGTGCCATGGCAGCAACGCCGGCGCGTTCCTGCATGAACGTGCCCTTGGCGCCGCTGCGGCCGTAGCTGTCTTCGCTGCCGCCAAGCAGACGATCTGCTCCGACTTTCACGTCGGACAGGAACAGCTCGCCGGTGGGGGAGGAGCCAATGCCCATCTTCTTGAATGGCTTGGACTGTTCCAGACCCTCCATACCGCTGTCGAGGATGAATGAAACGATTTTGCGTTGCTCGGCCGGCACGCCTTCCTCGTCGAGCTTGCAGATCAGGATAATGGTGTCGGCAAAGGGACCGTTGGTGATCCAGGTCTTGCTGCCATTGATGATGTAACCGCCATTGCCGTCGCGGCGGGCCACGGTTTTCATCTGGCCGAAGGCGTCGGAGCCGGCATTGGGTTCAGAGATTGCCCAGGCACCCACTTTTTCCAGGGTCAGCAGCGGTAGCGCCCAGCGTTCTTTCTGTTCAATGGTGCCTTTGCTCATGATGGCGCCACCGGCGAGGCCCATGGAGACACCCATGGCGGTCACCAATCCCTGCGCATGGCGGCAGATCTCGATAATGGGGATCATGCGCATGGCGGCTTCTTCTCCGGCCATGGCGGAAGGGCCTTCTTTCTTCTTTTTCTCTACGGCCTCGCCGGCGGCGATGGCCTTTTCTCTGGCCAGCTGTTTTTCAAAACTCTGCTGGGCCATCACATCCATGCCAAATGTCTTGATCAGCTTGCGCAGGATGTCGTAAGGCGGTACGCCGTTGTATTCGATGTCATCCAGTTTTGGCACGACTTCCTTCTCCACGAAGTCGCGTACCATTTTCTGGATCATCTGTTGTTGTTCTGACCACTGAATCATGGGGGTGTCCTGTCCGTATTAGGTTGTCCCCACATTAACAAGATCTTTCCTGGGGTCGCATTGATCATAACGGACGGAAATCTTGACGTTCGGGATCAATGCCCGAGCGTCAAAGGGTGCAGATGTTCGGGCAGACCCCTGGTCAGGGGAGCGTTATTGGGCGGTGATGCAGGGGAAGGGATCGAAGCGGACGCGCATGACCAAGGCGTCAGGGCCCTCGGTGCTGGCGGCGGCTTCAATGTCGGCGGCCCGCAGGCGTGGGTGGGTGCCGTTGAAAAACTTCTGGGCGGCGTGGGCGTTCAGGGTGCGATCCCTGGCCTGTTCGTAGGTGATGCCCTCTCCACCCAGCAAATGGCGAATGTATTCGGCGCAGGCCACATCCTCATCGCCGGTGGGGTGGGAAGCCACCAGCACCACCGTGGGCGGGTTCTGTTGGCGCAGGTAGTTGGCGGTAGCTTCGGCATTGACCAGGCCGGCCACCAGCACTTCCCGGCTGTCGCGGGCACGTAATGTGGCAGCGACCCCGTTGGTGGTCCTCATGATCATTTCCCGACCGGCCAGCTCGGCCTGATCAATCTCCCAGGGGGAATTGCCGAAGTCGAAGCCCTTGATGGGCAGGGCATCCACTTCACCGGCCAGCAGGGCATTGGGCAGATGCTCATCGCGCAGGGCAAAAGCCTGTTCCGCACTGGCCACCGGCCAGATACAACGCAGGCCCTTGCGGAAAGCATGGTGGCTGGTGGTGAACGCACGAATCACATCGATTACAACCGTGATGCCGTGAATGTTATGGGGCGGGTTATGCCCTTGAGCAATATGTATTTCCATGTCGGCTCGCGGGGGTGGGCTAGAACAACAGACCAATGCCCCAGGTGGCGTTGTCGAAAATTTCTTCCTCGTCTTCCAGGTACTGCTCAATGGCAATGGTGAAGGTCAGTCGGTCACCCAGGGTGAGTCGGTCTTTTGGGGTGCGTTTGCCAGTGAAGAAATCGACGATAGAGCGATAGTTGAAGTCGGACCGAAAGCGAATGAGTCCGTCATGATTACCGTGGCCGTACTGGATTTGGGCGATGCGGCCGAATCCAGTGCCGAGATAGACATTATTTACGCGCTCACCATCGGCTTCAGAAAACTCATCCACTTTTTCTGACCGCAGCGGTGAGTCGCCAAATTTCTTGGTGGCCACGCCGCCATTGATCGCCACACTGCTGTAGTTGGCGTCGACGAAAAAACCGGTGTCGATTTTTTCGGTAGGGTCGACACGACCCACTGAAAACACGGTGCCCCTGATAAGGGTGACGCCGCTATAGCGGTCTTCGGCAATGGCCGTCAGTGGCAGAACCAGCAGTGCAACCAGCAAGCTTGTTATTGTTTTCATTTCATTCCCTCCATCAACAAGCCGTTATTATGCCTAGGCTGCGATGGGGTTTCACCCATTGTGAACGGACGTATCGGAAAAGGGGCGCTTAGCGCCGCGAGGGTGGCAGTGTGCGGGCTAATGTCCAGACATTGACCTCACGAGCGCCTGCGTCCAGGAGGGTGCGGCTTGCGGCTCTGGCACTGCTGCCGGTGGTCATAACGTCGTCAATCAGAGTGATGGATAAGCCTGCCATCGGCAGAACGCAGCGAAAGGCCTGGCGTAAATTCCGTTCCCGTTGAGTGCGCTTCAGCCCTTGTTGGCTGGCAGTCGCACGTTGGCGTAACAATGCGGGCAACAGCGGCCGCTGCCAGAGGCGGGAAAGTTGGCTGGCAAGTCGCTGGCTTTGATCAAAGCCCCGCCACCAGCATCGTTGCCAGTGAGCAGGCAGGGCACACAGGGCGTCAGTGTCCGGCCAGGGTAAGGGCATGTCTGCCAACAATTGTTCCAGAGCGTTTTCGCAGACCAGGTCTCCGTGGTGCTTGTAGCGTTGAATCAGGCGATCCAGCGGATGGCTATAGATCAGCGGGGCATGGCTGGCGGCAAAAGGGGGCGGCCGGCGAACACAGCGACCGCACAGCGGCGGAGGCTGGCTGTTGTTTGCGCCAGGCATGGGCAGGCTGCAGCGGCAGAGTGGGCCCTGCAAGGAGGGCAGCAGCACCGTGCACTGGGCACAGAGCAGGCTACGGCTCATTTTTCCGCATAGCAGGCAAGGGCAGAAATGATCAAAAAATGACCTGCAGTAAACTTTTGTTGCGGCTTTCCAGTTGACAGGTGGCATGTCGCTCCCTAGCCTGTTGATTCCCGTTCAGGAGAGACACCATGCCCGCCACCGCCAGCATTACCCAGACGCCAGAGTCGCAAACGGCTGTACGCCATGACTGGAAGCGTAGTGAGATCGAAGCCCTGTTTGCTCTGCCGTTCAATGACTTGTTGTTCCAGGCAGCGGCTATCCATCGGGCCAATTTCGATCCGAATGCGGTGCAGGTCAGCACCCTGCTGTCGATCAAGACCGGGGCTTGCCCGGAAGACTGCAAGTATTGCTCCCAGTCCGGCCACTACAACACCGAGCTGGAAAAGGAAAAGCTGCTGGAAGTCGCCCGCGTGGTGGAAGAAGCCAAAGCTGCCCGCGACAAAGGGGCGTCCCGTTTCTGCATGGGGGCGGCTTGGCGCAGCCCCCGCGACCGAGACATGCCGTTTGTGCTCGACATGATCCGCCAGGTGAAAGGGCTGGGCATGGAAACCTGCATGACTCTGGGTATGCTGGATCAGGGCCAGGCCGAGGCGCTGGCGGACGCCGGACTGGACTACTACAACCACAACCTGGACACCTCGCCGGAGTATTACGGCAAGGTGATTACCACGCGGACCTACAATGATCGTCTGAGCACCCTGGCCAATGTCCGTGATGCCGGCATGAAGGTGTGTTGTGGGGGCATTGTTGGCATGGGCGAGCAGCGTGATGACCGCGTCGGTTTGCTGCAGCAGCTGGCCAACTTGCCGCACCATCCGGAGTCGGTGCCGATCAACATGCTGGTGAAGATTGAAGGTACACCGCTGGCGGATGTGGCAGATCTGGATCCCTTCGAGTTCGTGCGTACCGTGGCGGTGGCGCGCATCCTGATGCCTGAATCCTACGTGCGGTTGTCTGCCGGTCGTCAGGAAATGAACGATGAGGCCCAGGCGCTGTGTTTCATGGCCGGTGCCAATTCCATCTTCTACGGTGAGCGTTTGCTGACCACCGACAACCCGGAAGCCAATCACGACCAGCAGCTCTTCAAGCGTTTGGGCATTCATCCGCTGGATCCGCGTCATGAAGCGTCTGACGAAGCCCATGAAGAAGCCATCAAGGCGCAGGTGGCCGAGCAGGAGGCGGAAGATGCTGGACTGTTCTATAACGCCATGGACAAACGTTCCGCGAAGCACGTGCTCGACAAGGACACAGGCCGCCCTGCTGCTGCCGAGCATTGATTCTCCGCAGGGTGGCAACCGGCGTGAGCCGATCTCCACCGGTGGCTGATGGCCATGCCGGGTATCCATTTTCTCCAGCCATTGATTGGCGCTTACGTCGCGGCGGAGATTGGCTGACGCCAATTTCCGCCCTACGGGTTTCGCAATGACCTTTGATCTCGCCGCCGATCTTGAAAAGCGCCGCCAGCAACATCGCTTTCGCGAGCCGCTGGTTATGGACGGCCCCTGTGGTCGCGTTGCGCGCTTGGCAGGGCGTGATTACCTGAATTTCTGTAGTAACGACTATCTGGGACTGGCCAATGACCCGGAGGTAGTTGCTGCCTTTCAGCAGGCAGCCGGTAGCTGGGGTGTGGGCAGCGGCGCTTCTCATCTGGTGTGCGGTCATCAGCGTCCCCACCAGGATCTGGAGGAGGCGCTGGCAGCGCACACCGGCCGTGAACGCGCCTTGCTGTTTTCCACGGGCTATATGGCCAATCTGGGTGTGATGTCTGCGCTGCTGGGCAAGTCTGACGCGGTCTTCGAAGACCGGCTTAATCATGCGTCCCTGCTCGACGGAGGCTTGCTCAGCGGCGCCCGTTTTCGTCGCTTCGCCCACAACGACCCTACTGCACTGGAGCGCCTGCTGCAGCGCAGCGAAGCGCGCCGCAAACTGGCGGTGGTCGATGGCGTGTTCAGCATGGATGGCGACGAAGCACCCCTGGCGGCGCTGGCGAATGTGTGCGAGGCCAATGACGCCTGGCTGATGGTGGATGATGCCCATGGCATTGGCGTGCTGGATGAGCAGGGGCGAGGGTCACTGTTCTCCCAGGGCGTCAATGATCGCGTGCAGGTTCTGATGGGCACCCTGGGCAAGGGGCAGGGTACCGGTGGTGCCTTTGTGGCTGGCAGTCATGAATTGATCGAGACCCTGATACAATTCGCCCGCACTTTCATTTACACCACCGCCATGCCGGCGGCGGTGGCGGCGGCCACGCTCACCAGCCTGAAGAAATCACAGCAGGAACACTGGCGCCGGGAAAAACTGGCGGAGCTGGTCACGCGCTTTCGTGCCGGTGCCAGCGAGCTGGGCTACACCCTGATGGACTCGCAGACACCGATCCAGCCGATCCTGATTGGCAGCGATGCCGATGCCATGGCGCTGAGTGCGGCCCTCCGGGAAAAAGGTTTTCTGATTACCGCGATCCGCCCGCCCACTGTGCCGGAAGGTGAAGCGCGCTTGCGCGTGACCCTGTCTGCGGCCCATGAACGGGCGGATGTGGATGCGCTGCTGGCAGCGCTTGATGAGGTTGGATGTCGGACGTCGGACGCCTGACGCTCAAAACGGCCAGCCTGTTTTACTTCTGCCGTCAGACTTCCGACGTCAGACCCGTGACCAAAGGATCTTTGATGCCCAAGCTGATTCCCTACCACAACACCTACAAGGCCACTGGCGTAGAGGATGCCGAGGCGCAGGATGTCGTCCTGATTCACGGCTGGGGGCTGCACGCCATTGTCTTTGATGACATCGTGCCGGCGTTGCTGGAACGGTTCAGGGTGACGGTGGTGGATCTGCCCGGCATGGGCCAGAGCCCGCTGCCGGCGGCCGATTACACCCTCGATTTTCTGGCGGATCAGATGCTGGAGATTATGCCCGAGAAAGCCCACGTGCTGGGCTGGTCGCTGGGTGGGCTGGTGGCGCTGGCCATGGCGGACAAGGCGCCGCAGCGGGTGCAGTCGGTGGTTACCGTGGCGGCGTCTCCACGCTTCACCTCAACAGAAGGCTGGGACACCGCCATGAAGCCGGACATTCTCGGCAAGTTTGCGGAAATGTTTGCTGAGGATCAGGAGGGCACCCTGGTGCGTTTTCTGGCCCTCAACTGCAAGGGCAGTGCCGCCATGCGCGCCGATACGGCGCGGCTCAAGGAGATTCTTTATTTCTGCGGACTGCCTGCGCCGAAAGCCTTGCGAGGAGGACTGGATATTCTTCGTGATGCGGATATGCGCGCGGTGTTGCCGACGCTGCCCATGCCGGTGCTGATGGTGTTTGGCGAAAACGATCATATTGTTCCTGCGGCCGCCATGGCGGCCAGTGAGGCCTTGATCAATACCGGTCGCACGGCGTTGATCGAGCAGGTGGCCCATGTGCCGTTCCTGTCAGCACCGGACACCTTTACCCAGGCCATCTATGACTTCTGGCGGGAATATGCTCTGACGTCGGATGTCTGACGCCGGACACAAAATTATTCTGATTTGATGGTTTGATTATTGTCGTCAGACGTCCGACCTCAGACGTCTGACTTGTTTCAAGGAGCGCGAGCATTCAAGCGACAGCAGACAAGCAGTTGGTCGGCCAGCACTTCAGCCGCGCCGCGCGCAGCTACGATGAGCACGCGATCCTGCAGCTGGCCGTGGGGCGCTCGCTGGTGCAGCGCTTGCCGGCGCAGTTGCCGGTGAATCATGCGCTTGACCTGGGTTGCGCCACCGCGCCCTTTGCCCGGGCCCAGCAGCAGGCACTGCCGGATGTGCACTGGCAGGCGGTGGATCTGTCTCCAGCCATGCTGGCAGAAGCGGCCGTGCGTGGCCGCCTGAATGAACGCTATCAGCCTCTGTGTGCCGATGCGGAACAGCTGCCGCTGGCCGAGGCCAGTCAGGGGCTGGTGTTCAGCTGCTTCGCCCTGCAGTGGTGTGATCCGCAGGCCGTGTTGCAAGAAATTTCCCGGGTGCTGGCGCCAGCTGGGCGTGTGCTGCTGGCGGTGCCGTTGGGTGGTTCGTTGCAGGAACTGCAGCAAAGCTGGCAGGCGGTGAACCAACGCCCCCATGTGAATGCATTACCGACATTCAACGACTGGCAAAACGCGGCGTTCAAGGCAGGTTTTGCCGATCCGGATTTGCAGCAGCAGGTGATGGTGGAATACTACGACTCGGTCAAATCCATCGCCCGCCGCCTGAAGGCAACCGGTGCCGACCACGTCAGTGGCGCCACCGGCCTGACGGGAAAAAATGCCTGGCAGGCAATGGTGGCCGAATACGAAACGAAAAGAACCTCGCAAGGCTTGCCGCTCACCTGGAATGTGCTGTTTCTGGAAGCGGAAAAGTCGTGAGTTGAAAGTTCAACGGATCAGCCGTTAGCTACCCACTCTTGAGTCAGAACGCCATGGAAAATCAGAAACCACCCCTTCCTGCCCTGAAAGGCATTTTCTTTGTCACTGGCACCGACACCGAAGTTGGCAAGACCTGGGTCAGTTGTCGCCTGCTGGAGCGTGCCCGTGAAGCGGGGCTGAGTTGCTACGGTCTCAAGCCGATTGCGGCTGGCTGCGAAGCGACAGCTGATGGCTGGCAGAACGAGGACGCGCTGCAGTTAATGGCGGCCAGCTCGGTGAAGCTTCCCTATGAGACGGTGAATCCCGTCGCCCTCAAAGCGGCCATCGCGCCGCATATTGCTGCGCAGCAGGAAGGCAAGGTGGTGACGCTGGCCAGACTGGCAGGTTATGTGCGAGGGGCGCTGAATGCGCACAAAGCCGATCTGATTCTCATCGAGGGTGCCGGGGGCTGGCGGGTCCCACTGAATGATCGGGAAATGTTGTCAGGGTTGGCCAAGGAGTTGGCGTTGCCGGTGATTCAGGTGGTGGGCATGAAGCTGGGTTGCATCAGCCATGCGTTGCTGACGGCTGAAGCGATTGAAAAGGACGGCTTGCAGTACGCCGGCACCATGGCCAATTGTTTTGGGGATATGGACGTGCGCGAAGAAAATCTGTTGACCCTTCGCCAGCATTTGCCGGGCGCATTTGCCATCGTTTAAACATGCGTATGTCACGCCCTCGTCACGTTTAACTGGGCGGTTACAGGTCGCTACATAGCACTACAGTGCTACTACCCAAGGCTCACTGTTGCCGTGCAATTTCCTGCCTACTCTTGGAAAGCTGTTGTTGATGACAGCTTTTCAGGGGGTAAGGCATGGATCGAATCCGTCGTAATCTTGTGCAGGCTATCGGGGCCGGCACCACACTGGCATTGGCAGGCTGTGGCGGGGGAAGCAGCTCCTCCACCCCGGTGGTCAATAATCCCGCGCCAAATGTTCCTGCTGATCCTGAGCCGCCCGGCGGTCCGGATGCGTTGCCATCTGTGACGTTTCTGCATGGCGTGGCCTCTGGAGACCCGCTGGCGGACAGAGTGATCCTGTGGACTCGTGTGACCCCGGACCAATCCGGCGTGGTGGTGCCGGTGGAGGTGAAGGTCGCCAGCGATCCGGCCATGCAGCAGATGGTCTCCTCGTATACGACCACCACCAATGCGGATGCGGATTACTGCGTCAAGATTGATGCCGACGGGCTGGATGCCGGGCGTTGGTATTACTACCAGTTTCAGGTGGGGGAGACGCAGTCTCCAGTGGGGCGGACGCGCACCTTTCCCGCCGCCGCAGATTTCATCGATCGCGCCCGTTTTGCCGTCGTTTCCTGTTCGAATTTTCCCTATGGTTTTTTCTCGGTGTACCGGGCGGTGGCCAACCAGGGTGACCTGGATTTTGTGCTGCACCTGGGGGATTACGTGTATGAGTATGGGGCCGGCGAATACGGCGACTTCCCCGAGCGTGATCCGCAGCCTTCTCATGAGATGGTCAGCCTGTCGGATTACCGCCTGCGTCATGCCCAGTACAAAACCGATGAAGATCTGCAGGCGGTACATCAGCAGTTCCCGATGATTGCGGTCTGGGATGATCACGAGTCCACCGATAACAGTTACCGCGATGGTGCCAGTAACCACCAGCCGCTGACGGAAGGCGACTGGGAAACCCGAAAGGGGGTTGCCCGTCAGGCGTATTTCGAATGGCTGCCGATTCGTCCCCGCGAGCCGGGTAATCACAATGTGATCTACCGGCAGTTCCGTTTTGGTGATCTGATTGATCTGACCATGCTTGATACCCGTCTTGAGGGGCGTGATGCCCAGTTGACGGTGCCGCTGGATCCCGCACGCAATGATGAAGACCGTCATCTGATCAGTAGCGAGCAAATGGATTTTCTGCTGGAGGCGCTCAGCCAGTCTGATGCCCACTGGCGCTTTATCGGTCAGCAGGTAATGTTCGCCCAGCTCAATATTTTGGAAATTCCCAGTCTGGATGAGCGGAGTGCGCAGCTTCGCGGCAATCTGTCCGCCATCAACATGGATCAGTGGGACGGGTATGCAGCCGATCGGTTGACCATTCTCAATCACATCGACGATCACGACATCGACAATGTGGTGATCCTGACCGGTGATATTCATACCTCCTGGGCCAATGAAATTTACCGTAATCCGGGTTCCCTTCTTGGCGACCTTTTCGACAAGCCGCTGGCGGCAGAGTTTGTGACGCCGGCCGTGACCAGTCCGGGCTTCCCGGAGGGGGCCGCCGAGGTGGCTGGCGTGCTGATTCCGGTAGTTAATCCGCATATCCGTTACGTGGAAGCAAAATCCCGCGGGTTCATTCTGGTGGATGTGACGCGCGACCGGGCCCAAGGGGAGTTCTATTACGCGCAAAGCATCGACTCCTATGATCTGCGTGGCCAGATTGATACCCGTAAAACCAAAGTTGTTGCGGTGAAAAGTGGCGATAGTCGTATCGTGGAAGATGGCCCTGTGTCACGCCCGCGCACCCTGCGCACCGCCCTGTTTCATCCTCCTGTTTCCTCCCCCGTCGGTGGGGTCAAATCACGTAAAGAGGTGTTGTCATGATGTCCCCGTGGAAAGTATTGCCGCTGGTTGCGGCCATTGCATTGGTCGCCTGTGGTGGTGATAGCGGGGGCTCCTCCGGAGGCAGCTCCAGTAACTCTGCGACCCCGAATCAACCCTCAGACCCTGGTGGTGAGGCGGGAGATGATGGCGAGGGAGGGGGCGATGGAAGCGCATCGGGGAATCCCCCCGCCGCCCTGCGTTTTATTGTGATTGGCGATTCCGGTAGCGGCTCAGAAGGTCAGTATGCGGTGGGTGAAGCCATTGCCGAGGTGTGTGACCGCAAGGATGAATTCGTTAGCGATATGGCCTTTCCTGGCTGCGACCTGGTGGTAGGGTTGGGCGACAATATCTACGAATCCGGGGTGACCAGTGTGGATGATCCCCAGTTCGAAGATAAATTTGAAAAGCCTTTTGAGCCGGTACAACTGCCTTTCTATATGGTGCTGGGGAATCATGACAACACCGGCTATGTGGGCGGTGATGGCGCGGGGAACGCCCGTGGCATGTTCCAGGTGGACTACACCTATTTTGACGGCAAATTGTCTAACCGTTGGAACATGCCGGATCGTTACTACCAACACAGTGCCGGGACGACGACCCTGGGCGGGCGCCCGCTGGTGGATTTCTTCGCGCTGGATTCCAACCCCATTGCGGGAGGGTTTGCCGACCCGGATATTGCTTACGCGTATCACACCTATGGTATTGATCAACGCAACTGGGCGGTGAATGCAATCGGCAGCTCTAATGCGGTGTTCAAGATTGCCATGGCACACCACCCCTATCTCTCCAACGGCACGCATGGCAACGCCGGTAACTATGATGGTGTGCCCAGTGAAATTCTTCCGGTGTTGGCTGGTGAGCGCTGGAAAGCCTTTATGGAAGAAGCGGTGTGTGATCAAACCGATTTCTTCCTGGCCGGGCATGACCATGATCTTCAGGTGCTTGAAGCTGTTCCGGCCTGTGGGCGCACAGAGTTTGTGGTGAGTGGTGCAGCCGGGAAGACCCGTTCCATTGATGACCCGGAACGCAATGCGGCCCGCTTTCAGCAGGGCGATGAATATGGCTTCTTCTGGGTCAAAGCAACCGAAGCCGACCCGGACACCATGGCACCGGCCACCCTGTGTCTTGAGGCCTACACCGTGAAGCCCGGCACAGAAGGACTCGGTGTGGTTGCGAGCGGTAGTGATACGCTCACCCCCAGTTATACCCATTGCTTCGAAAAACAACCCATGGCAATGATCGCCCCAAGCAATGATTTTTCGGGGCAGGCGCTGGGGGGCTATGCCTTGCCGCTGCCGTTGCCGGAGGGCTTCGATGCAGACTTTACCGGCCCGCTCAAGGAGCTGCGTGAAACCCTGCTCGCCGGATTTACCCAGGCAGGCAGCCATTTGCCTGAAGAGCAGCGACAGGTGTTTGATCAGATGTTGGCCGGTACCGACATCCTGTTTAACGCACTGGATGCGGCTACCGCGGCTATTTTGAGCGGTGACAGCGGCGAGATTGAGCAGGCTCTGCAGGCGGTGCTGGCGGCTTCCGAGCAGCTTGAAGCCATAGATACTGAAGCATTGCCTGCTCCCTTCGACCAGCTGGGCGGAGCCTTTGCGTCTTTGGCAGACGGTTTTGGTAATGCGGGTGTCGCGCCGGGTGAAGGCAGTACCGTCGACGATATTGCGTTTATTGCAGGCCCGCTTGTGGCGCTGGCGCGTAACCTGAATAACATCCTCGATGGTATTGAAGAGCAGGTGCCTGGTGAGGTGCCGGTGCTGGCAGGGCTGACGTCCGTGTTGTCCACGGTATCGCTTGGTCTGGCCAATACCCTCGAGCAGTTGGTAATGCTGGATACCTCGGCCACCGGGGAGCAGCTGGTGGGTACGGTTCATGCCACACTGGAATCGCTGGTGACCGATGTGCTTTGGCTCAACCAGATTCCAGGAGCGGGGGATTATGCGACCTTGCCAGGGGATGCACTGTCTTCCACGTTGCTGACGGTGGTGCGTGAAGTGACGGAACAACTGGATGAACGGGTGCTTGGCCCATTGGGGCCGCTGCTGGATCTGTTGTCGCCGATCACCAATTTGCTGGCAGGATTGTTTGACCGGTTTTAGGATCGTTGGGGTTCGCCCTGATTGAACGAAACCGCGGAGCTTGCTCCGCGGTTTTTTTTGGCGAAAGAAAAAGAGCGCGTGGTGGGAGGCGAGTTCCCGGAAGTGCGTGGTATTGAGGTTTAACGCATCACCGTCGGGCGGTGATGTCCACAGACACTCTGGTCGCCATTCAGTGCTCCCAGGGTTTCCAGAGTAGCAATGACTCTGTCGACGGTGATGCCTTGCAGGCAGGGGTAGCTGTCCATGACGCAGCTGTTGCGCTGGCATTGCGAATGGCACTGGCGTTGGCGTAACACCGTTGCCCGACGGGATAGCGGCGACCAGAGTGTGTCGTTGGTGGGGCCAAACAATCCAACCGTGGCAAGCCCGCAAGCTGCAGCCAGATGCATCGGGCCGCTGTCGTTACCCACATACCCCCGGCTCTGCTGCATCAGGGCCACCAGTGCCTCGAGGCTGAGCTGGTCGCACAGGTTCATGGCGGGTTCGCAAAGAAAGGTCTGAATACGCTCAATCTGCGCGCGATCCTTTGCGCCGGCACCGATCAGAATCGGGGTCGCGCCCAGCCGGCGCAGTCGTTGGCAGAGACTGGCAAATTGTTCCGGATGCCACATCTTGTAAGTCTTGGTGGCACCGGGGTGAATCAGTATTGGCGTCGGTTGCAGGGTGGGCTGCAACGGATGTTGGGCAATGTCCTGCAGGCCTGCCTTTGTAGCGTTGAGGTCAAGATAGCAAGCGGGTGAGGTGGCAGCAGGCAAGCTCAGGCTCGCGTAGTCTTGCCAGCGATGGCCGGATAAATCACGTCCGTGGCTGTGACTGTAAAACCAGCGGCTGTGTCGACGAGTAGGGCCGTGGCGGGTGGTGGCGCCACTGAGCAAACTGAGTGTCGCTGATTTTTGTTCCCCCTCGATATCCACGCTGTGTTCAGCGCGAAAGCGACGCAGGGCAAGCAGAAAACGCAGATAATGCCGGGAGCGATGCAGAAAGGACTTGTGAGAGGCCAGTTCAGCATCCGGGTACCACAGCACCCTGGTTTCGCCGGGTAGCGCCATGGCAATAATGGGTTGATAGCGCTGATCAATGACCAGCAAGCTCTCTTCCTGAGCAGCCAGCATGGCCTTCAGATGTGGCAAGGCAATCAGCAGATTACCCATGTGACTGCAGGGAAAAAGAATCAGCTGGCGAGGCATGGCAGCAGCGGGAGTGTCATCCTTAACATGGAGAACCAGCCTACCCACAGCCTGTGACACGCAGATGACAACAGGAAAGGCGCTATCGGCTGTGGCCTACGCCTGGTTGGACTGGAAAACCCAAAGTGGTTCCCGACTTTTTAGCAGAGGGTATCCCTTCGAGATCGTTGAGTTTGGCGCCAATAAGTCATCCGGTCGAAGGTGAGCAAGCCTACGGTATGCAACAAAAAAAGCCGCACTCATGCTTGAGCGCGGCTTCTGTTTTTGGGGCTGAAGCAGGGGCAAATCTGTGTTGCAGCGTCAGACTTGCCGCTTGCAGCTAGTCCCTCTCTATGAGCCACTCAGCAATCCTGCCCCAGCTTTGCGTCTGTGCTGCGCTGCTGCCCAGAATGCCCATGTGGCCGCCATCGATGGTCAGGTAGGTCTTGTCCTTGCTGCGCACCAGCGTGTCCATGGCCAGGCTGCAGTCACGGGTCACAATGGGGTCGGCACCGCCAGTAATGTTGAGAATGTTAGCGGTGACGCGGCTCAGGTTGCCTTCGCTGCTGGCCATGGGCAGTTGGCCATGGGCGACCACGTTGTCGGTCCACAGATAGCGAACGATGTCCTGAATGACGCCGCCGGGGTAGGCCACCATGTCATCGAGAAAGGCGCCATTGGTGGCATGGGCCGCCACGAATTCGCGGTCGTGGAGGTTCTTCACCAGATTCATGTAACCCTGCAGGCTGCCCACCGGGTTGGTGAGTTTAAAGGCCAGACTGTTCATCCAGCCGGGGGAGCGAAGCAGGCGCGCCGGCACGTCATGAATGCGTAGGCCGGTGTTGCTGCGAATCCACTTTGCCTGGCGGCTCAGTCGCCGGTACTGGGCGCCCAGTGCACCATTGCGATGGTAGTCGCAGGGGGTGCCGACCAGCACCAGATTACGGATATCCGGATCATTGCCCAGAGCGGTGTAGCAAAGGCTGAACAGCCCGCCGAAACTCCAGCCATGCAGGCTGAGTTGCTGTTGTCCGCTGTGCTGACGTACCTGTACCAACATCTTGGGCAGGTAGTCGGCAAAGTAGCTGCTCAGGCTCAGGTGGTTGTGATATTTACCCGGGCGCCCCCAGTCCACCATGTACAACTCAAAACCGCGGGCGCGCAGGTAGCGCACCAGGCTGCGTTGCGGGAACAGATCATAGATCAGCATGTTCACCGCCAGCGGCGCGACCAACACCAGCGGGGTGCGCTGGGTGTGTTCGCTGACGGGCATCACCGTTCCGTCACTGAGAGGAATGGCTTTTTCCTGCAGTGGCGGGTAGTAGCGCAGCTTGACCAGACCATCGTCGAACAAGGTGTCGTAAGGGGTCTGTTCTGCCTGGCTCAGGCGCTCTGCGTCGAACAGGCGAGCACGGCCATTGTCCAGGCGGTGAAGCCATGGGCGGGCTTTCTGCTGCAGGGTGTCAGTGAGCATGCAATGCACCGGCGTTGTGATTCGGGCCGGCCATTGTAGGGAAGAACGCGGCGGGTGCACTTGCCGTGCGGCCCGCCGCTGACGTCCTTGCGGTTACCCCATTCATCACGGTCATTGACGGGTAACCTGAGGGAATCAGGGAGTGTAGTGGCCCAGCGCGCCTTTCACCCGGACCACGCTGCCGGCTTTTAGCTCGGGTTCAAAACCGGCCTTGCCTTCCGGGAACAGCAGTACCACGGTGGAGCCCAGCAGGAAGCGGCCCAGCTCGTCGCCCTTTTGCAGGGTAACCGGGGCGGTGCGCAGGTAGTCGGTGGTCACCACCTGTTTGGGGAGCGGGGTGACCTGGCCGGAGAATACGGTCTCGATACCTGCGACGATCATGGCGCCCACCAGAATCACCGCCATCGGGCCATTGTCGGTATCGAAGATACACACCAGACGCTCGTTGCGGGCAAACAGGTTGGGCACCCCGTTGGCGGTAGCTTCGTTCACGGAGAACAAATCGCCGGGCACATAACGTGTTTCGCGCAGGGTGCCAGTGAAAGGCATGTGTACGCGATGGTAGTCCCGCGGTGACAGGTAAATGGTGGCGAACTGGCCGTTGGTGAATTCGCTGGCCAGGGCGCTGTCGCCACCGACCAGGTCATACAGGGAGTAGTCATGCCCCTTGGCCTGAAACACCTGATTGGCACGGATGGCGCCCAGCTGGCTGACGGCGCCGTCAGCCGGACAGGCAATGGCGTTGGCGGCGTCCGCTTCCAGGGGCCGGGCGTCCGGTTTCAGGGCGCGGGTGAAAAAGGCATTAAAGCTGGGGAACTGGTCCGCATCCTGAATCTCGGCCTCAGACAGGTCGATGCCGAATTTCTTCATGAATACGTTGATGAAGGTGGTCTTGATCCACGGCACTTCGCTACGGGCAAGAAAGCCCACCAGCCGGGAGAGGCCGTGTTGGGGCACCAGATACTGGAGAATCACAAAAAGCTTGTCGCGTAGGCTCAAGGGAACATCCTTAGAGTAATCAAACAGGTTAGTCGGGTTTGGCCACCGGGGTGCCCGGGTGGTTACCCCATTCCGCCCAGGAACCGGCGTAACCCCGCAGGCGCGGGTAACCGAGAATCTTGCCCACCAGCCAGGAGAAACTGGAGCGGTGGTGGGTCTGGCAGTGACAGATCACTTCCTTGTCGGGGGTGATGCCGCGGGCTTCCAGTTCCGCACGGATGTCATCCAGCGGTCGCAGGCGCAGGTTGTTGCTGCGGTCCATGGCGTCGGTCCATTCATAGTGAATGGCGCCGGGAATGTGGCCGGCTTTCTGGGCAAAGGCGCGTACCCCTGCGTATTCCTCTTCCGAGCGTGAGTCCCACAGGGCCAGTGAGGGCGAGGTGTGATGCTCGAGCAGGTAGTCCAGGTGCACTTCCGTGAGCGGGTCGTGTTCACCCACTTCATATTCGCTGGCCACTGGCTCGGGCGAGTCGCTGCTGGTGGGGTGTCCCTCCGCCAGCCACGCATGGATACCCCCGTTGAGGTAGCTGTAGTGCTTGTGGCCAACGGCGTCCAGCGTCCACAACAGGCGGCCGGCCCAGCCGCCGCCTTCGTCGTCGTAGGCCACCACATGGGTATCCGGTGTCAGCCCCAGACTGGAAAACAGGTCACTGAGGGTATCGTCATCCGGGATCATTCCCGGCGCCGGCTGCGCGCCGCTCTGCAGGCGTTTGAAATCCAGATGGATTGCCCCCGGCACATGGGCCTGTACATAAATCGCAGGCTTGCTCAGGTCGATGATCAGCAGCTTGTCATCATCAAGATGCTGGGCGAGTTCGGCGGGTTCTAGCAGCAGAGGCAACATGGGATCAGTGAACAGTTAACAGTGAATAGTGAACAGCGAAAACAGGATATCGCTATCGGCGTTGCGGTGCATTGTCCCTTATTCGCTGTTCACTGTTAACTGTTCACTGGTATCGGTCGCGCCCCTCTTCGTCCAGGGTGTCGGCGATCTGGAAGAAGTTGGCCAGTCGTTCCTCGCTGATGGCGCCGCTGTCGGCGGCATCGAGGAAGGCGCAACCGGGTTCGTTGCGGTGTGAGCAGTTGCGGAACTTGCAGTAACCGGCCAGTTCGGACAGTTCGCGGTAACCGTGCAGCAGCTCTTCTTCGCTGATGTGCCACAGGCCAAATTCGCGGATGCCGGGGGAATCGATCAGTTCACCGCCGGTGGGCAGGTGAAACAGGCGGGCGGTGACGGTGGTGTGCTGGCCCAACCCGGAGTTGGCTGACAGATCGCCCACATCCAGTTCAGCATCGGGCAGCACGGCATTCACCAGGGATGACTTGCCGACCCCGGATTGGCCCACGAACACACAGGTTTTGCCCTTCAGTGCCTCGTGCAGCGGAGTCAGGCCTGCCGGGTCATGGGCGCTCAGTTCCAGCACCGGGTAGCCGAGCCGTTCATACATGGCTTTCATGTCATCGATGAACGGGCGCAGCTCTTCGTCGATCAGGTCGGCCTTGTTGAGCACCAGATCGGAAGAGCACACGGGTGCTCAACAAGGCCGAC
>OBIY01000225.1_pt1 | contig 24568 bp, 17 predicted proteins | sample 1519841 | NCBI WGS metagenome assembly OBIY01 (sample SAMN03019774, study PRJEB22545) | beach sand metagenome | biome: beach; feature: sea beach; material: beach sand | place: USA: Municipal Pensacola Beach, FL | collected 2010-07-30 | depth 30-40 cm m
AAGATATTGGCCCTGCACACCAATATCGTCCCCCTGGCGGGGGCCTTACCCGCCGAGATCGTTAACAACCACATTCGCACCGTATTTCGCCATTAAAAGCGAAATTGAACGACCAATACCTCGGCCAGCGCCGGTTACAACAACCGTTTTACCGCCTAATAATTTATTTTCTTGAGACACAAATACCTCCATCAAATGGTGTGAAAAAAACAGTCTATAATGGCTGTCACAGTGGTAACCGCAAACTTATCTCATTTTACCTATAAGACGATAAAGTACGGTATAATTTATTAGCTTGCTACTGATTCCTCCATTAAGAAGATATTATATGACAACACCACAACATTTTGGTCGAACAATTGCTGACACCGCTCGCGCGTGGCGCCGGGAAATGGATAACCAACTGAAACCAATGGGAATGTCCCAGGCCCGCTGGATGGTGCTCTTCACACTTTCTCAACGCGGTGAAGGCATCGCCCAACGAGATTTGGCCGCCTATTTAAGTATTGAAGGTCCCACACTGGTCAGAATTTTGAATAAATTGGAATCCGAGGGTTGGGTAGAACGGCGTAATCACCCCGAAGATAAACGTTGTAAACTCGTATATCTTTGCGAAAAGGCCAACCCCATACTGGACCAAATCACAGGCACGGCCGCAAAGCTCAGAGAGCAACTGCTGCATGGGATTCCAACCGAAAACCTGGCAACCTGCCTTAATGTGATGGAAACCATTAAATCCCGACTTGAGTCAATGAATAAATGACAACAGCCTCAGAGCCCGCTACACCCAGACAAACGTCGCCAAGAAAAAAAAACCGGCTGAACCTATTACTTGTCGGATTGCTGTTGGTTTTTCTCATTGCGGCTTACTTCTGGTACCAAGAACGACGCAACCATGTTTACGAGGTAGATGCCCGGATCACCGCAGACTCTTTAACATTGAGCAGCCGGATTTCCGGTTGGGTCACGGCCTTTCATGTCATCGCCGGTGATACCGTGCGCCAAGGCCAACTTATTGCTCAGATCGATGATCGTGAGACTCAACTCAAGCTAGAAGAAACAGAAGCAAAAATTCGCTCTCAAACCGCACTGATCGAAAAGCTGGATGCTGAAATCAACTTGCTGACCGAGCAAATTGAAAATAATTACCAACGTGCACTCAACGACCGTATTGCTGTTTCGTCCAAATTATCCATTGCACACGACGGCTTGACACAGGCCCGCGAAGACTTCAATCGTGCTGATAGCTTACTCAAACAACAACTGATCTCCAAGCAAGAGCGCGATCGTGCTTATACTGCCTTCAAGCAAGCGGAAGATCAGGAAAAAGGGCTGCAAGCGGAGCTCGCCGCCAGTGAGGCTGCACTGGCTTCAGCACGCGCCGAACGCAATCAAATCACAGTGCTTAAAAAAGAGCGCATCCGCCTCTTCCGCGAACAGGAAATTTTGCAGACCGTACTGGAACAGCAAAAGATCTTTTTACAGGATCACCGCATCGCCAGCCCAATCAGCGGTGTGATTGACAAAACCTTTGTTTCGGAAAACGAATTTGTCAGCCCCGGCCAAAGGCTGGTGTTGATGCATGACCCCATGCAGGTGTGGGTGGAAGCCAACATTAAAGAAACCGCCATTCGCAAACTGAACGTAGGCCAACCCGTTAAACTGGCCGTGGATGCTTACCCCGATTGGGATCTAGAGGGGCGGGTTTTCCGCATTGGCAATGCCACAACCAGCGAATTTGCACTTTTACCCTCCCCTAATCCGAGCGGAAACTTCACAAAAATCACCCAACGGTTGCCCGTCCGCATTGAAATTAATGACATTGAGGAAGAAAAACGGGCCCAGCTGAGACCCGGGATGATGGTTGAGGTCGACATTGCCGTCAAATAGCCCTGCTGATTCGAGTCACTTGGAGCCCGCCGTACAGGCACTATTTGTCCAGTACGGAGCGATCTACAAGTGGCTAGTCACGGGAACCGTTATGATTGGTACGCTGAGTACCGTTCTGTCGATTACGATGATCAGCGTTGCTTTCCCGGATATTATGGGCCAATTCGGCATTGGACAGGACCATGCTCAATGGCTGGTAACAGGCTTTCTCGCGGCCATGACGGCCACGATGCTCCTGACAGCATGGCTGGAACAGACTTTGGGCGTACGCAAAGCTTTTATTTTCTCGCTGCTCTTATTTGCCGGAGCCTCGGTCATCAGTGGGCTTAGCCCAAGTGAAGATGTTTTAATCCTCGGTCGTATCCTTCAAGGTGCGGCGGCAGGCACGGTACAACCCTTGACCATGCTCACGATGTTCAAAATATTCCCGCCGAACGAGCGGGGCCGGGCTATGGGTTTCTTCGGGATGGGCGTGGTATTGGCGCCCGCGCTTGGCCCAACCGTGGGAGGACTACTCATCGATGCCTTCAGTTGGCGCGCGGTTTTTTACGTTGTACTGCCATTCTGCTCTTTGAGTATTATGCTGGCTTCCATTTTTTTACCACCTCAAGACAAAACAACCAGGAAGGTCAATTTTGATTGGACCGGTTTTACCTTACTCTGTCTGTTCCTTGGCTGCATTCTCACTGCACTTTCAAATGGGCAAAGTAAGGGTTGGACATCCAACTGGATTCTCTTCTTCTTTGTGGTCTCAGCGATCACTTCCATTGCTTTTTTGCGCTGGCAGCTCATCACACCCAGCCCATTATTAAACCTGCGTTTATTCCTCAACAAACATTTTGCCGCCGCATCGGCACTCGGCTTTGTTTTTGGTATGGGTATCTTTGGCTCAACTTATCTCATCCCATTGTTTGTACAAACCATCCAAGGGTATACACCGACAAAAGCAGGGCTGTTACTCATGCCGGCCGGGTTTATCATGGGCATCATGTTTCCACTGGCCGGGCATTTAACCGACCGCTACCCCGGCCACTGGTTAACGCTTTCCGGCCTGACACTGTTCGGTTATTCCTGCCTGCTACTTGGCGTTGCAGATTTTTATACGAGTTTCTGGCTGGTCGCCTGGTGGGTTGTCATGGGGCGAATCGGGCTTTCATTAGTGATGCCACCCTTAACAGCCGGTGCCATGAGAACGCTCCCTCCCGAGCTACTCAGCCAGGGAGCCGGCGCGATTAACTTTGTCCGCCAACTGGGTGGGGCGTTTGGTGTGAACCTTTTGTCAGTCTTTTTGGCATACCGCACGCAGTACCATAGTGATCACTTCACCACATTATTGGTTGAAAATAATGCCACCACAGAAGCTTTTCTCACGCCGATACAAGATTTACTGGCTCAGGGTGGGGTAGAAAGCAGCCTGCAAACACCTGCGGCTATGCACTACCTTGGCAGTACACTATTGCAGCAAGCTGCTACTGTCGGGTTCCAGGATGGGTTTATCGTCAGTGCAATCGCATTCTTTTTGGCGCTGATCCCAGCATGGATCATGCGCCAAAAGAAAACGGTTCACTGAAAAGCCAGTGGAGGCGCACGTGCTCCCAAAGAATATGCCAGAACAGATAATAAGTCAGGCGAAAGCGTCCAGAAGGTCGACCCCAAGGATCACGATTCCAAATGGAAGCGAAGCTAACGCAACAAACCTTAAGCTTCTATCACTATCCGATGGGCAAAAAAAGCACCCTAGGCTGAGTAGAAAAAGCAATGTCACAACACCCAGAGTGATGATGAATAACATTCCCTAGATGGGATGAGTCGTTCCAAAGAAGGGACGGAACACCTCGGAAGCTGTGAAATGCAGAACACACACCGTACCGAAAAGAAGCAAAGATCAGCCAATAAAACGGGTAACCCCGTGCGGTGATTTTGCCGAATAATGGCTCTTCTCTCGCCAGTTATGGCAATTCGTTAAAGATCGAAGCCTCCCGAGGGCTATCATCAAAGTACCATACAGACCTTCGTCTGTTAACGCGTAAAAACCTCCAAACGACTTTCAGAAAGTGTGACAAATAGCGGATAGGCTGTGTAAACTTGCTGGCATAGTCAAACCCACGGAAACAGGTTTCATCCGGTGGGATCATAACGGCAATGCGTTAAGAAAGGAGGGAGATGTGGCCACACAGCGGGAAGCAATTTTTTGGGGCGCTATCGCAGGTGCAGGTACTTTGCTCGCAGAGGCATTAACACTCGACCCGGCCTCATTGTTTGTTGACTTCGACCTGCTCACCTTTCTGGGTTACTGCGCAAAGGCGTTGATACTCATGGCCCTCGGCGCCATCGTGGTGAAGGTCAACCAGGAGACCAACATCCAAAAAGCCTTTCAGCTGGGTGTGATGGCACCGGCTCTCATTATCGGCCTTCAGTCTGGCGCCAACCTGAATAAGGCGAATAGCCAGCTCGACGTCGCCCGTGAACAAATCCAAGAGTTACAAGCAGGTCGACCTCAGCAGGCCAGCGGTATTTCATTTGAAGAACAAAGTCAGGGCTTTTTTATCCGTCAGGCCTATGCGGCAGATGCTCCCCGAGGGCGCCATGAGGATATCAGTGCCGTAAGCCGTTTTTTAAAAGGCCTGAAAGGCAGCAACAATAAAAGTTGGTTTGTTGTTGCCGGTGCACACCGTAACCGGGACAGTGCAGAACGGCAAGCCAGCAAGTATCAGAAGAAGGGCTGGGATGTCAAAGTGGGTAGCAAAATCTCGTGGGATGGCTTTTATGTGGTGTTACTTGGGTCCAACCTAACAAAGTCTCAAGCCCTTGCCATTCGTGATCGAGCAATTCGTGAAGGGCTCCCACGTAGCACTTATGTATGGAAAAAGTAAGCCTCTTTTTTATTGATCAACAAGCTCTGCAGTTTGTTTTTAGATCTGTTGGGCCACAGCAAAAAGTTTGCTTTGCTCCTTGTATAAGTGAGCTTTTCGTAATCAAAAAATACTTAGCGCTCAATACTCGCTGAACACCAATCCCTCAACAAATGGTTAGGGGATTGGCGACAGCCGTATTTTTTACGGATTTTACTGCCTGAACACACCAAAGGTCGTGGACTCGCCGGGTACCCTGCCTGCCAGATCCAATGACATGGCAATCACATCCCGGGTTTCCAGTGGGTCGATAACATTATCGCACCAGATATGCGAAGCAAAATTGTAGGCATTGGAAAAGTCTTCGTAGATTTTTCTGATTTGCCCTTTGTAGGTTTCCCGTTCGTCATCTGGCCAGGTAGTCCCCTCTCGCTGATGTATTTTCTCTTGAACCAGAGAAAGTGTTGTGGCCGCTTGATCAGGCCCCATGATAGCTGCCCGGGCATTGGGCCACATGAACATAAAATCAGGTTCAAAAGGCCGCCCACACATAGCAAGATAGCCTGCCCCATACGAGCCACCGGTAATCAGGCTGATACGTGGTACTTTGGCAGAGGCCATTGCGGTAATCATTTTAGCGCCATGCTTGGCAATGCCGGATTCCTCGGCTTCGCGGCCAACCATAAAACCATTGATGTCGGCACTGAAGAGAATCGGGATATCCCGTTTGCAGCATAAATCAATGAAGTGCGCGGCTTTACTCGCACTTTCTGAAAACAATACACCGTTGTTCATCAAAATACCGATTGAGAAACCTTTGATGCGCCCAAAGCCACAGATTAAGGTGTCACCATACATGGCTTTAAATTCATGAAATTCACTGCCGTCCAATAAACGGGCCAAAATTTCCCGGTTATCTGTTGGCAGTTTGGGGTCGTGGCTGATAATGCCGTAAATTTCTTCCATCGGGTAAAGTGGCTCAGCCGGCTGAGCAACGTCCCAGCGCATCTTCGGTAGCGAGCCCAGGTTTTCAACAATGTTGCGGGTGATCGCTAAGGCGTGGGCATCATCTTCTGCAATATGGTCGGTGACACCGCTAACACTGCAGTGCATTTCTGCACCACCCAATTCTTCCTGTCCAACCACTTCACCGGTTGCGGCAAAGACTAATTCGGGGCTGCCAAGAAACATTGCACCTTGTTCGCGGATAATCACCGCTTCGTCACACAGTGCAGGAATGTAGGCACCGCCCGCTGTAGACGGGCCATGAACGAGTGCAATTTGGGCCGTACCTTCGGCAGACATCAGCACCTGGTTGCGCATGATCGTCCCGCCATGACCAATATCCGGAAAGATATTGGCAACATCGGGTAGAAACGCACCGCCGGACTGGACCATCGTAATACAAGGCAGCCGATACCGGCGCGCAATTGTTTGAGCACGCACGTGCTTTTTACAGGTAATGCCGAATAATGTGCCACCTTTCACCGTTGGATCATTGGCAATGATCATACAATTGCGGCCTTTGACCCGACCCACACCCGTCACCATGCTGCCGCCCGGCGGCACACCGTCATACATATGCAAACCTGCCAGCTCCGAAATTTCAAAGAAGGGTGAACCTGGATCAATTAAGGCATGGATACGCTCTCTGACGGTCATTTGTCCACGATCTTTATGTAACTTTCGCGCCTTTTCCGATCCCCCCTGTCGTGCTTCTGAGCGGAGTTGATAAAGCTCCTCCCGACGCTCCAGGGATGCTTTGTAGTTCTCCTGGTATTCGTTTGAACTGGTATCTAGTGCTGTTTTTATCGTATCCATCGTCTCTCATCTTTTAATATTTTGAAATTTGTAGGACGCGGTTCTATCGCCGCATTTTAATACACAGCCATGGCATGCTATTAGAGATCCATAGGAATTTCTTCTGAAACATCCGCCGGATCAACATCAATACCTTCGTAATAATCAAAAATTGCATCAACCACTCCCTGCGGATCGTCAATCATTTCAATGAGCTGCAGGTCTTCAGCCGATACCGTTCCCGATGCCAACATGGATTGATGAATCCAGTCCATCAATCCTTTCCAAAAATCTGATCCCACCAGAATAATGGGAATGCGCTGTGTTTTACCTGTTTGAACGAGCGTCATGATCTCTGCCAACTCATCCAGCGTACCGAAACCACCGGGCATGACGACATAAGCCGAGGCATATTTTACAAACATGACTTTACGTGTAAAAAAATGTCGGAACATCAATTCTACGTCTTGGTAGGGGTTGGGCTTTTGCTCCATTGGCAGCTCAATATTGAGCCCAACGCTCGGCGATTTGCCCATCTTGGCCCCTTTGTTGGCCGCTTCCATGAGCCCAGGCCCCCCACCACTGATCACACCAAAACCGGCATCCGATAATTTGCAACAAATCTCTTCAGTCAAAGCATACCAAGGATGATCCTTCGGGGTCCTCGCCGAACCAAAGATACTGACTGCCGGACGGATAACCGACAGTTTTTGAAACCCTTCCACAAACTCGGCCATGATCTGGAATATTTTCCACGATTCCGAATGCAGCGCTTGGGCATCCATCATAGTGCTCGATAAAGATTCGTGACTATCCTCGCTCATTGATCAATCCTGTTCTTTTATCACGGCAATACTACAGAAACCGCTCATTTTTTACGAGCGCCCTTAAAAACGAAACAAACTTAAAAAGCGGTACGGCTGCACACCTGGCTAAACAGGCGCTTTTGAACCAGTATTAATACCTTTCGAGACTCTCTGAAGCAGTTCGCCAATGTCGGTCGCAGGCAGAGGGCGGCTGAAAAAATACCCCTGAAACTCATCACAATCTTGTTGCTTCAAAATTTCAATTTGCTGCCTGGATTCAACACCTTCGGCGATTACATCAATCCCCATGTCATGTGCCATGGTGATCATGGCATGTGTCACAGCGGCATCCGCTTTGCTGGCGACAATATCCAACACAAATGAGCGATCAATCTTGAGTTGATCAATGGGCAGGTTTTTTAAGCGGCTAAACGAGGAATAGCCAATGCCAAAATCATCCAGCGAGACTTGTCCCCCCAGCGCTTTGAACTGAAGCAAGGTCTCCAATGCTTTAGCGTAGTTCTGCATAACCGCACTCTCGGTGATTTCTATTTCCAGATACTTTGCATCCAGACCGCTATTCGCCAAAGCCCCTCGGATCACAGAAACGACATCGTTACTCATAAACTGCCGGGGCGACAAATTCACGGCAATGCGCACAGGTGGAATCCCCTTCTCTTGCCAGATTTTTGCCTGTCGGCAGGATTCTTCGAGTACCCACTTGCCCAAGCTGTGTATTAAGCCTGTTTCTTCTGCAACGGAAATAAAAATGGAGGGTTCAACAAATTTCCCATCGGAGCGGCGCCATCGTGTCAAGGCTTCCAAACCACGGATGGCCCCTGTTTCAATGTCGATCTGAGGCTGATAGTACAATTCCAACTCGTTGTTTTGAATCGCTGCACGCAGATCCTGCTCCAGATGGAGTGTCTGTGACAAAAAGTAATCCATCTCAGAAGAAAAAAGCTGAAAGTTATTGCGGCCCAGTGTTTTGGCATGGCGCATGGCCACATCGGCTTTCGAAATCAGCATCTCGTCGTCTTGTCCATCATCCGGATAAAGACTGATGCCGATACTCGCGCTCAGGTGAAGCTGGTGGTTATCAACATTGATACGGTGACCAAGCCTTTCGACTAACTCACCGGCAAATTCAAGCGCTTGTATTTTATTTTTAACATGGGCAAATACGAAAGCAAATTCATCACCACCAAGGTGTGCAACAAAGTCGTTTTCCTGGCGCATGGCTTTTAACCGCTTAGCCACAATCCGGAGAATACGATCCCCAACCGCTCTTCCCAGCGCATCATTAATGCGTTTGAAATTATCCAGATTGATAAAATAGATACTCATTAACTGATCAGGGTTGCGGTTGTGCTTCATCACACGTCGAATGTGTTCTTTTAGAAGACTTCTGTTTGGCAACCGGGTTAGCTTTTCATGTGACACAAGGAAAGCCACTTTTCGGGCTTCACGTTTGACTTCTGTCAGGTCGCAAATGGCGAGCACCATCCCTTGGACGCCCCCTCGGTCTCGCAATAAGCTGGCGGATATGGAGACGTTGTAATCCCGGCCTGAACGGCTTTTTAATGCTGTCTGCCCTAATGACTTGAGACTGACGGTGTTTCTATGTTGGCTGTTTTTTAACCACGACATTAAATGCTGCTGCTGGTTATCGTCCAGATGTAAAACCTGGTCAAATGACTGGCCATGGACTTCATTGAGTTTCAAGCCGGTCATGTGTTCGGCGACAGGGTTTAAATAAACGACTCGTCCACTGGCATCTGTTGTAATCACGCCATCTGCAATTGACTGCGCTGTCAATTTAATCTGGTTTTGTTCACGCGAAAGGTCGTGCCCTACATGCTTGAGCCGCCGCCACCCCCACAGCGGATAGCTGAGCGCCAAAGTCACCAGAACCGGCATCGGCGGGAACCAAAGATTAAAAAACTTTAAGGCCACAAAGCTAAACCCTAGTGCAACAACAAATAAACTACCCGTTGTGATAATGACCCATTCATTTCTAAAAACGTAATACAGTAAGACCGGCGTCAAAATAAACAGGGCAGTTAATGCCAGCTGCATGGATAAGGAAAAAGGTGTAACAACCTCGCCACTGATTAAGACATCCAACGCCAGGGCTTGAAAAACAACACCGGGGATCGCTTTTTTGTCCCCAGACGTAGGTGTCATGACAAATGGGGAAAGTCCCGCCGCTGTCGGTCCGACCAGGACGTATTTATCACGCAGCGACAGTTTTTCAAGCTGGCGGTCCGTTGATTTTAAAACGGTAGTATAAGAAAGCGCTCTGAAGTACTGGTCTGGGCGTGAAAAGGGAATCATGGCAGACGATTCGCAAAAGCCACTTTGCTCTCCACGAATAAACGTCAGTTGTTTGGCCGAAGGCCCTTGATTGGCTTGCCAGATCATCGCTTGACCTAAACTTGGCCACTGGCCAGATTGCGTGTTTGTCAGCAAACATGTCCGCCTTGCAACGCCATCTGAGTCAAAATCAACATGGGTATGACCAAGCACAGCACCCGCTTTGATAAACGGCTCCAGCGGTTTGCTCAATATAAACCCTGCTTCACTTTTTTCCCAGAATACAGGGAGTACCACGCGCCCGTTACGCTGAATGGCCTTGGCCAGCTGATCATCATGCTGTCCCGGCTCTGAAAAATGAATATCAAACGCCACGACCTTGGCGCCCGCCCTTGTCAACTTATCGAGTAATTCCGCATGAACCAATCGTGGCCATGGCCAGCGGCCAATTTGCCTTAAGCTCTGCGCATTAATTTCAATAACAACAACGTCACTTTTATGAATTCCAGGCAGCGACACTTTCTGAAACCAGTCATAAACCTGGTTACTCCAATGCTGCGTCACCCCTGTCCAGACAAAACCCAGACCGACAAGGCAGAGCATGAGCGCCACACCAAGCGCATTCGTCCAGCGCTGCTCTAAACTCGCATACAGGGAATTCATACTAGAAGGTGTATCGAATGTTTATGTTGAATAATGATTTTTATGGAAAAATTTGAAAGCTGCCAACATCACTAAAAGCCCCCCATGATTGCCCCTTTTCCTGCGCAGCCACGCGCCAATAATAATGGCCTGGCTCCAGCCTTCCGTCTACTGTGTAACGGAAAGTAGAAACATTTGTTTCATCGACGATCAGTTCATCAAAGTCCGTATTTTTCGAAATCTGAACGCGAAACCGTTCCATCTTCTGCGGTGTATTCCAAAAGAGACTAATGTAACCACTTTGCTGACGCCCTGACACTCTATTAATTTGAGGCACAATTTGGGTTGCTGACATTGCCGTGGGTGTTTCGGGGTTTAACTGCATCGCCAGGGTTTCTGTCACGCCAAACTCATGGTAGCCATCAAAACCGGACAAACCATTTTTCTTGACGGCGCGCACTTTCATCCAGTAATGCCCTTCATTTAATGCCACATTTTCGAGTACAACTTCGTTGTTTTCCAATACCGCTTCAATCAGTGAAATCGAAGAGCCCAAACTGCCTACTCTTAGCTCATAGGCAGCGGCTCCTGTCACAGCAGGAAAAGGTAACTGGGCAGGTAGCTGGTCAATGACGGAGGGAAACCCCGAAAGATCAGGAGAACGCAAAAGCGATTCAGGCTTTTGCATCCCGGTTGCTTGATCCGCAATCAAGCCTGATCCCGAAACTAAATCGATCAGATCATCGCTATCACCCACCGCAACAATACCTTCCGTCACCATGATTCTGGACAGCTTTCTAACAGCATCAAACTCTAGCCGGTAACGGGTACCTCTAACACTGGTCACCAGTGATGGGGTTTTGATGTCAAATCCGGAACCCGCCTCTTTCTGGGGAGCTACTTCAACGTCCGTTTTACCGTAGGGCAACTTCAACTCCGAGCGATTCATCTCCGTATTTTCATAATGCTGCATAGCCTGGAGGATCAGTTTCCCATTCGATTGCAGGTAAATTAATGAACCGTCTTTCAAACGAATACTGACAGCACTTTCATCATCGGTTGTGACCACCTCCCCTGTCTGGAGTCGGTCCCCAACTTTGACTGCCCGTGACGCCCTATTCACAATGTGTTCAGGTGCCCCTCTGACTTCAACAACAACAGCATAGCTTTCTTTTTTCCTCATCCAGGACAGAGGAATTTTTAAGATTTTGCCCACTGGCAGTTGTCTTGGGTTCTCGACCCGGTTATACGTCCTCAATGTTTCGGCTAGGTATTCATCGTTTAAAAAGCGTTCGGTCAACAACCACAAGGTATCGCCCTTTTTTACTTCGTATTCCCAGTCACTCAATAGTTTGGGCAGCTCTGCGCGACTGTTGACCGGGAATAGAAATAAAAGTGACAAAAACAGAGAAAACCCAAATGCCGGCATAACGATTGAGTATCGTGGGAGCTTGATATCAATACCAACCCGCGAACGAACAGTGAAAGATAAAGTTGATAGTGTTTCTATGATCATTTAGTAACAGCTGAATAATTAACCACTTTTGTAATGCATAATATATATTATTTTGATCAAATAGCTAAAAATAATTAAAAAAACTGGCGGTATCGATATGTTTTCTCTACTAAAAATAAATAACCCAAAAGTAATTGGCTATTATCACTCCAGACAATCCCGCCTGATTGTGCTTTTATTAATACTCACCCCTTTGTGTGGGCAAAAGACTCTGGCTGAAACAGTCCCTGAACCTGTTTTTGGAGGCCAAGTTTATATTGAACAAGCCGGCACGCCCGGCAAGCCAGCGGTTGTCCTGATTCATGGCTTAGGGGATGAAGCCGCAACGTCCTGGAATACAACAACAACCTATTTGGAAAAGGACTATGCGCTCTTCAAATTTGATTTACCCGGCTTTAGGCGGTCGAGTAAAGCCAATGAACTTTATTCGCCCGAAAATTATACTAAGCTTATTCGCTTTTTAACTCAAAAGTACGTGGAATCACCTTTTCATCTGGTTGGGCATTCAATGGGAGGCGCCATTGCCTTAGACTATGCGGCAACCCACCCTAATGATGTTAAAACGCTCACGCTGGCCAATCCGGCCGGTATCCTTCACCGGCTGGCCTACAGCCAATTTCTTGTGCCGCTGGGTATCGACTTTATGACCAATGGTTCGTTACCCGCCAAAGATCGTTTGAGTCAATTCGCCGGAAAAATTATGAGTTCCCTGGACCAGAGGCTGCCAGTTAATCTGGAAACCATGATGCCACTGCCAATCTTCAGAGCACAATTTTTAGGCGGCAACCCCAAAACAATTTCAGCGATGGCGTTGGTGCTGCATGACTTCAGTCAGATACCCGAACAAGTTACGGCCCCTACGCTTATTGTTTGGGGCGAGCACGACTCAATTGCACCTGTACGCACCGGGCATGTCCTTAATGCACTCATTCCCAATTCACAACTGGAAATTATTTCAGGTGCCGGCCATGTTCCCTTTGTTGAAGCTCCAAGAAAATTTCACCAGTTTCTGCTAAATCACCTCGCCCACCCCAAGGTCAATGCTACGCTCTCGTCACCCAGACTTCCGAATCGAGTCCAACACACAGCACAATCCTGTGAAAACGAACAAAATAAGGTATATACCGGCACGATTGAGCAGCTGTCGATTCGGCATTGCTCGAAGATCCTCATTCAGGACGCCCGCATTACACAACTTTCGATTATCGATTCAACAGTGGAGATCAGAAACAGTCACTTAAAAAGCGACCGAATTGCGCTGATCAGCCAATCATCACACATCACCCTCACCGCCGGGACAGTAGAAGGCGATATCGCAATTAAAGTTTACCAAAGCCAGTTAGACGTAGCCGGCACATTGATCATAGGAAAAACAGCGGCGATCACCGCACCCGTAGAATCCACAGCGCTCTTTTCACTGGGCCGGATCGACAGCCCTCATCAACCCGGACACATCATGCACGGGCAAACCCTCATTACCCCACACAAACCGTTATAAAAGTACTCGCGTCTAACTAAATCAGTGCCTTAAAATGCCGGAAAACGGCAAAAGCCAAGCCTGTCACAACCAGAAACAACCCGACCTTGATCAGGCCTCGAAGCCGGGGACGGGTTGACGGAACCGTGCGCAATAAAAAAAGGCCAAGTACCAATAAAACACCAAGGAAAAGAAAAATACGCACGGCTCACCTGTCACTACGATTGCATCGCACCTAAAATTGCGGACTTAACCGGTGCCAGCTCGGCTTTCACTGTCATAACTGTATCGGTACACTGATTAATGGCTGTGTCCGGGTCTTTAAGGCCGTGGCCGGTCAGGGTGCATACCACTTTGCTGCCTTCCGGAATTTTCCCAAGCTTGATGTCGCGCAGCGCGCCGGCAACCGAAATGGCCGATGCTGGTTCACAGAAAATACCTTCCCGGTTCGCCAGCAACTTTTGTGTGGCCAGGATTTCGCTGTCATCAAACTCATCAAACCAACCGCCAGACTCCGTTTGTGCAGCCGTTGCTTTATCCCAGCTTTGGGGGTTGCCAATACGAATGGCTGTTGCAACCGTTTCCGGGTGTGCAACCGGTTCCCCGCGTAAAAATGGGGCGGCACCGCTGGCCTGATAGCCGCACATGACGGGCCTTTGATTACTAAATCCTCGAGAAAAGTACTCGCAGTAGCCCATCCAGTAAGCAGAAATATTCCCCGCATTACCCACGGGTAAACAGTGATAATCCGGCGCGGCGCCCAATGCGTCGACAATTTCAAACGCAGCCGTTTTCTGCCCATGTAAACGGTAAGGGTTAATGGAGTTGACAATGGCTACGGGCGCTTCCTGAGCAACCTCTTTGACCAGCTGCATACCCGCATCAAAATTTCCCTTGATCTGGATGATTTTTGCACCATGCATCATCGCCTGAGCCAATTTTCCCATTGCAATTTTGCCTTCAGGAATGAGCACAAATGCTGTGATCCCCGCACGTGCTGCATACGCAGCCGCAGAGGCAGACGTATTCCCGGTTGATGCGCAAATAATGGCTTGTGCGCCTTCGTCGACAGCCTGAGTGACAGCCATAGTCATGCCTCGGTCTTTGAATGACCCGGTGGGATTCAACCCTTCGTACTTAACATACAGATCAACCTGCTTACCAATATCCCGTGGGATATTGTTCAACCGGATCAGCGGCGTATTGCCTTCTCCAAGGCTGATAACCCGCGTGTCGTCACGCACCGGCAAATGATCTCGGTAACGGTCAATAAGGCCTAAATATCGAGTAGTCGATGGCATAATGTTTTCCTAAGCAAGTGTCTCAACACGGATACGGGTAACCCGGCTGGTAACGGATGATAAAGCTTCAATACGCTCAATGGCCTGATTCATAACGCCTTCGCGCACCCGCCGACTCAACAGGATAACCGGTACGCTGGTACCCTCTGATTCCGGTTCTTTTTGAATGATGGCTTCAATGCTAATGCCTTGATCACCCAAAATTCGGGTAACATCCGCCATCACACCCGGTCGGTCTTCGGCCTCCATCCGCAGGTAGTACTCAGACCAAATATCTTCAATGGGTAATACTGGCACATCCGCAAGCGCTCCTGGCTGAAAAGCCAGATGGGGAACACGGTTGAGCGGGTCTGAAGTCAAGGTTCTCACAACATCAATAACATCTGCGACAACAGCGGAGGCTGTCGCAGCACTGCCCGCACCGGCACCATAGTAGAGAGTAGGCCCGACGGCATCGGCTTGAACCATTACACTGTTCATCACCCCATCGACATTCGCCAATAAGCGCTTCTGGGGTATTAGTACGGGATGAACACGTAATTCAATACCAGAGCCGTCAAACCGCTTCGCGATACCTAAGTGTTTGATGGTGTAACCCAGCTCTGAAGCATATGTGACATCTTCCTGAGCAATGTTGGAAATACCTTCTGTAAAGACTTTGTCAAATTGCAGGGGCACACCAAAGGCGATTGAGGCCAGAATAGTCAGCTTATGCGCAGCATCAATCCCTTCGATATCAAAGGTTGGATCAGCCTCTGCATAGCCCAAGGCCTGGGCTTCTTCCAGGACATCTTCAAAGCTTCGGCCCTTATCACGCATTTCCGAAAGAATAAAATTGCCGGTTCCGTTAATAATGCCTGCGAGCCACTCAATTCGATTGGCGGATAACCCTTCACGAAGAGCTTTTATGATAGGAATACCACCGGCCACGGCCGCTTCGAAAGCCACCATAACGCCCTTTTCCTGAGCTGCGGCAAATATTTCATTGCCGTGCAGCGCAATAAGTGCTTTGTTAGCCGTTACGATATGTTTGCCATTATCGATGGCTCTTAATACCAGGGTACGCGCAGGTTCCAGCCCACCCATGAGCTCGACCACAACAGAAATACTCGGGTCGTCGACAATATCCGTGGGTTCGATGGTCAAATCGAGATTTTTGATGCCTAACGCTTCTGCCTTGGGTAGGTTGCGAATAGCAGCATGGGTCACCAAAATGCTGCGCCCCGCTCTGCGCATGATCTCTTCAGCATTCCGACGCAGTACCGTGACCGTTCCCTGGCCAACGGTCCCTAAGCCTAATAGACCAATTTTAACGGGCTCCAACGGCTTCTCCTCTCATAACGCCATCTTTTCGAAACATATCTTTAATACCTCTTACCGCCTGACGTGTACGATGTGTATTTTCAATCAAGCCGAAACGCACATAATCATCACCATAATGACCAAAGCCGATACCCGGTGCTGCCGCCACTTTGGCATCTGTAATGAGTTTTTTGCAAAATTCCAATGATCCCATTTCCCGATAGGGCTCAGGCACTTTTGCCCAAACAAACATGGTGGCTTTCGGTTTTTCTACAGCCCAACCTGCCTGACTAAGTCCATCGCACAGCACGTCGCGACGCCCTTTGTATAAGTCACAGATTTCTTTGACACAGGTTTGATCACCTTCCAGCGCGGTGATCGCGGCGACTTGTATTGGGGTGAACATGCCATAATCGAGGTAGGATTTTATCCGTGCAAGCGCTGCAACCAGATCTGGGTTCCCGCACATAAAGCCAACTCGCCACCCGGGCATGCTGTATGATTTGGACAGCGAAAAGCATTCGATGGCGACATCTTTTGCGCCTTTGGCCTGTAAAATGGAGGGGGCTTGATAGCCATCAAAAACGATATCGGCATAGGCCAGATCATGCACTACCCAAATTTCATTTTGCCTCGCAATTTCAACCACTTGTTCGAAAAAATCCAGCTCTACACAGTCTGCCGTTGGGTTGGACGGGAAGTTCAAAACAAGCATTTTTGGTTTAGGCCAGGTGTCTGCAATGGCTTTTTCCAGCTCACTGATAAAGTCCCCACCGGGCACCATGGGCACATGACGGATGTCCGCACCAGCGATGACAAAACCATACGGGTGAATGGGATACGTCGGATTTGGTACCAGTACCGTGTCACCAGGACCTGTCGTTGCCAGAGCCAGGTGTGCCAGCCCTTCTTTCGAACCAATGGTGACAATTGCTTCTGTTTCAGGGTCCAGATCCACCTCATAACGGCTTTGATACCAATTGCTGATCGCTTTGCGCAGGCGTGGAATCCCACGCGACATGGAGTAGCGGTGCGTGTTACTTCGCTGCGCCACTTCAATCATTTTATCGACAATATGCCTGGGTGTCGGCTGATCCGGGTTTCCCATCCCAAAATCAATAATATCTTCCCCGCGCGCACGGGCTTCTGCCTTTAAGGTATTAACGATATTAAATACATAGGGAGGCAACCGTTCTATGCGCTTAAATTCTTTATCCACTCGTTTCACCTGTTATCACAAAGAAAAAGGCGTAAATGCTCGTTACGCCGTTACGGTAATTGATCAATTATAACGAATACCATGGCCTGTGACAGACACAGTTACCGTTCGGTATTACGGAGCAGACGGTGGCTTGGGCTGAAACCACTGCAGCGTTTTATGTAAGCGCACCACTTCTCCAATGATGATCAATGTCGGAGGTTGAATTTGCTCAGCCGCTACACGTGCCGGTAAATCTTCCAACGTACCCACCACGACTTTTTGCTCAGGTGTGGTGCCCTGCTGAATCAAGGCAGCAGGCATATGCTTTTCCAGCCCGTGCTCAATCATTTTTTCACAAATGATGCCAACACTACTCAAGCCCATATAAAACACGACCGTTTGATCTTTTTTGGCCAGAGCGTCCCAATGCAAATCGGCGCCTTCACCCTTCTGATGGCCTGTTACAAATATACAAGCCTGGGAGTAGTCACGGTGAGTTAAGGGAATCCCCGCATATGTTGCGCACCCAGACGCTGCGGTAATACCCGGCACAACCTGAAAGGTAATCCCTTCATCGACAAGGGTTTCGATTTCCTCACCTCCGCGGCCGAAAATAAACGGGTCCCCCCCTTTTAAGCGCAGAACCCGCTTACCTTCTTTTGCCAAGCGGACAAGAAGTGCGTTAATGCCCTCCTGCGGGATGGTATGATTGGAGCTCTTTTTCCCGGCATAAATCTTTTCGGCCCCCCGGCGAACCAAATCCAATATGGGTTTAGAAACCAGGCGGTCATAGACTACGACATCGGCCTGCTGCATCAAGCGCAGTGCACGGAAGGTCAACAAGTCCGGGTCCCCAGGACCGGCTCCTACCAGATAGACTTCCCCTGAAGTGACGGTTTTATTACGCCAATCGTCCAATTGACGCTCCAGCATTCGCTTTGCGTCGTCTAAAAAACCAGACAATACCAGCTCCGCCACCGGCCCTTCGAGGATGCTCTCCCAAAATTTTTGCCGTTCATGGGGTGAATGAAGGGTTGATTTAACGACTGGGCGATACGTGGAGACGAGCTTTGACAACTCTCCAAAAGCTGCGGGAATATACGCCTCTAAGCGGCTACGCAATGACCGGGCAAGTACGGGTGATGCCCCACCCGAAGAAACGGCAACTTGCACAGGATCACGATCTACCAGCGAACCAAAAATCACACTTGAAGTATCCCGTGAGTCGACAACATTCACAAGAATATTCCGCTGTTTACAAGATTGGGCAATGGATTGATTCAACGCAGAATTATCCGTCGCAGCGATCACCAGATCGATACCATCAAGATCAGACAGACTGAATTCACGTGCGGTATAAGCCACTTGGCCCCTGTTGACCGACTCTTGCAGGTTTCTGCTCAAACGCGGTGAAACGATACTCACGGATACACCACACTGCAATAACAGCGAAACTTTACGTGCAGCAACATCACCACCGCCAACAACCAGACATTTACGGGATTTAGGGTTCCAGAAAAGGGGAAGCATAGAACTGGCCTATCAAGAAAATACAAGGATGCCAATTGCCATCGCAACAGGCGTGATCAAGGTGGTCAACACATTAAGGCCCAAGTATGGCAACAGGTTTTGATTACGACAAAGACTGCGATGAAGACCCAACCCTATCCATAAAGCCAGTGGCGCACTGACTGCACCCAAAAATGCGCCTGGAGGGACCTCGGAAAAAAAAATGGCAGCCGCCATACTGAGGTAAGACAGACCCATAAAAACATTATAAATTCGAATACTGAAACGTTGGCCATAAACAACAGGCAGGGTTTTCCGACCCACACGACTATCAGGCTCTGTATCCGGCAACTGATTCAACAAAAGTAAATTATTCACCAGAAAAAAACAGGGTAACGACATCATAAAAAAATGTAAGGTATACGCACCGGTTAAGACATATCCCGTTCCCAGAATCATCAGTGGCCCAAATGCCAGGCCTGGAGCAACCAGGCAGAACCAGGGTGACCGAACAACCCAACGCGAATAAGTCAATACGATGGCCAATCCAGGCAGGCCCACATATAACAAAGGGCTTCCGGCCTCTAACAATAAACTCACGCCAACAGCAATCAGCAATAAAGTCGAAAAAACGGCGAGTAAGCCCGTCCACGAAACCAGCTCCGGGTATTGAGGCAATGCACCACTGCCACCACTGAAAGGCGTTCTCTGAGTCATTAAATCCAGACCGTTACGGAAATCTTCATATTCATTGAAGGCGTTAACCGCAATGTGTGCAGCAATCGCCCCGATCACAATCAAAAAAACGAGGCTCACCGGTATGGTGTTGAGTTCGTGACTCGCAAGTGCGAAAGGAATGGATAAGCAGGCAGGCGTCAGGATTAAAAAATTGGGGCGGGCTGTTTTCAGCAAGCCCATCATCTGCGTCGCTGTTTTCATCCGGCTATTCTACAAAAATACAGGCGTTTTGCGAGTACTGCACGCCGGCTCGATCCGGTGAGAAACGTGAAATCTCACGTGAATACTGCCGGCGGCACAAGCCAATCTGCACCCGGCTCACCCCGCAGGCAGGCCACCACACTGAAAAACTGATATCTCGCAATACTTAGAAATGCACACCCAGCGTGAGCGTTGTCGTATCCGTATCTTCAAACTCATAGCGAGTTAACTCAAGTTCAAAGCGAATGCCCGTACTAAAGCCAACCCCAACGCCATAAGCCACGCCTGTATCATCAACCGATCCACCGGAGTTGTAATCGACTTCTGCAGCGATCACGCCGGCCCGGCCAATAACATAGATGGGCCCAATACTCCTGGCAGACAAATAAAGCGCTTGGGAGGCATAGCTGTAGTCACCACTGTCCGACTCACCGTCTGAGATGGAGCGAGTGATCTCAAGCTCTGTGGCAATGTCAGCGGCAATAAGGTCAAGGAACTCATAACCCAGCTGGCCTGAAACGATCGTTGTTGGGTCAATGCCATCCGCGTCAAAATCAACCCCACCCGCTTTTACTCCAAAAATAATTTCACTGGCAGAAGCCGTGGACAAGTTCAGCCAGCATAAGACACTCAGCGCAATCGCAGCAGATACGTTCCTGTAATTCATGAGTACTCCTTAATCTTCACTTAAATAATAAAATTCCACGAGTATTCCAGCTCCTTCGTTGCAGGGTCTAGGGTGGAACACCCGCCATTGAAATGACTATGCGGCCAGTGTTTTTAACCACCAACCACCTGATCACACTTTGGCCCGTTATGAACATCAGAATTGTAGCAGTACAAAGGCGTCAATTGCGGAATACCTTCAGCAATTTTCACAATTTAACAGGGAGGAACGGGTGACTGAAGCCTTATTAAAGAAAGAAGCGCTCCAACTGGACAGCTTGCTTTCTCTGTCAGCGAACATCCCGTCGAAAAATAATCACCGGGCTTTCTTGGTAAATGCCAAAGGTCGCCACCGCACTCGGATTTTGATCCACGCTACCTTTCCAAGGATACTGGAGATACGTGGGCACGGTGTAATCAACCTGAACCGAACCCGTTTGACCCGCACCCGGCGCAGACAACGTTAATCGGAATTCACCCGGCGCCACACTGGAAAACGCACCGCTCAGGGCAGCGGCATCCAGCGAGCCATCGAGAGGCGTCAACATTTCAGCAGGCACAGGCGTACAGCTATCCGCTGAGTGGCGGATGAAATCGCCAATAGCCGCATCGTAACGTTGCAAAATAACCGGCAAGCTCAAGTCCTGAAGTTCTGATCCGTGAGCACTTTTAGCGAATGCACGCCCGTAAACCAGCTGTGTACTTACTGGCTCCAGCGTGTTGCCGCTGGTGAAATGCGAACTGACGTCTCCATCGCTCACGCTTGTTACTCGCAGCTGAATATCGGCATTGAATGGGTCCACCAGGGCCTGATCCGTTTTATCAAATTCATAACGATCATCGCCGAATGTAAATTCAAAAGTGCCGGCTGACGAAGGAGTGATCACCCGCCCACTGCTGTCAACTGTCTGGGTGATTGTCAGGGGAAGGCTGTCTGTCCCCAACTGTGCATGATCCGCCGTGACAGGCGCCACGCTCACACCGGCTTTTGTGAGGAACGCAAACGCTCCCTCATAGTTTTGCGTGGTGTCCCCAAACGCATTTTGAGCTGTGATACTCAGCGATGGTGGTGTTTGATACCCAAATGTCTGACCAATATAGGTAAACCCCGCCGAGCAGGCGTCAGCGAAAGCGCCGCCGTCAATCCCGGATAAGGCAAACTGAGCGGGTGTAAAACGCCCAACCCGAGGCAGTACCGCGCTGATATCGCCTGCACCTAAATAGCTCCCATCGGCAACGTTCGCCGTCAAGCTGAGAATACCCACTTCTGACCAGGAAAAAGTACCCGTAAAGGTCCCTGCATGCTGATTCACCAGAGAGCCGCTCAGTGTGCCTGCTTGCCCACCAGAAGGCTGAACCAGTTGGTGAGACAATACGATAGATTCAGGATTTTTTTCCTGACCATAATTGGGAGTGAGATTACCGTCCCGGTCAACCGCTGTAACCGTCACCTCAAATGGTTTACCTGCTGCGGTAAACGCCGGGCCGGTGGCATCGCTCGCCTCGGGGTTCACCATACTGTCTGGCTGACGCAGAACGTGTGTCAATTCAAACGCGGCCGGTTTGACAACAAAGCCATTGCTGTTCCCGATAATCACATCAGCCTCATTGAGATCATAGACGCGCAAGCGGATTTTCCCGGCATCACGGTACTTGACGTTAACAGACGCCTTGCCCTGATCAAAACGGACGGTTTGGGCACGCTGGTAGGTACCCATACTGATCACCTGCCCGTCAATCGTCATCGAAAGACTGCCGCTCACAGGATCCAGGTATTCCCCCCACAGCCGCAACGAGCGATCACCTGTGTAACTTTCGATAACGCCACAAACCGGGTCAGTCGAGGTTGTACCATAAGCGGTGATAGAAATCGGAAAATTTTGCCCCGCAAGTTGTGTTGATACAGGGTCCGAGGCGGGTGGATCGGTCACCGGATTAGCCGTCAGTAAAAAACCACTGGCGGAGAACACAAAATCATCTTCGCTATCATCATCACGTACAGCGCCATCATACGCATCAATGTTAAATGTTTTAGGTCCATCCGGATATTGCAGGGTAAAAGCAACCTGCCCTTGGTCAGCTGCTACAAAGGTATAAGTGGCCATACCGTCACCGGGGATGGCATCGCGCAAGAATCCAGCGCCAGTCGTTGCTACCCAGCTCCCCGAGCCGGTTTGTGTATCCAGTGTTACGGTTCCCGTATAGGTAGAGTGGACATCACCGTAGTTATTCCTGGCTTCCAGAAGCACCGTTTCTCCAGCCGAGCAATAGATACCGGCGCCGTCGTGAGACAACGTAAAGCGCTCCAGCGTTGGCGCCTCACAATAACGCACCTGCTCTTTTAAGACATTAATTTGTGATGAGGAAAGCGCCTCGTCATAAATCACTACCTCATCCAAAAAACCCTTTAAATTGTAAATATCTGGCCGGTGCCCCATGGCACCAATAATCGGATCAAATGAGGCCGGCACCCCCATTTTTCCGGTGAAGGACCGGCTGCCTGACAAAGCACCATCGACATAAATCTTCATTTCAGCGCCATCAAATACACCCGCAATGTGGTACCACTGATCAACAGTAATCGGCGTGGTACTGTGCAACCGGTTTATATTCCCATCAGCATCCCAAAGGGAAAAAAGCACTCTGCCGCGCCTGATGCCGATCTCAAATCCACGATATGGACCACAGCAGTCACGCGTATTGGAAAAGAGATAGTCATAGGCAGAAGATTCGGTCACTTTGATCCAGCCGGCCACTGTGACCGCATCTTCGATTTCATTAATTTGAGGAGCATTGTTCAATTTAATATGTTCGTCCGGGCGCAACGAATGCTCTTCGATCTTGGCATACCGGCAAGTCCCTACCGTGCCTGGAATAGCAGGTGACGCGGCTTCGGTACTGGCGCCATTTTGCGCCGTGCCATGAAGTTGATTACCGCTGCTGTCCAACACTTCATTAGCCGTGCCGTTCCACCCTGTTTCCTCAAAGTGCCATTGTGCAACCGGGTCTGGAAGCGAGAGGTAATCCCCATAAACTTTTACATTATCGTAAGCGATGCCCGAGTCATTATCGTACGTATACAAACCGAATGTTTGTATAGCCGGGCGCTCGCCACTGGCCTGCAAAGCATACTGCTGAGTGTCACAATCAACCCAGGCCGTAATGCCATCGGCTTCGTCCACAACAACCGACAAGGTAAAAGTTTCCGGCAAGGCTATATTTTGCCGACGGTCTAAAATGGTTCGCGCACCCCGGGTTACTTTAAGTAACTCAAAATCCCGCGAGGCTCTGGACCAATCCCCTTCAGAACCCGAATAAGCCGTTCCGTAATTCTTCCAGCGCACCATGTAGTAATTGTCGTGATCAACATAGCCGAAGATGAGCCCTACACCGTTGTTTCCGCCGGTGATGTTGGCATCAATATCGACCTGTAAGGTATAACTTTGCAAATACCGGTTTTGGTGGCTAAGGTCATTGCCTAAAAAGCCATGGCAGGCATTGCGCCGTTCGCTCAACACGCCGTTATTCACTGACCAATTACATCCTTTGTCATTAAATCGTTTAACGTCCCAACCGGCATAGTTGTTATCATCAAAGTTATCCTCAAATAACAACGCCTGGTCTGAGTAAACAGGGCACGTTGGCTGACAAACACGCGGCTGACCATCCCAGTTAAGGCCTTGGGATTGATCAAGATAAATGGCTCGGATATCCGAATCATCCAGCCCCTGGTCAAACAGGAGTAATTCATCAAGCCGGCCATCCCAGTCCTGGTTGCTCACAAACCCGCCTTCAACCGAGTCTTGTTCCTGGCCAATAATCAAACCGCCATCAACCATCGAGATGGCCTCACTTGGCAAATTAGCGCAACCCTGTTTTTCAGCATTAATAAACAAACAGTTTTCTCCGCCGCGGCGGCGCCATACCAGGTGCTTCCACGCGCTATCATCGATGGAAGTGGTTGAGATTTTACTGGACGTGCCTTTCACAAACGGCTGAAAAACCCTGGCCGAGGGCCAATACCACAAGAACTGGTTATATTGCCGAGGCACCGCAGCGGATAAAATACTGGCCTGCTGAGAAATGGCCCCCGTTTTAGCCCAAACCGAGACCGTGACATCTTCGGTACCATCCAACACAGCCGGATCAAGGCGAATATAATCTGTCACCCCATTTTCAGACAGATCTACAGCATTACAGACCAGCCCCTGCACCGGGTGAGCACTGCCGTGTGCGGATCCGTGGCGCGCATGACGACTGTTGTCGCTGACTTCCTGCTGCCCGGATGCCCACTGCGTTTCGTCAAAAAACCAGGCGCCTTGGAGCTGGGGTATCTCTTTTCAACGGCCCG
>OBIY01000226.1_pt1 | contig 24509 bp, 25 predicted proteins | sample 1519841 | NCBI WGS metagenome assembly OBIY01 (sample SAMN03019774, study PRJEB22545) | beach sand metagenome | biome: beach; feature: sea beach; material: beach sand | place: USA: Municipal Pensacola Beach, FL | collected 2010-07-30 | depth 30-40 cm m
GCGTGTTGGCAGGAACGCTCCTGCAGAGCCTGTTGAGGCTTGAAAGTAAGGATCCCCATGATCAAGGCAATTGTCACCGACATTGAAGGCACCACCAGCAGCATTTCCTTCGTCAAGGAAGTGCTGTTTCCCTATGCTGCCAGGCAATTCCCGCGGTTTCTGGAAATGCACTGGGACAAACCGGAGGTACAGGCTCAGCTGCGAGCGGCCGAGCAGGAAAGCGGCCAGAGTCTGGGCAGTCCGGCCGCCGCCAATGCCCTCTTCCAGCAGTGGATCAGTGAGGACCGCAAGGCCACACCGCTAAAAGCCCTGCAGGGAATGATCTGGAAGGCCGGCTATCAAAATGGGGATTACACCGCTCACCTCTACCCGGATACCGCCGCGGCCCTGCCCTGCTGAATCGTGCGGTACTCACTGATCCCCTCTACCCGGATACCGCCGCGGCCCTGCGAGCCTGGAAGCAGCAGGGACTGGACCTGTATGTCTATTCTTCCGGTTCCATTGCCGCCCAGCAGCTGTTCTTCGGCTATAGCGATGCGGGGGATCTGACAGGCCTGCTCTCCGGTTATTTCGACACCACCTCCGGGCATAAACAGGAAGTAGACAGCTACCGCACGATTCAGCAGGCCATCGGTTTGCCGGCGGAACAATTGCTGTTCCTGTCGGATATAGAAGCAGAGCTTGATGCGGCCGCGGAAGCTGGATTCCAGACAATCCGACTGGACCGGGAAGGCAGTCAGGGGGAAAGCCAGCACCGGGTAGTGAGCTCGTTTGAAGAAATCGCCCTATAGGGCCGCACAACGGGGAATCGGAAAATGTAGGGTGCACTGAGCCTAAGGCGAACTGCACCATTCGAGCGCCGGTTCGGTGCAGTTCGCCCTAGGCTCAGTGCACCCTACGAACAGCGCCAAACGACGAATTTCTGGTTGCTGCCCAACACCTCTACCTTGCCAAACAGCTTGCCCAGTAATTTGTGGTAGCCCAGATGGCGATTACCGATCACCCGCAGTTCTCCGCCAGTGTTCAGCGCCTGTTTCGATTGCCGGAACAACCGCCGCGCCACGTGATCACCGACCACATGCCCTTCATGAAACGGCGGGTTGAGAAGGATCAGATCAAAACGCTCATCGTACTCGGCCAGGCCATCACCAAGATGAAAGTCGCAGGTGCTTTCCGGGCAATACCTGGCCACATTGTCACGGGCGCTTTGCAGGGCCAGCCAGGATTCGTCGCAGAACACCAGATGACTGCTCGGGTGTGCCTGAAGCAGCGATAGCCCGATCACCCCGTTGCCGCAGCCAAGATCCGCCACCTTGGTCCCCGCTGACAGAGTGCCGGGAAGGTGCTCGAGGAAAAACCGCGCCCCGATATCCAGCTGCTGCTGGGCAAACACGCCCGCATGCACCGTCAACGGCCCCATGGGGCCCTCCACCGCGGTGGGGTACGGCGCCTCGGCCAGCCGCTCACCAGGCGCCACGGCACTGAACAAGCGGGCTTTCTTCCAGCCCAGCTCTGCCCGACCATTGCCCAGATACAGTTGCATCAACGGCACCAGCTGGCGAGGCAGGTGCTTGTCCATCCCCGACAGCCAGACCGGCGTGTCTTTTGCCAGCTGCTCACTCAGCCACTGCAACTGCCATTCCAGCAATGCCAATGACTTGGGAACCCGCATGATCACCTGATCCGGAGACTCCGGGAGAGTATCGAAGGGCCACAGATGCCTCCCCTCCTCCGGCAGCCCGTTCAGATCCCGGTTATGACAGCGGGCCCGCCGGGCCAGAAAAGAATCGCCGTTACTCACCACAGGCCCCTGCTGAAGTGACGCCAATGCCAATGCTCCCTGCTGATCATTCACCACCAGCGTGGACGGCCCAAGCGCCCGCGCTTTCAAGGTATTCAGCAGGTAGAGATCCGCATTATCCCAGGCTTGCAGAGGGTCATTGCGGCGTCGGGGCCAGCGCTGCAGTGTCAATCGGCCCCAGGGGTGCTCAAAGGTTGTCATACCGTTCCCGGTTGTGTCGTTCAGGCGGCGCATTCTGCCTGCCCTGCCCGTCGTTGACCAGAATCTGCGCAAACAGGCCGGCGACGGTTATTTAGGTATGGTATTTTGAAATTTCGCTGCTAGAATGCGCCAGCACAAGATCCGGAATATAGCTCAGCCTGGTAGAGCACTACGTTCGGGACGTAGGGGTCGCAGGTTCGAATCCTGCTATTCCGACCAATTCCAGCCCTTCCCCGGGGCTGACGAAAAAGGCCGCTTTCCGCGGCCTTTTTTCTTTTCTGATTCCCCAACAGCCGTCTATTTGGCCAGTCGCGGATTCAGGGTGTAACTCACGGTGATGCTGGCGGAATCCAACGCATTCGCCCTGATCAGCCCGACCAGCGCGGCACCGCTGAGGTCCCCTTCTGTCGGCAATTGCTCCACGTCCAGTGCGTACACGGTGAAGACATAGCGGTGCACGATGCTGTCATTCCACGGCGGACAGGGCCCATCGTAACCAAAGTACTCCCCTTCCATATCCGCATCACCGGCAAACCAGCCGGTATAGTCGTTCTTGCCGTGGCGCAGCCCCTGTGGGGCAGTGGGTCCGTTCTTGCCATGGGCGGTCACTTCGCTCGAATGCTCGCCCTCAAGAATTTCACTCTGACCGGCAGGAATGTCGAACAGGGTCCAGTGATAAAAATCCACCCGCGGCAAATCTGCCGGGACTTCCCTGTCTTCCTGGTTCACATCGTCACCGGCACTGGGGCAATCCGGGTCATGGCAAACCACGGCAAATGAGCGGGTCTGTGACGGCGCGTCTTTCCAGGCCAGATGGGGATTGATGTTGCTGGAAAGGGCCACGTGGGTATCTGCATCCTTGACCGCAAAGGCGTACTTCTCACCAATGGGGGCCTGATCGGTCAGGCTGTTGCTGAGTAACTGCATGGTGAAACTCCTGTTCACTGTCGTGTGAGGTCGTCCGTTGAAGCATGCGGGTCCTGATGGGGATTTCAACCACCGGAAAGCGCAAAACGCTGCAACGGATGGTAACTCGGCGGCCTGCCGTGACGGCTGTCACTTTCATAGAGCCACAACTGATCCGCATCCAGAATCCACTGCCCCGTGCGCCTCTGCAATGGCTCTCCGGGTTTGGCCAGGGTCACATGGGGACGAAACCGCCGCGTCTCCGCCGTAAAGCCGTCGACTGCGCTGAGCAACTGTTGAATGTCGTCATGGAGCGATGCCAGAGCCGTTTGGGTGGTTTGCGTCAGCGCCAGATAGGGTCCCTCTGGCTCAGGGAAGGGCTCACAGGCCGTCAAGGCAATCGTAAAGGGAGCATGACGGGCAGCCAGTGCAGACACGCCAGGGACCAGACGTTTGACGGAACCCGGTGAGCACTCTCCCAAAAAGGCCAACGTCAGATGCAGGTTTCGCCGCGGCGACGCCTGAGGCAGTCCCAGTGACAACGCCACACATTCATGGGCCAGTGGACCCGAGACCGGAATGCCGAGAAAACAGCGCATACAATCTCCCTCTGATGGCTCACCTTATACCGGAATCGCCCATGGCTTAAGGGCTGCGACAACGGTAGAATTGCGCGCCCACCCACTCTGACACTCAGCCAGCCGTTTGTGCCCGACAGGCGGCAGCCAATCTCGAGGTGAACTATGTCCGGTAAAGCCCCCGGCAAAGTCGGTTTTATCAGCCTGGGTTGCCCCAAGGCCCTGGTGGACTCCGAACGCATTTTGACCCAGCTCCGCACCGAAGGCTACGAAGTCACGCCGACTTACGATGATGCCGACGTGGTCGTGGTGAATACCTGTGGGTTTATTGACGATGCCAAGGCGGAATCCCTGGACACCATTGGTGAAGCCCTTCACGAGAACGGCAAGGTGATTGTGACCGGCTGCATGGGGGTGGAAGAAGAGACCATTCGCAAGGTACACCCCTCGGTGTTATCCGTGTCTGGGCCCCAGCAGTACGAACAGGTGGTCAACGCGGTTCATCAGGTGGTACCGCCGCTGCAGAACCATGATCCCTTTCTGGATCTGGTCCCCCCACAAGGGATCAAACTGACCCCGCGTCATTATGCTTATCTGAAGATTTCCGAAGGCTGTAATCATAAATGCAGCTTCTGCATCATCCCGAGCATGCGTGGCAAACTGGACTCACGCCCGGTGGGCGACGTTCTGGATGAAGCTGAAAGGCTGGTCAAAGCGGGGGTACAGGAACTGCTGGTGATCAGTCAGGACACCAGCGCCTATGGTGTCGACCGCAAATACCAAACCGGCTTCTGGCAGGGCATGCCGGTGAAAACCCGGATGCTGGAGCTCTGTCAGGCTCTGGGACAACTGGGGGCCTGGGTTCGGCTTCATTATGTCTACCCCTACCCTCACGTGGACGACATCATCCCGATGATGGCTGAGGGGCATATCCTTCCCTATCTGGATATTCCGTTCCAGCACGCCAGCCCGACGGTTCTGAAGGCGATGAAACGCCCTGCTCATGCCGAAAATACCCTTGAGCGGATTCGTCGCTGGCGTGAAATCTGCCCCGACATTACCCTGCGCAGCACCTTTATTACTGGTTTCCCCGGCGAAACCGATGATGATTTTGAGCTGCTGCTCGACTGGCTTGAGGAAGCACAGCTGGATCGCGTCGGCTGCTTCACCTACTCCCCAGTGGAAGGCGCCCCGGCGAACGCACTGGCCAACCCGGTAGACCCGGAACTGGCCGAAGAGCGCCGCGAACGTTTCATGAATGTGCAGGCCCGCATCAGCGCCGACAAGCTGCAGAAAAAGATCGGCAGCGTTCAGGAAGTGTTGATTGATGAGGTAGATGACGAAGGCGCCATTGCCCGCTCCCGCGCCGATGCACCGGAGATCGATGGCCTGGTCTATCTCAATGGCATCACCGACGTGCAGCCCGGCCAGCGCCTCAAGGTCACCATCGAGCATGCAGATGAACATGATCTGTGGGGCACCCCGCTCGACGGACACACCGCCGGGTGAATGACCAACCCCTGAAGGGCGCCCTGCTGCTGGTACTGGGGGAAGGCTTGCTGGCCATCATGGCGGCAATGATCAAACTGCTCTCGGATCACCTGGATACCGAAGTGATTGTGTTCGCGCGCAATCTCTTCGGCCTGCTCTTCCTTCTGCCCATCATCATGCAGCGTGGCGGTTTTGGCCAACTGCGTACCGCCAATATTCATCTGCACCTGATACGTGCCTTCACGGGCGTGACCGCCATGTTCTGCTTCTTTTACACCATCGGGCATATTGCCCTGGCAGAAGCGGTGCTGGTGAAAATGACCGTGCCCTTCTTCCTTCCCGTGGTGGGATGGCTATGGCTACGCGAACAGATCGGCCTGCGTACCTGGGTTGCTATTCTGGTGGGCTTCGTCGGCGTTGCCGTCATCATGCGGGCAGATTCGGGTGAGATTGATCCCGTAATGTGGGTTGCTCTGGCCGGGGCCGCGATTATGAGTATCGCCAAGGTCAGCATCCGCCGCATGGCCGTATCTGAACCTCCGCAACGGGTGGTGTTCTACTTTGCCCTGTTTGCGACCGGGTTTTCCGCCCTCCCCCTCGCCTGGACCAGTACCGTGCCCGTCGGGACTGATTACCTGTGGCTTATCGGCATTGGCCTGGTGGCAACCGGTGGCCAGTTTGCCATGACCACGGCCTATCAGATCGCCAGCCCCGGCCAGGTCGGGGTTTACAACTATTCTTCCGTCATTTGGGCAGCACTGCTCGGCTGGATGTTCTGGGGGGAAACCCTGGTAATTACGACGCTGTTGGGCACACTGCTGATCGTTGCCGCCGGGGTGTGGAACCTGAAGGCACCCCGATCGGGCTGATTTATCAGGCTGCCTGCAGGATTTTGGCCCCGGTAGCGGTGTTCAAGCCCCTGTACAAGCATCCTATAATTGACAATTGTTACTTATAGACCGAGTAGATCAATAATGCCTCTACACTCTGCAGTCATTACCCGCGGCTTCATTGCACTGTTATCCGTCGCATTACTCTCTGCCTGCGATAATGCCGCCCAATGGGCTTATCAGAACGGGCTTGAATTCGAAATCTCGCGGGCCGGCCTTCAGGAAGAAACCATCACCACAGACGACGGCATCCAATGGCATCTGCTGGTGAGTGAATCCAGCACCAGTGCCCCCCCGGTTCTGCTGATTCATGGTTTTGGTGCCGACGCCAGCAACTGGGTGCGTTTTGCCGGCAACCTGGAAGAAGAGTTTTACTTCGTCGTGCCGGATCTCCCCGGCCATGGTGATAGCACCCGTGATTTGGGCCTGGATTACACCATGAAAGCCCAAGCCAAGCGGCTGCTTACACTGATGGATACCCTGCAGATCGAGCAATTCCATGTGGCCGGCAATTCCATGGGGGGCGCTATTACATTGGAAATGGCACGACAAGCGCCACAACGGGTTCTTTCCATGGGGCTGGTGGATTCCGCCGGTCTGACACGCCAGACCCCTGAGTTCAAAGCCCTGTTGGAAGGCAGCGACAGCAATCCATTGATTCCCCACAGCCGGGATGAATTCCAGACCACTCTGGAATGGGCCATGGAAGAGCCACCCTACATGCCGGATTTTTTCATGGATGTTATGGGGCAACGCAAAGCGGAAAATGCCGTAGTCGCTGAAGATATTTTCCGTCAGCTGGGCACCGACCCTGGCATGAATCTGGAGAACAGTGAGGTCCTTGCGACACTGGATCAAGCCACGCTGGTTATGTGGGGCAAGGAAGACCGGCTGCTGGGAGTGGATAATGTACCCGTCTTTCTTGAGCGGCTTCCCCGAGCACGATCCGTCATTCTGGATGGCATTGGTCACCTGCCGATGACAGAAGCTCCCGCCAAGAGTGCCGATGCCTTCCGCACATTTTGGAATGAAAACCGTCCTTAATCATCTAGCCAAGTGTGCTGAGTCATCCTTTCAATGTGGTGACTCAGCCCGTGGTGCTACGTAATTCCGGTGGGCGCCAGTCAAAGGGCACGTTGTAACTCATAAGGAACCCCCCCAAGGTAATCAAAACCCGGGAAATACCAATGTAAGAGTCAGGGATGCTAATGCGTTCCTCGCGGAATCGCTCCATCAGATCTCCCATTGCCCCCACAGGGCCCTGTTGATTAAGTTTATCGGTCAACACGTAAAGCGCCAGCTCCCGCAAGGTCTCCGGGCTACCACCACGGAAACCTGCCTGATAGAACAGTTCACCAATATCAACCTGTCCCTCGAACCCCATCAATCCATACAGCAACCTTGAATAACGGCGGACCTCATCCGGGTTCAGCACGCCAATGGCGCCGAAATCCAGAATCACAACCTGCCCTCGATCATTTACCAGAAAATTGCCCGGGTGCGGGTCTGCCTGGTAGACCCCAAACCGCGTCACTTGTTGCAGGTAGCTGGTGAGAAGCACCCCCAGAAGATCGGCCGCGTCTTCAGGGTGCTGATCAAGATGCTGGCGGAGACGGTTACCGCCTTCCCAGCTGGTCACGAGTATCCGTTCACAACACAGAGGCTTAACTAACTCGGGAATCCGGATACGCTCGGGGTGCGGCTGACGAGAAAAGCGCAGGGTATTAGCGGCTTCGTTACGGAAGTCCAGTTCTGTTGCCGTCATGGCCAGCAACTGCTCAATAGCCTGGCGAAGATCAAACTCACGAAACCGTGGAGCCGCAATGGCGGCCAGTGCCTGAAATACTTTGGCATCCTGCTCAAACAAGCGCTTTACTGCCGGCAATCGGACTTTGACTGCTACCTCCTGTCCATTCTTAAGCTTGGCCCGGTGCACCTGTGCGATGGAAGCAACAGCGGTTGGCGTCTCCTCAAACCAGACAAAAGTATCGCGCCAGTCTTTACCCCAGGACTTGGATAGCACTCTGGCGATCGCGCTGAACTCTACGGGCAGGGCGTCACTCTGCAGTTGCTGAAACGCATGAATATACTCAAGCGGCAGCACGTCGGGGCGGCAGCTGAAAAACTGCGCCGCTTTGACCCAGAAGCCACCATTGGCCCTACAAAGCTGAGTGGCAATCTCTGCCGCCTGGTGATGACGTTCGGACAATGCACTGCCGCGGCCGCGAGCATACACCGCTCCGATGCGTGCAAGTGCCGCCAAGCCCCTTACATATCGAGTCCTTCCGGAAGCCAGCCCGACCAGCCCGGTAACACTTTCCCTAATCATGTTTCATCGCCCGAGTACCCATTCCCCCATTATGCCTGACATTGCAGGGCTTGAATCCCGCGAGCCTTGACCGTAGTGTTTCAATCTTTTAAATGGCGGTGGATTATGTCAGTACCTGTTATACGCGCAGGCGAGCCTCACACCATTCGCACCCGGGGCATTACCCTGCTGCGTTCCGGTCACAAGGAAATCCGTCGCCTCAAACGCGCCAACCATACCCCATCGATTCATGGTAACAAGGTATGGAACTCCAGCTTCCTTATCATGGATCACCTCACCCGCAATAAACTGGACGCAGACGACCACCTGCTGGATATTGGTTGTGGCTGGGGGCCACTGTCGATCTTTACCGCCAAGCGGTTTAGGTGCCGGGTCACCGCTGTAGATGCCGATGCAGATGTTTTCCCCTATCTTGACCTGCATGCGCAGATCAACAAGGTGGATATCACCACCGAACAGCTTCGCTTTGAAAAGCTCAGCACCGCCCGGCTTAAAGACGTCACGGTCATGGCCGGTGCTGACATCTGCTTTTGGGACGAGCTAACCCCTGTGCTCTATAACCTTATCCGTCGCGCCCTGAGAGCCGGAGTAAAGCAGATCATCATCGCCGACCCTGGCCGCTCACCTTTCTATGCTCTGGCAGAGAAATGCGAACAAGGGGGCCTCAATTCCCGCGTCGTAGAGCGCAGGAGCAAGACCCCGAAGAATCTCTGTGCCGATTTGCTGATTATCGACAATTGAAATTCCACCACCCGGCACCATGTTATTTCCACGTTCAATGGAAGTGACACACCATGACTGACGATATTCAAGACACCGATACCGCGCAGGGCAGCCTTGCCCTGCCCGACCAGTTGCGCCCGCAACGCATCTATCTTATCCCTGTACGCCACAGACCCTTTATGCCCGGGTTGGTGCAACCAGTGATGCTGGACAAACAAATCTGGGAACAGACCCTCGAGCGCGTTAGCCAGACCCCCCACCAATCGCTGGGCCTGGTCTACGTGGGCGACAAAGATCCTGACACCGTCGCGCTGGAGGATTTCCCGGAGTACGGCTGCCTGGTAAAAGTTCACGCTCTGAATCAGGAAAATGATCAGTTCCAGCTCGTCGCCCAGGGCGCATCCCGCTTTCGTATTCAGGGTTGGCTGAATCGCAAGCGTCCCTATATGGCAGAAGTCAGTTACCCAGAGCCACGCACAGACGCGGATGAAACTGTACGTGCCTATGGCATGGCCATCATCAATACCATCAAGGAACTGCTGCCGCTCAACCCGCTGTATAACGAAGGGCTGCGTCACTACCTGCAAAACTTTTCACCCTCTGAGCCCTCTCCGCTAACCGATTTTGCGGCAGCGCTGACCAGTGCTTCAGGCAAAGAGCTGCAAAGCATACTCGAAACCGTTCCACTCAAGCCTCGTATGGAAAAGGTCCTGACGCTGGTAAAAAAGGAACTGGAGGTCGCCCGGCTACAAAACCAGATTTCCGAAGAGGTGAACGAGAAGGTCAGTCGCCACCAGCGCGAATTCTTCCTTCGCGAACAACTCAAGATCATTCAGCGCGAACTCGGCCTGAGCAAAGATGACAAGACCGCCGAAGCGGATGAGTTCCGTGAACGGATGAAGACCTTGTCTCCTACCGATGCGGTAAACAAACGGTTTGAGGACGAACTACAAAAGCTGTCTGTACTGGAAACCGGCTCCCCTGAGTATGGTGTAACCCGCAATTATCTGGACTGGCTTACCAGTGTACCGTGGGGGCAGTACAGCCACGACAATCTCGATCTCAGCCATGCCCGCGAGGTGCTCACCCAACACCATAGCGGCTTGCAGGACGTGAAAGACCGCATTGTGGAATTTCTTGCGGTGGGGGCACTACGTGGTGAGGTCAAAGGCTCCATTATCCTGCTTGTCGGCCCCCCTGGGGTCGGCAAGACCAGTATTGGCAAGTCCATTGCCGAAGCGCTGGATCGCAAATTCTACCGCTTCAGCCTTGGCGGCATGCGCGACGAAGCCGAAATCAAGGGGCACCGCCGCACCTATATCGGTGCCATGCCCGGCAAACTGGTTCAGGCGCTGAAAGAAACCGGCACGGCAAACCCCGTGATCATGCTCGATGAAATCGACAAGCTTGGGCAATCGTTTCAGGGCGACCCGGCCTCGGCCCTGCTGGAAGTGCTGGACCCCGAGCAAAATCAGGATTTCCTGGATCATTACCTTGATGAACGGCTCGATCTCAGCCATTCGCTGTTTATCTGTACCGCCAATACCCTCGACAGCATTCCTGGCCCCTTGCTCGACCGCATGGAAGTGATTCGGCTCTCCGGGTATATCACCGAAGAGAAAGTGGATATCGCCCGGCAGCACCTGTGGCCACGCGCCCTGGAGCGTGCCGGCGTAAAACCCGGCCAGCTCAAGATCAGTGACAGTGCCCTGCGGCAGGTTATTGAAGGGTATGCGCGGGAAGCCGGGGTACGAAACCTCGAAAAGCAACTGAACAAGATTATCCGCAAGTCGGCCGTCAAACTGCTGGCTGGCGAGAAGAAGCTCAGCATCAGTGGCAAGAATTTGTCTGAGTTTCTGGGGCAGCCCTACTTCCAGACAGAAAAAACCCAGCGAGGCGTTGGCGTTGTCACCGGCCTCGCCTGGACCAGTATGGGCGGTGCCACCCTCTCTGTAGAAGCCAGTCTGGTCCACAGCAAGCAACGTGGTTTCAAACTGACCGGGCAACTCGGTGACGTAATGAAAGAATCCGCGGAAATTGCCTACAGTTACGTGGCGAGCCACCTGCTGGACTACGGGCTGGCGGTAGACTGTCTCGACAATGCCTTTATCCACCTGCATGTGCCGGAGGGCGCAACGCCAAAGGACGGCCCCAGCGCAGGGGTCACCATGGCCAGCGCCATTCTGTCCTTGCTGCGCAACAAGCGGCTGCCGCGCAAGGTCGCCATGACGGGAGAGCTGACACTCACCGGCCAGGTGCTGGCCGTTGGCGGGATCCGAGAGAAAATCATTGCCGCCCGGCGGGTGAATATTCGTGAAGTGATTCTTCCCGATGCCTGCCGGCGTGATTTCGACGAGTTGCCGGATTATCTGAAAGACGGCCTCACCGTGCATTTTGCCAGCCAGTATAGCGATGTCTTCCAACAACTCTGGGGCTGATACTGCCCCCTACTACATTGTGCCCACCTGTCACGAGCGGGTGGGCATCCTGTATCAGGATCCGGACATTCTGCTGATCAACAAACCTGCCTACTTGCTCAGCGTTCCCGGGCGCGCCCCCGAGAACAAGGACTGCGCCATTACCCGTCTCAGCCTGATTTACCCGGACATACGTCTGGTGCATCGTCTGGATCTGGATACCTCGGGCCTGATGGTCTTTGCATTGAGTCAGCGAGGGCAAAGCCAGCTAAGCCGTTTATTTCAGCTGCGAACAGTCAAGAAGCGGTATCAGGCGGTGGTACAGGGTTTGGTCGAGAAGGACGCCGGCAGCATTGAGCTCCCCCTGATTGCGGACTGGCCCAATCGTCCGTTGCAGAAAGTCTGTCATGACACCGGCAAACACGCCCTGACCCACTATCAGGTAATGGAGCGCGACGAACGGCATAACCGTACCCGCCTTGCTCTGAGCCCCGTCACCGGGCGCAGCCACCAGTTACGCATCCACTGTCGGGAACTGGGCCACCCCATCATTGGCTGTGATATGTACGCCCCTCCCGAAGTCGAAGCCCTAAGCCCCCGCCTGCTGCTGCACGCCGAATGGCTAGGCTTCAACCACCCCGTCACCGGCCTGTGGAGCGAATTCACCTCCCCCTGCCCGTTCTAGGTCGTGTAGTCGCTTAAGGCTTTCGCGACCCAAGTCTCGCAACCCGAGGCTCTTGCATCTATACCTCGACAGGGCCCGGAATGACCAAGCTTTTGCATTTGGGTTTTAGCTATTCACTATTCACTGTTAACTATTAACTGCTCTTATTCCCACTCATCCCCATAATCATGCAGCAATTCCGCCCCCGCCTTGACCGCTTTGAGGGTCACGACGGTCAGGTCATCGTAATAGGCCACATTGGGTTGCTTGCCATGGTTGATAAACCGCAGATTGCACAACACCCGGTATCGCTCCTCACCGTCATCATCAATCCAGAGAACGTAAGGGCCCTGACCTTTTGCAGGTTGAGTCTTGCATAGTCCCAATTCCGTGCCTTTGGGAATCGACTGGCGGGCAAACAGACCCCGGCCATGAAGCGGGCTTTCCCTGACTTCGACCAGGTCTTCTCTTACATAGGGTTTTGACATGCTTTTGCACTTCTTGCTGCCGTTGATGCCATGGCATCTTGCCAGAATTCATCACAAGCTGTAATTCTCTGGGACTGACACCTCAACAAGGATCCGTTGTGAATCTGCTGCATACCGGTAAAGACCTGCTTCGCATGAACGAGCTGGCAGGCATTTTGTTCAAGTATGGTTTTGCCGACGTGATCCGCCGGCTTGGGCTGGCCACCCCCATTGAGCAGGCGGGCAAACTGGTCCGCAGCCCGGTAAAGGGCGACATCCTGCGCATGGGTACCGCAGAGCGACTACGCTGTGCACTGGAAGAAATGGGGCCCACCTTTGTCAAGCTCGGCCAGATCCTAGCCACTCGGGTTGACCTGTTTCCGCTGGACTGGATTGCCGAGTTCGAGAAGCTGCAGGATCAGGCCAGCGCCATCCCCTTTGGAGAGCTTGCCCCATTGGTTGAAGAGGCCCTGGGCAAGCCGATTGACAGCCTGTTTGCCCGTGTCGACCCGACCCCGATCGGGGTGGCCTCCATTGGTCAGGTGCACAGCGCCCTTACCCGGCGCGGCCAGAAGGTTGTGCTCAAAATCCAGAAGCCGGGTATTCGTAACAAGATCGACTCCGACCTTCGCCTGCTCGACCAGCTGGCCAAGCTGGCTTGCGACAACTCCGTGGAAATCCGTCGCTACCGGCCGGTGGAATTGATCCGTGAATTCCGCCGTTCGTTGCTGCGGGAGCTGGACTTCACCATTGAAGCCCGTAACGCCGATCGAATCCGCAAAAACATGCGTTCGTTGAAATGGCTCACCGTTCCGCGGGTTTACTGGGAATTGTCATCATCCACCGTTCAGGTTCAACAACACATTGAAGGCATCCCGGCGAAGGCACTGGAAAAGCTGGATGCCGCGGGCCTGGACCGGGCCCAGATTGCACGCCGTGGCGCCCTGGCCGCCTGGAAAATGGCACTGGAAGACGGTTTTTTTCATGCCGATCCGCACCCCGGGAATTTCATCATCCTGCCGGGCAACCGTATCGCCATGCTCGATTTCGGCATGGTCGGCAAGCTCAGTCATAGCCGCCGTGAACAAATACTGCAGATGACCCGCGCAGTCGTCATCCGGGAAGCTGAACAGTGCGCGGCGGTTCTGGCCAGCTGGTCCGATGGTCAACCGGTGAACTTCGAACAATTGGTGTCGGATGTGGAAGATGTCATCAGCCAGTATCACGGCGTCTCCATCTCGGAACTGGATATCACCGCGCTGCTCAATGACATCACCGCCATGGTACGCAACCATAATCTGGTGCTGCCCAGTGATATTGCCCTGTTCATCAAGGCCATCATTACCCTGGAGGGATTCGGGCGCCTGCTTAACCCCGACTTCGATCTGATGACCGAAGCCGAGCCCCTGCTCAAGCGCATGATCCGCACCCGCTACTCTCCTGCCCGACTGGCCAAAAGCCTGAGCCTGCGGGCACTGGATGTGGTCGACAAGGTCTATGCTCCCCCCCCTGTCCCCGGCCAGCAAAGCCCGCAGGAGCAGGGACTGGACCCCCGTCAACTGGAAAGAATGGTGACCCGACTGGAACGGGGCCAGTATCGGCAGGTCCAAGCACTATTGGTCGCCTCTTCGTTCATTGGCGGCAGTGTCATGCTGGCTGGCAAAGTTGGGCCATCACCTTGGGGTATCTCCCTGTTTGGCCTTATAGTCTTCCTCGGAAGCGCCGGCTGGGCCAGCTGGCTAATGTGGGTATCCCGACGTTTCCTTCGGGAATGGGAGTAACGGAATGACAATGAAGAAACCGCTTATCATGCTTTGCGCTGGCGTAGCGCTGGCAGCCTGTGCCACCTCCCCTCTGGGACGGAACCAGTTTCTGCTCATGCCAGCAGATCAAATGGATGAAATGGGCGCCACCGCCTATGCGCAAATGAAACAAGAGACCCCTGTCAGTAGCAGTCAGCAGCAAACCGCTTATGTACGCTGCGTGGCCACCGCCATCACCTCAACGCTGGATGGCAGCCAGCAATGGGAGGTCAACCTGTTCCAGGACAACAGCGCCAATGCGTTTGCCCTGCCAGGGGGCAAAATCGGGGTCAATACCGGTCTGCTCAAGGTCGCCACCAATCAGTCACAGCTGGCGACGGTCATCGGCCATGAAATCGGCCATGTGCAAGCACAGCATTCCAACGAGCGCATGTCACTGGAGTACGCCACCCAAAATGGCCTTCAATTACTGGGCGCAGTGGCCGGTGAAGACAGCGCCACCAAACAGGGCATCATGGCAGCACTCGGTGTCGGCGCCCAGTATGGTGTCGCACTGCCGTTCAGCCGCAAGCATGAAGCCGAAGCCGATATTATTGGTCTTCAGCTCATGGCCCAGGCGGGCTTCGACCCTCGCGAGAGTGTAAATCTGTGGCAGAACATGGCGGCTGCCAACGGCGATGGGCCACCGGAATTCATGTCCACCCACCCCTCCAATGCCACCCGCATCGGCGGGCTGCAGGCTCGCCTGCCAGAGGTGATGCCGCTGTACAACCAGGCCAAGGCAGCGGGCCGCAAGCCGAGCTGTGGATGAAAGCCGCTATGAGCTTGCAGCTACGAGCTACGAGTTAAAACCCTAAAACAAAAAACGCAGCCTCAAGGCTGCGTTTTTGCTTTTGCTGGTAGCTCAAAGCTCACAGCTGCCTTCTAACTGTAGTAAGCGTTGTCCGTCACGGTATGGTCTGTCTTGTCACGAACCCCCGTCAGTTCCGGGATGCGCTCTTTCAGGGTTTTTTCTACCCCGTCTCGCAGCGTCACGTCGACGACGGAGCAGCCCTGACAGCCACCGCCGAATTCTAGCACTGCGACCATGTCCTCGGTGAGCTCCAGCAGCTGAACACTACCACCGTGAGAAGCCAGATTGGGATTGATCTCTGCGTAAAGCACGTAGTTGATCTTCTCTTCCACACTGGCGTCTTCACTGATATCCGGCACACGGGATTTCGGCGCCCGGAAGGTCAGCTGACCACCCATGCTGTCTTTCTTGTAGTCGATGACCGCATCTTCCAGATAACGCACGCTTTTACCTTCGATCCAGGCATGAAAGCCCTCGTAATCGAAGCGTACATCATCCTCTTCCTGCTCACCGTCCGGACAATACGCCATGCAACACTCGGCATGTGGGGTGCCGGGACGCTCAACAAAGATACGCACGCCAATGCCGCCCTGATCCTGCTTGCCCAGCAGGTCTCGCAGGTAGTCCTGGGCCGGTTCGGTGATGTCGATCAACTGCTCTGCCATTACGCTTCCTGATCCGGTTCGTGGCCTCAAGCCGGCCTGTAGGGCGACTGAGGTCTCTTTCCTGAGTATTTTAGTCAGGTACTCAGCATATTCAATGGTGCCACCGCCCAATCGTTTCAAGGGTGGGCCGAACGGCGTCATTACGGGGTGTTCCCACCCTCGGCGGCGGCGTACAATGTGCGCCCCGATTCCCGGCGTTTAGCCGTCGCCATAACGCAGGACTATGTGATGACAGACCCCAAAGATGCACCGGATCAGGACACCAAACCTGGCCTGCTGCAAACGATCAACAGCATTCTCGCTGCCCTGTTCGGTGTGCAAAGCGCCAAAAACCGGGAGCGGGACTTCACCAAGGGCGATGCCGGCAACTATATCGGCGTCTACGTCATTCTGGTGATTGCGCTTGTTATTGGCATGGTCATCACCGTCAACATGGTGCTCGACGCTGCCGCGAAATAGGCTTTTTTATATCGGTTGCCGTTATAGAGATATGCCAAGATATTTCTTTTCACTATAAGGGCGCTTTGTTAGAGTGCCGCACTCACCCAGTGCGGGTGGCGCTTAGCTATTGAATTTCAAGCAAAAGGACGGTGATACAGTCCCATGTACGTCTATCAGGAACACGATCAGCAACTGCTGAATGAACGGGTAGCGCAATATCGCGACCAGACGCGTCGATACCTGGCCGGGGAGCTCAGCGAGGATGAGTTTCTTGCCTTGCGCCTGCAGAACGGCCTTTACATCCAGCGTTATGCGCCCATGCTGCGCATCGCCGTTCCTTATGGCCTGCTGTCTTCCCGTCAGCTGCGCCGGCTCGCGCATATCTCCCGCACTTACGACAAGGGCTTCGCCCACGTCAGCACCCGCCAGAACGTGCAAATGAACTGGCCGGCACTGGAAGATGTGCCTGACATTCTGGCCGAACTGGCCGATGTCCAGATGCATGCCATCCAGACTAGCGGCAACTGTATCCGTAACACCACCACCGACGAATACGCCGGCGTGAACCCGAAGGAAATCGAGGATCCACGCCCCTGGTGCGAAATTATCCGTCAGTGGTCAACCTTCAATCCGGAATTCGCCTACCTGCCCCGCAAGTTCAAGATTGCGGTCAATGCGGTGCCCGATGAAGATCCGGCCATTATCGGTGTTCACGATATCGGTGTGCAGCTGGTACACAACGATGCTGGCGAAACCGGCTTCCAGGTATGGGCAGGCGGCGGCCTGGGTCGTACCCCCATGACCGGCGCCGTGATTGGCGAGTTCGTGCCGTGGCAACACCTGCTGTCTTATCTGGAGTCGATCCTGCGGGTGTACAACAAGTACGGCAACCGCGACAACAAGTACAAGGCCCGTATCAAGATTCTGGTGAAGGCGCTGGGTGCCGACAAATACCGCGAGCTGGTGGAAGAAGAATTCGCTGAGCTCAAAGATGGCCCCATGACGCTGACAGAAGCCGAAGTGGCCCGTATTCAGGCCTGCTTCACCGATGTGGAATACCGCAGCGATGTCGACACCAGTGAACTGGATGCCCTGCTGGCAGACAACAAGGCCTTCAACCGCTGGTACCACACCAACACCCGCCCTCACAAACAGGCGGGATACCGTGCGGTCACCCTGACACTGAAAAAAACCGGCCGGGTCCCTGGCGACATCAGCGACGAGCAGCTGGATGCCGTTGCCGATCTTGCCGACAAGTACAGCTTTGGTGAAATCCGCAACAGCCACCAGCAGAACATGGTGTTCAGCGATGTGGCGGCCAGTGACCTGTTCGCCCTTTGGCAGGAACTGGACGCACTGGGCTTTGCGACCCCCAATCTGGGCCTGCTCACCGATATGGTGTGCTGCCCCGGTGGCGACCTGTGCGCCCTGGCTAATGCCAAGTCCATCCCCGTGGCGGAATCCATTCAGCGCCGCTTTGACGACATGGATTATCTCCATGATCTGGGCAAGATCGACCTGAATATTTCCGGTTGCATGAACGCTTGTGGCCATCACCACATTGGCCACATCGGCATCCTTGGTGTGGACAAGAAAGGCAAGGAGTTCTACCAGGTTACCCTGGGAGGCCGTGGTGATCGTGAATCAAAGGTAGGCGAAAAAATGGGCCCGTCTTTCGAATCCGACGAAATCACCGACGTGATCGAAAAAATCATTGGCCTGTATGTCGAGAAGCGCCTCGAGAACGAGCCCTTCATCGACACCTACGAGCGTATCGGCATGGACCCGTTCAAGGAGCATATCTATGGGTAAGGTCATTATTGACGGCGCCATCGTGGATAACGAATGGGCACGCCTGGAAGCAGATGCCCTCGAGGCAGGCCTGCCGGATGGCAAAGTCATCGTTCCACTGGCTTATTGGCAAGAGAACCGTGACACCCTGATGACCCGTGGCGATGTAGCTGTTTGGCTCGCACCGGGCGAAGAACCCAAGGACCTGGCAGATGACCTTTCTGCCCTTTCCCTGGTGGCTATTCACTTCCCTGCATTCAAGGATGGCCGCGGCTATTCTTACGCTCGCGAGTTACGCACCCGCTTTGCGTTCAAGGGTGAAGTGCGTGCCACAGGCGATGTGTTACGTGATCAGTTATTCTATCTGGCCCGCTGCGGTTTCAACGCGTTCGAAGTGCGCGAAGATCGCAGCATCGAAGAAGCCGTAGCCAGCCTGAAGGATTTCACCGTCCGCTATCAGGGTGATGTGAACGACCCCCGTCCGATCTACCGTCAGGCCTGATCGCTTTACCTCGCCAAACGGTTCGAAAACGCCGCTGCGCCTTATAGCCAGCGGCGTTTTCGCATCCAGATCAGCACGCCAATGGCAATCACTGTCATGCCGGCACAGAACCAAAGGAAAGCCTTGTCATTCTCGACGCCGGGCAACCCGCCCACATTGATACCAAACAACCCGGTCAGGAAGCCAAGCGGCAAGAACAATGCTGAAATCATCGCCAGCAGATACATGCGGTCATTGATGGCTTCGTTCTGAACCGAAAAGACCTCTTCCTGGAGCAGAGTCGCATGTTCACGGGCAGCATCAAGGTCTTCAAGAAGTCGCTGGAGCCGGTCTGATGCTTCACGTACCAACAGGATATCGTCTTCACCAAAGTGGCGGTCAGACTGAAGTTTCGCTAACGCCTCACGCTGCGGCGCCAGATAGCGGCGCAAGGTAATCGCCCGGCGACGCAAAAGACTCAGCTGAGAGGTCAACGACATGGTCGGAGACGCCTCCAACTGCTCAGCGCAGCTTTCTACCTCCGCCTCGAGATTCTCGATCACATCTTCCATTCGCCAGGTCAGCTCATCAACCAATCTGGCGACCAGCCCCGACGCACTTACTGGGCCGTCTCCACCCGCCAAAGAGCCCTCGACCGTCTCGACGGTCACTAACGTACGCTTCTGGGTGGTGATCACACCATGGGGCCCGAGCCACAATCGCAGCGCAATCATATCTTCCGGCCTGGCTCCCGGATGAAGGTTCACCCCTCTCAGGTAAACCAGAAGGCCGCCATGAACTTCCGACGCCCGCGGCCGGGTTTCCGCAGCGGTGAGCGCTTCAATCACGCCGTCAGGGATACCATTGGCGGACATCCAGTCGGCACTGGCCTGTTCGGTATAATCGAGATGGACCCAGTGAGTACGATCAGACTGGAGAGCCTCGTCCGTGCCAAAAACCGTACGCCCTCCCCGGCCATCCAGGTAACAGGCGATCTTGAGCCAATGGTTTTTATCCATATCCGATGCTGCCGTCCATATTCGAAAACATGGATGAATAATGAATCATAGGGCACCGTAGAATCCATAAAAAACGCGGCCAAAGGCCGCGTTTTTACGAATCCGCAACAACGCTGGATCTCAGGCCAAGCGCACCACCACGCGACCACGCACGCCACCTTCGAGAATTTTTCCAACCCACTCGCTAACGTCTTCAAGACCAATTTCGGCCGCTTCCAGCGCCTTCGGATTTTCTGGCATCCACTGATCTGCAAGCAACTGCCACATCTGTTGCTTGATTTCACAGGGTAACTCCACGCTGTCTACCCCAAGCAGGTTCACGCCACGCAGAATGAACGGGAATACCGTCATCTCCAGATTCGGCGAACCCGCCAGGCCACAACACGCTGCACTACCGCCGTATTTCAGACTCTTCAGCGCCCCGGCCAGCATTTCACCACCTACGCAATCTACCGCGCCAGCCCATTGCTCTTTGAGCATGGGTTTGCTGGCACTTTCCAGAAACGCCTTGCGATCCACAATCTCAGCAGCACCAAGTTCACGCAGCCAGTCATGAGAATCGGCCTTGCCAGTGACAGCCGCAACCCGAAAACCCAGCTTGGCAAGAATTGCCACGCTAATGGATCCCACACCACCAGTAGCACCGGTCACCAACACCGGGCCCTGATCGGGATTTACCCCGGTATCGAGCAGCGATTCGACACACAGCGCGGCAGTCAGCCCGGCAGTGCCCATCAACATGGCATCGCGGGGCGCCAATCCTTCAGGCAACGGCACCAACCACTCAGCAGGCACACGAATATACTGCCCATACCCCCCGTCGGTATTCATACCCAGGTCATAACCTGTACAAATCACCGTATCGCCAACCGCGAAGGGGCCATTGCCGGTTTCTTCGATGACGCCAACAGCATCAATCCCGGGGGTATGAGGAAACGTTCGGGTCACCCCTTTGTTTCCGGTAGCAGACAGGGCGTCCTTGTAGTTGAGAGACGACCACTGCACACGCACCAACACACCCTCACTACCCAGATCAGCCAACTCACGTTCTACCACCGCATTCTGGTAGCCATTGTCGCTTTCGGTGGTCAGTAATGCCTGAAACGTCATGGTCCTCTCCTTTGACAGGGTGTTAATCAAATTAATGCATCTGCCGTTGGCTGCCACGGTGCCACAATTTTTCCACCACCCGGTGCAGCACGTTTTCCATGGAAAAGCCCAACCGCTCTCCAAGCTTGCGTTTTACTTCCCAGTTAACCTGATACAGGGCCTGGTTGTCCTTGCGCAATTGCAGCAACTCATCACTGGTCATGATGTCATCAATCAAACCCAGCTCTTTGGCCTGAGCGCCAAACCAGTGCTCGCCGGTGGCGACCTTGTCCAGGTCAAGACCGCGACGGTTATCGCGCACAAAATCCTTGAACAGCTGGTGCGTGTCTTCCAGTTCTTGCTGAAACTTTTCACGGCCCTTTTCGGTATTTTCGCCGAGCATGGTCAGGGTACGCTTGTATTCCCCTGCCGTCATCAGCTCCACATCGATGTCATTTTTCTTCAGCAACCGATGAAAGTTAGGGATCTGGGCGACCACACCAATGGAGCCGATGATGGAAAACGGGGCGGCGACAATCCGGTCAGCAATACAGGCCATCATGTAACCACCACTGGCCGCAACCCGGTCGACTGCGACGGTCAGCTTGATGCCACTGTTACGGATACGACGAAGTTGCGAGGCCGCCAGCCCGTAGCTGTGCACCAACCCACCCGGGCTTTCCAGACGCACCAACACCTCGTCATCCTGGTTGGCCACCTGCAGCACCGCATTGATTTCCTTGCGCAGATTTTCCACGCAGCTGGCCTGCACATCACCATCAAAGTCCAAGACAAACAAGCGGGGCATGGCTTTGTCTTCTGTTCCTGCCTTTTTCTTTTGCTTGGCTTCCAGCTTGTCCTGCTTTTTGCGCTCTTTACGCATTTTCTTGCGCTGGCCTTCGGGCATGATCTCGTGCTCGAGACACTCTTTCAGGTCCTCGAAGTCATCATTCAGGTGACGCACTCGCAGGTCACCCTCCTGATCCGCCTTACCGCGGCCCCGGCTGGCAGAGGCGGCAATACCCCCAATAATGAAGAGAAGCGCCACTACCAGAGTGACAACCTTGGCGAGAAACATGCCGTATTCAGATAGAAACGCGATCACAATGTACCTGCTTGGGTATTTTCAATGAGTGCTGCCCGACAGGGCAAACAGAAAGATCCCGGTGATTCTACCGAAGCCGGGTACAGAGGGGTATGCCAAACGGGGAGTCAGGACAGGCCTTTTGGCATGCCCCAGAGAGGCATGCCTGAACCGGGCAATCAATTCCAGCCAGAAATGGCCTGTTGCGCAGCGCCGTTCATGGGACGGGCTACCAAGCCTGTTGCCCCAGCGTTGACTTCAAACAACGCGCCATCCGCCATGGGCAGATAGGCAGCACTACCATAACGCGCGTCAACAAGTATGCTCCAGCCATCATTGGCCATTTGCCAGACATCAATCCCAACCGGCTCTCGATGCAGGCTGTATACCGTGCGATCCCGGGAACGCTCGTCTTCCAGAGCATAATAACGGCCAGATATCCGGTCGAGCTGATAACCGGGCTTGAGACCGAGCAGACTGAAAGGCAGCCGCCACTTGATGATGCGCGCATCCAGTTGCCACTGATCACCTTTCAGGCGGAAATCCTCCGCGCTACCATCAGTGCGGGTCACCGTGGCAATAAACGATTGATCCCCGGATTGCCGAAAACTTACCGTCGCCACCGGCACTTCCTGGGCATATTCCTTGTAACCGTAGATATTCAGGGCAAAGAGGCTCAGATAAACCGCCGCCACGACCAGCAAAATGCCAGCGGTGCCCTTCAACCATTGCAGCAACCAGCGCTGACGCAACAGCACCGTTGCACCCAGCAGCACGAAAATCAGGCTGAAGGCAAACAGAACCAGAGGGGCGAGCGTGTAGTTCATGAAAAATCCTTGTTATCTAAAGCGGGTGACCCAGTGATCAATCAAGCTGCGGGCGATACTGCCGGGCGGCGGAGTCATTGGTAAATCGTCAAAATGGAACCACCCGGCCTCAACGATTTCATCGTCATCAATACAAATTTCACCACTGGCATAATCCGCCAGAAACCCCAGCATCAGTGAGTGCGGAAACGGCCAGGACTGGCTCCCCAGATAATGCAGCTCACCAACCTCAATGCCGCTTTCTTCTCGGACCTCACGAGCCAGCGCCTGTTCCGCGGTTTCACCGGCTTCCATAAAGCCGGCAAGACAGGAAAAGAACCCTTCAGGGAAGCGTTCGGAGCGACCCAGCAAGGCATACTCGCCCTTGGTTACCAAGGTAATTACACAAGGCGTGATACGAGGATATTGGCTGTAGCTGCAGGATGGGCATACCATGGCAAGATCACGGGGGTGCGGCTCTGTCGGGGTACCACAACGACTGCAAAAACGGTGATTTTTCTGCCAGGAGAGAAATTGTAACGCGCGACTGAACATGGAGAAGCCAGGCTCATCCAGGGCTCCCATCAACCGCCTTGCAGGCAAGGGTTGCACGCTACCATCGTCTAGCTCATGGCGGCTGAACTCACAAACATAGCACGGCTCATCGCCAAGCCAGCCAAGGAAATGGTAATCAGGGTGCTGACGCAGCAGAAACGCGGGCAATTGTGGCAGCCAGTCCTGGCCTGGGGCGCCCGCCACCAGGATGTTTTGCTCGTGAATCACGTAACACCGCGCGGTATCCGCATCACTCGGTTCCGGGCGAGACAGATCAATCATGTCAGGCAACCTTGTCTACCGGGAAGCCCAGCGCTTTGACACTCTCTTCTGCCACTTCGAGCACCCCTTCGCCAATAGGCTTCTGCTCTTCCATACTCTCGAGATAATAATCAACACCGGTCAGGGCATCTGCCAGAGTTTCCATGTTTTCACGTGTCGGGGCTGTTTCACCTTCAATCAATTGCTTGCGAATGTATTGGTGACAAGCTTCAGTGACGCCCCTCGCCCGCTGCAACTCAAGAAACATCAGCCCCCCGGCAATAGTGGCAAAGGTACCAGGCAGATTCGATAGATGCATGGCATCCCAGTTGTTATCCATAAACGAACTGATAGACCGCTTGGCAAGGGCTAACCCGGCTCGGCACTCACCAACAACCGTCATGCGGGCATCATCGAGCTGGTAAAGAGAAATCGCGGTATTGTTACTGGCTTTGTGGACATCATCCTCAGGTGCCAGGCTACGCTCAAGATTGGCCGCCACATTTTCCACTCGTAGCAAATCATCAACCAAGGCGTGAAAAGCGTCGGTCTCGACATTCTGGTCTGCTGGCCACTGGCGAACCTGGGCAGAACGATCCTTGATGGCCGCAGCATCATCATCCTTGCCGATCATCGACAAGGTGCTACCCAGCTGACTTAGGCTGTTCGCCACCGATTCATAATTGGTATCGGCCACCCCCTGGGAGGCAAGATCCAGGGTCTGTTTCAGCTCGCCAATTTCATCCCGCATGGCACTGGCCACAGAACGAATCACTGAGCCACTCGCACCCGTCATTAAAGACAGCTCACGTTGCAACTCCGTATCCGAAATCGCATTCTTCAGATCAAAGACCTGTTTCACCTGGCCAATCACACCCTCCTGAACTGCGCTCAATGAAACCAGATAGAGGCTTTCCTTGAGCAGCAGTAACGGCGCATCCTCCTCCAGCGCCTGACCACCGTCGTACACCACCTTCTTGAGCTGGCGATCGTACTGGGAGAGTAATGCCTTGCGGGCAGGTGTCAGAGCCATCTCATCCGCCGCCATAGCCATCAGGGCGGCCTGCCCGACCCAGAAAAAACGACTTAGCCCACACGGGCCAGCCGCCTTGTCGAGTCGTGCCATGGCACGAGCCATTAGTTTGAGATGCGGCGGCGGATTTTGCTCCCGCAGAATACCGACCAGACCGACCTGATACATATGCCGCAAGCGGCGCAATGCCATTGTGCTCCT
>OBIY01000228.1_pt1 | contig 24450 bp, 17 predicted proteins | sample 1519841 | NCBI WGS metagenome assembly OBIY01 (sample SAMN03019774, study PRJEB22545) | beach sand metagenome | biome: beach; feature: sea beach; material: beach sand | place: USA: Municipal Pensacola Beach, FL | collected 2010-07-30 | depth 30-40 cm m
CCTTGCCCAGGTTGCCGAGGGTGGCGATTTCCAGGGTGAGGAGCATGGTGGCGGTATTGTCGTCCTGGTGGGACTGGGTGTGCACGGCGGTGACGTTGACCTTTTCATTGGACAACACGGCAATCACGTCGCGCAGCAAGCCTTGACGGTCCCAGGCGCGCAGGAAGATGTCCACCGGGTAGGTGATGCGGTCTGCCTCGCCCCAGGTCACTTCGATGACCCGATTGGGATCATCGCTCTGCATGGCCAGCAGCTTCTCGCAGTCGGCCCGGTGCACGGTGACCCCACGGCCCAGCGTAATGAAGCCCATCACCGGCTCACCGGGCACCGGCTGACAACAGCCGGCCATGTGAGTCATCAGATTCCCCACGCCCTGAATGGTGACATCACCGGTCAGGGACGCCTTGGGTTTGGCGGGCACAAAGTCCAGTTCCTGCTGGTTGCTGTCCGGCTGCAGGGACTGCACCTGATTGACCACATGCCCCGGGCGCAGGTCCCCTGCCCCCAATGCGGCCAGCACATCGTCGCCGCCTTTCAGGTTAAGGTGCGGCGCCAGGGTATCAAGGTCGACCTTGTCGAGGGCCAGACGTGACATCTCTTTCTCGAGCATGGCGCGGCCCTGGGCAATATGCACATCGCGGTCCTGGCGCTTGAACCACTGCTGGATACGGGCCCGCGCGGAAGACGTAGCCACATACCCCAATGACGGGGTCAGCCAGTCGCGGCTGGGGCCGCCTTCCTTGGTGGTCAGGATCGAGACCTGCTCACCGGTATTGAGGGTGTAGTTGAGCGGCACAATCTGGCCGTTCACCTTGGCACCCCGGCAGCGGTGCCCAACTTCGGTATGAATGTGGTAAGCAAAATCCACTGGCGTGGCGCCGGATTCCAGATCCACCACATGGCCATCCGGGGTGAATACATACACCCGCTCGCTCACCAGCCCATGGCGCAGCTCGTCCACCATGGTGTCCGGGCTGTCCTCGCCCAGTTCTTCGTGCCATTCCAGCACCTGCCGCAACCAGGCAATGCGCTGTTCGTAATCGCTGACACCGCCCTTGCCCTTCTTGGCCCCTTCCTTGTACCGCCAGTGGGCGCACACCCCCAGTTCAGCTTCCTCGTGCATGTCGAAGGTACGAATCTGCACCTCCAGCATTTTGCGCTCGGGGCCTACCACCGCGGTATGCAGGCTCTGGTAGCCGTTGCTCTTGGGGCTGGCGATGTAGTCGTCGAATTCCTTGGGGACATGCTTCCACAGGGAGTGGACAATCCCGAGCGCGGCGTAACAGTCACGCACTTCTGGCACCAGGATACGAACCGCGCGGACATCATAGACTTCACCGAAGTCCAGATGCTTCTTCTGCATTTTCCGCCAGATGCTGTAGATGTGCTTGGCCCGGCCGTGCACCTCGGCACCGGTGATACCGTTCTTGTCCAGGTAACCGCGCAGCTGTTCCAGCACATCCCGGATGTACTCTTCACGGGCCAGGCGCTTCTCGTCCAGCAGTTTGGCAATCTTCTTGTAGGCACCGGGCTGCAGGTAGCGGAACGACAGGTCTTCCAGCTCCCACTTGAGCTGGCCGACCCCGAGGCGATGCGCCAGTGGGGCGTAGATATCAAAGATTTCCTGGGCCACCTTGCGCTGGCGGTCCGGCTCGGCTTCCTTGACCGCGCGAATGATGACCGTCCGTTCGGACAGCTTCACCAGGGCAACCCGGACGTCGTCGACCATGGCCACCAGCATCTTGCGCATGTTGTCCAGCTGGCCGTCCTGCTGGCCCAGCACCGCCTTGCGAGTAGGGTTCAGGTTGGTGCTGATTGCCGCCATGCGCAGCACGCCCTCGATCAGACGCGCCAGTTCTGAGCCGAATTCTTTTTCCACTTCGACCAGGGAAATCTGCCCTTCCCTGACCGAGCGATACAGCACCGCCGCAGGCAGCACATCGGTATCGGCGCCAAGATCCACCAGTACCTCGGCCATCTCCAGACCGATGATCAGGCAGCCCTTGCCATAAGGCCATTTGCGCCCGGCCGCCTCGCCGGCCAGCTGGCACTGCTCTGCCCGCTCACAGGCCTGCTCCAGCATCTCGCGGTTGCGCAGCGGCACGCGGGATTCGAGCTGGGCGACCCAGTCACGCCAGTGACCGAGTTCCCCTTCTGTTGGCTGTCGACGAACCGTTACCATGGGCTTTCCTTCATTATCACCGGCCGCTGCCGCGCCTTCTCGTTACCCTTCAGGCAAGGCGCCAGCGGCTGGCCAAGCTATTTCTTTTCAAACACCGCGATAGATTCCACATGGGTGGTGTGCGGGAACATATCCATCACCCCAGCCGATTTGAGACGGTAACCCAACGCCGTGAGTTCCCCGGCATCCCGGGCCAGCGTGGCCGGGTTGCAGGAGACATAAACGATTTTCTTTGCACCAAATCGGGGCATCAGCTTCACCATTTCCAGGGCCCCGGTGCGGGGTGGGTCGATCAGGATACGATCATACTCCTTTGCGGCCCACGCTTGCCCGTAGACATCTTGACTCAGGTCCCAGGCATGAAACTCCAGGTTTTCCAGGCCGTTACGGGCGGCATTCTCATAGCCGCGCTTGACCATGGCCTGGCTGACCTCGACCCCGACCACCTTCGCCGCGCGCCTGGCTGCAGGGATGGTGAAGTTCCCCAGCCCGCAGAACAGGTCCAGTACAGTGTGATGCGGCTCGATATCCAGCAAATCCAGTGCCAGAGGCACCATCTTGCGATTGATTTCCGCATTCACCTGGGTGAAATCCGTGGGGTGGAAGGCCAATTCCACGTCCGCGGAGGGGTGCCGGTAGTACAGCCGCTCTTCGTTTTCAGCCCCGGTGAGCGCAGGCCAGATGCGGTGCACGGTGCTTTCGTTGCCCGGCTGCAGGTACAGATGCCAGCCCAGTGGCTGACAAAAATCCAGCAGCGCCTGTTGGTCTGCCTCAGGAAGTGGGTCCAGATGGCGAATAATCAATGCAACGATGTCATCGCCGGCAGCCAGCTCGATTTGCGGGATACGGCTGCGGCTTTGCAGGCCATGCATGAGCCCCCGCAGATCATTCAACCGGTGACCCACCTGGGGCACCAGCACTTCGCAGGTGCGCAGCTGGGCAATGAAGCTGTTGCGCTTTTCGCGAAAGCCCACCAGGGTTTCATCCTTGGCTTCCACATACTTCACGCCCATGCGGGCTTTGCTGCGGTAGCCGGTGATCGGCCCGGCCAGAGGCGCCAGCCATTCTTTCGGGGCTAACCCGCCGAAATGTTCCAGTTGCTCGCGCAGCACGGCTTCCTTTCGCGCGATCTGCACCTCGGGATTCATGTGCTGCAGGCTACAACCGCCACACAGAGTGCTGTGCTCACAGGGCGGGGTAACCCGGTCCGCCGAGGGTGTAACAATCTCGACGGCCTTGCCCTCGTCGAATTTACTGCGCATGTAGGTGAACTTGAACATCACCTCTTCGCCGGGCAGGGCATTGTCGATAAAGGTGGTCTTGCCTTCACGGCGGGCGATACCCCGGCCATCGTGGCTGAGGGATTCAATGCTGGCGGGTTCCGGGGTTTCCGGAAGCGGCTTGCGTTTACGGGCCATGGTTTCTCAATCAGTGGTATTCAAGAATTCCAGGGCGTCATCGACGACGCCCTGCAGAATGTCGAATGGGTTTTGCGGTTAACTGCCTTTTTGCCAGGCTTCCAGGAAAGACAGGAAGTGCGGCTGTCCTTCCTCTTTCAGGTAGTCCTGCAGCAGGCTCAGCTCCTGCTCATAGCCGGTGGGATCCAGATCGCCACGCATCAGCTGGAAACGCAGGTACACCAGCCAGGTGTTGAGTACATCGGTTTCGCAGTAATCGCGAATACCCTTGATGTCACCATCCTGGAAGGCATCAAACACTTTGGCGCCACTCATGCCCATCTTGCCGGGAAAACCCAGCAGAGTGGCGATCTGGTCCAACGGGGCATTGGCGCGGCCATTGTACATGGCCAGCACATCCATCAGGTCCAGATGACGCTGGTGGTAACGGCTCAGATAGTTGTTCCACTTGAAGCTGGAATCCTCGTTACCGGTATCCCAGTAACGGCGGGCTTGGACGCCATGCTTGAGGGCACGGTAATGCAGCACCGGCAGGTCGAATCCGCCACCATTCCAGCTCACCAGGTTCGGCGTAAAGCGTTCGATGCCATCGTAGAAGCGCTCGATCAGCTCTTTCTCGGTGCTGTCCTCGTCGCCCAATGACCAGACCTTGACCCCTTGGGTCGAACGCAGCACAACCGAAATGGCCACAATGCGGTGCAGATGCAGACGCAGGAATTCGGTGCCGTTTTCCTGACGGCGCAGGTTCAACAAGGCGCTGGCAGTGTCCTTGTCGTTGAGGCCATCCAGATCGTAGATCTTGCGACCACCGTCCAGATCCGGAATGGTTTCAATATCAAAAACCAGTACGTTCATCCCTGCACTCCCTTGTCCTGAAAGACCCCAGTGGAAAGGTAGCGGTCGCCGCGATCACAAATGATCGCCACAATCACCGCGTTTTCCAGTTTTTCACTCAGGCGCAGGGCACCGGCCACCGCACCGCCAGACGACACCCCACAGCTGATGCCCTCTTCCCGGGCCAGACGGCGCATGGTCTGCTCCGCCAGCGCCTGATCCATATCCATGACCTGATCCACCCGCCGGTCATCATAGATGGACGGCAGGTACGCTTTGGGCCAACGGCGAATGCCGGGAATGGCCGAGCCCTCGGTGGGCTGCAGGCCAACAATCTGGATCGCCGGGTTCTGCTCTTTCAGATACATGCTGCACCCCATGATGGTACCGGTGGTGCCCATGGAGCTGACAAAGTGGGTGATCTTGCCGCCGGTATCGCGCCAGATTTCCGGGCCGGTGCTCACGTAGTGGGCCAGCGGATTGTCCGGGTTCGCGAACTGATCCAGCACCCGGCCTTCGCCGCGGGCCTGCATGGCCTGAGCCAGATCCCGGGCGCCTTCCATGCCCTCTTCCTGACTCACTGAAATCAGCTCGGCGCCGTAGGCTGCCATGGCATCACGGCGCTCCTGGCTCTGGTTGGCGGGCATGATCAGTTTCATGCGGTAGCCCCGCATGGCCGCCGCCATGGCCAGGGCAATGCCGGTATTGCCGCTGGTGGCTTCGATCAGGGTATCCCCGGGTTTGATCTCACCGCGCTCTTCCGCCTTGAGGATCATGTTCAGGGCCGGGCGGTCCTTTACGGAGCCCGCCGGGTTGTTCCCTTCCAGCTTCACCAACAGGGTATTGGAGGTCTCGCCCGGCATGCGCTGCAGGCGAACCAGGGGCGTATTGCCCACGGTCTGTTCGATGGTTTTATGGTTCATGGCGCGCATTGTACCCGAAAGCACCCTCCGGGCGAGACGGGTTGCCGCCCCCTATTGATTCAAATGGCCGAGGAACCGGCTCAGCGCCTTGATGTAATCCTCAAACGCTTCGAATTGCGGCACATGACCAATCCCTTCCAGCTCAACGAGGGTCGCATCGGGTATCTGTTGTGCCGCCTGCTCGCCTAACTCCCCGTACTGGCCCAACGCCCCTTGCAAGGCTTGTGGGGCACGGTTGCGGCCCAGTGCCGTGCGGTCGCGGGTGCCGATGATCAACAAGGTCGGAACGGCAAGTCGGTCGAACTCATGCACCACCGGCTGGCTGTAGATCATGTCGTAGGCCAGTGCCGAGTTCCACGCAATCAGCGGGTAATCCGGGCCCCGAATCCAGCCCTGCTGCAATTCGAGCAACGGGTCATAGGCGGCTTTCCATTGGCCATCAAAATAGCTCGCCGTCATGTACGCCTTCACTTTTTCAGGGGTCTTGCCCAGCTCTCCCTTGTACCAGGCATCCACCGACTGCCAGGGCACCTGCTTTTGCTGCCAGTCTTCCAGACCAATGGGATTCACCAGCGTCAGTGAAGCGGTACGCTCCGGGAACATCAGCGCAAAGCGGGTGGCCAGCATGCCTCCCATGGAGTGCCCAACGACACTGACCGTTTCTACCTTCAAGGCGTCCAGCAAGCGACGGGTCTGGTCGGCCAGGGTATGGAAGGAATACTGGAACGCCTGGGGTTTGGAGGATTTACCGAACCCGATCTGGTCGGGCACGACCACCCGGTAGCCTTGTGCCGACAGGGCCGCGATGGTGTCGTCCCAATAGGCGCCAGAGAAGTTCTTGCCGTGCAGTAGCAATACCGCCTGGCCGTTGGCCTTGGCCGGTTTGATATCCATGTAGGCCATCTGCAACGACTGCTGCTGTTCGCTTAACGCCAGAGTGTGCACGGGGTACGGGTAGTCATATTGGCGTAAACGGGCGTCCAGAGACGGGGCGGCGGCCTGAACCCACCCGACCATCATCAACCCAACCCACAGAACAACAGCTTGCTTGCCGTATCGCATGATAATTTCCCAATGGCATGGTGATTAAAGGGTCTGAGCCTCACAACACATGGAAGTTCCACCCCTGATGGCTAGCGCGGTAACGGCAAACAGACCTTGACCGCCAGCCCACCCGGATCACTGTCTTGCAGAGCCAGAGTGCCTTGATAGGCCACGGCCAGATCATGAGCAATAGCCAACCCCAAGCCATACCCCTGTTGCCGCTCATCCAGACGTTCGCCCCGCTGTAACACGGTGTCCCTGCGTGCCGGGGGGATACCCGGTCCATCATCCTCAACAACGGCAACACACATCACCTCGTCGAGCTCGAAGCGCACTGCAATGCGCGAATCGGCCCACTTAAAGGCGTTATCCAGCAAGTTACCGAACAGCTCCAGCATGTCTTCACGTTCAAACGGCAAGGTCGCCCCGTTGAGCCCGCGGATTTCGAAGGCCAGTTGCCGGTCATGGGCACGTTCAAGCGTCATTATCACCAGCGGCAGGTCCTCTTCCGGGCTGAACCGATTGGCCGCCGTGGCCCCGGCCGCAACCCGCGCCCGGCTGAGCGCGCGCCGCACCTGTCCTTCCATTTGCGATACCTGATCGTGCATCAACTGATGCAAGTCCGGGTCGTTAAGTCGCAAATCCGGGTTGCAGCGGTTCTTGAGTACTGCCAGTGGCGTTTTCAAGGCATGGCCCAAATCCCCCATGGCATGGCGGGAACGTTGCAGCTGCTGTTCGGTGTGTTGTTGCAGGCGATTGATTTCTTCCACCAGCGGCTGCAGTTCCCGGACCACATTGCCCGTCAGTACCGAGCGCTTACCCTGGCGTAGCTGTTCGATTTCGGCGCGGGCCCGACGCAGTGGGGACAACCCTCGACGCAGCAGCCATTGCTGCACCAGCGCCAGCAAGGCCAGAATCAACGGCCACGACACCAACATGGCTGCACGGGCGCGCTGATAGGCCTGACGCACCGGCGAGTAATCCTGGGCAACCGACACGGTGACCGATTGCCCGCGCACTTGATACTGCTCCTGATAGCCAAGCAACAATTGTTCTGCCGGCCCTTCCAGCAAGCCACTGGCGACACCCGGTGCCACCGGGGGCGCCAGCGGTGCATCCCACAGGGAACGGGATCGCCAACGGGCTTGCGAGGTTTCGACAATAAAGTAACGGCCCGAATAAGGCCGTCGATAAGCGGGATGCAATCGCTCATTTCGCAGAGTCAGCGCGCCATCCAATCCCGGTTCCAATGCTGCAAGCACGCCCGCGGCATCGGTGCGCAGTTGCTCCACAAGCTGCCCACGCTGTTCCTGCTCCAGCCACCACAGGGCTGCCTGGCTGATCAGCAATCCGGCCACCAGCAAGCTGACAAACAAACTGATTGCCAGTCGCCGCCCCATGGAAGAGGTCACGATAACTGGCCTGTGTAGACATAGCCCTGGCCACGGCGGGTTTCGATCACCGCCTTGCCAAGTTTGCGGCGCAGGCGATTTACGTGCACTTCAAGCACATTGGAATCCCGATCGCTTTCGTTGTCGTAAAGGTGAGAGGCCAACTGCCCTTTAGAGAGCAGCCTGCCCGGGTTGTGCATGAAATAACGGAGCATCCGGAACTCGGCACCGGTAAGGGCGATTTCCTCTTCTGCGTGCCACACCGTCTGGCGGCTTTCATCCAGCTTCAGCATTCCCGCGCTCAGCCGCTCGTCATTGGCATTACCATGACTGCGCCGCAACAGAGCCTGAATACGCAGTAATAATTCATCCGGGTGGAAGGGCTTGGTCAGGTAATCATCCGCCCCCTGGCGTAACCCCTCGATACGCTCAGACCAACTGTCCCGTGCAGTGAGAATCAAGACCGGAATCGACAGCCCTTCCTGTCGCCACTGTTTCAGGACCTGCAGGCCATCCATGCCCGGGAGGCCGAGGTCCAGCACCACCAGATCAAAAGGATCATCATGGACCCGCACCAGCGCATCACGGCCGTCCGCAAGCCAGTCAACGGCATAACCATGCTCTTTTAACAGCGGGACCAGTTGATCGGCCAGCGCAATACTGTCTTCCACCAACAGGATGCGCATCAGTCATCTATCTCATCATCGAGGATACGGCCATCACGAGCGTCCACTTCCAGTTCACGTACCACACGCTCACGCGTCAGCAATTCAATCTCGTAGATCAGACGGCCATCGTCGCGCTCCAGTTCCACTTCCAGCAAACGGAAATCCGGGTAACGGGTATCCAGCGTTTTGAGCAGGGTATTCAGCGACATGATGTCGCCCTGCTCCCGAAGCCTCAGAGCCTCATCATGGCTGACATCATCTGCGACCAGACTTAACGGACACAATAACAGCAGGGTGACCAGTGCCACCCTGCTGTCAACATGCATAGATAACGCTGTCTTAATCGCGCTCTTCACTGAGCAGCTCACCACTGGTTGCATCGATATCCAGATCCCATTCCTGACCTTGCGCGTCACGCAGCTCCACCTGATAGATGTAACGGCCGTATTCATGCTCAAGGTCCGTGTCGGTGATTGTCGCCTCGGGGTGCTTGTCGGTTGCCACCTTGTCCAGTTTGTCCAGCGACTGGATGGTGCCGTCTTTGATCAACGACTGTACCTGATTGTAGGGCACGTCATCAGCCAAAGCGGCGCTGCTGGCGGCCACGCCCATCAGGGTGGCGATCATTAGTTTGGCGGTGGTGTTCATGGCGTATCTCCTTTGGGTTGAACACATGTCTGTTGAACACAGGAGAGACTGTAGAAGCCCAAGCTGAACTCAGCCTTAACGCAAGCTGACGGCCAGCTTAAGGCATAGCAGGAGAAAGAGCGCTTTGCGGGCATAAAAAAACGGGCCCCGAGGGGCCCGTTTTCCTTGGCGACATTACGTCACCCAGCGCTCGGCAGATACGCCGAAGCGATTACTTCTCGAGGATCGCGACCACACCCTGACCACCCGCAGCACACACGGAGATCAGTGCACGACCAGAGCCTTTCTCGTTCAGCAGCTTGGCAGCGTTGGCAATGATACGGCCGCCAGTCGCCGCAAACGGGTGACCGGCCGCCAAAGAGGAGCCTTTCACGTTCAGCTTGCTGCGGTCGATGCTACCCAGAACCTCTTTGCGGCCCAGCGTTTCCTTACAGAACTTCTCGTCTTCCCACATTTTCAGGGTAGACAACACCTGGGAGGCAAACGCTTCATGGATTTCGTAGAAATCGAAATCCTGAAGGGTGATACCCGCCTTGTCGAGCATGCTCGGCACGCCATACGCCGGTGCCATCAGCAGGCCTTCTTTCTTGCCGATGAAGTCAACAGCAGCGGCTTCACCCAGGGTCAGGTAAGCCAGCACGGGCAAACCACGCTCCTTTGCCCACTCTTCGGTGGCCAGCAGCACCACAGAGGCACCGTCGGTCAGCGGGGTGGAGTTGGCCGGGGTCATGGTGCCATCCGGGCCACCAAAGCACGGCTTCAGGGTGGCCAGTTTTTCCAGGGTGGAGTCACCCCGCATGTTGTTGTCGCGTTCCAGACCCTTGAACGGGGAAATCAGGTCATCCTGCCAGCCATCTTCATAGGACTTGGCCAGATTCTGATGGGATTTCCATGCCAGCTCGTCCTGCGCTTCACGGGGGATAGCCCACTCTTTCGCAGTAATCGCCTGGTGCTCGCCCATGGACAGGCCAGTGCGCGGCTCACCATTTTTGGGGATGTCGGGCATCAGGGATTTCGGGTTCAGCAGTTTCAGACCCAGCTTGGCGCGCTCACCATTGGTCTTGGCACGGTTCAGGGCCATGAATACCTTGCGGGCATCTTCGTTCACACCCAGCGGCGCATCGGAAGTAGTGTCCACACCGCCAGCGATGGCGCAATCGATCTGACCCAGTGCGATCTTGTTGGCAACCAGGATGGCCGCTTCCAGACCAGTACCACAGGCTTGCTGAAGGTCATAAGCCGGGGTTTCCGGGGCCAGCTTGGAACCCAGTACGGATTCGCGCACCAGATTAAAGTCACGGGCGTGCTTCATCACAGCGCCGGCCGCCACTTCGTCAATCTTCTGGCCGTGCAGCTTGAAACGGTCTACCAGGCCATCGATAGCAGCAGTCAGCATTTCCTGGTTGCTGGTGTCGATGTAAGCAGAGTTGGAACGGGCAAACGGGATACGGTTACCGCCAATAATGGCAACCTTGCGTACGGCTTTACCTGCCAGCATAACAATGTCCTCTAACAGAATCAGGCAGTCATCTCAGGATGACGTCTGTGGTCAGCGCGACCACGGTATTCACTACTCAGGGCGCAGTCTACCCGCACCGGTCAATGCCTCATTGGCTCAAACGACTGTTTGAACATGGGTGCCGGTCAATACACCCGCAACATTGCAGTGATTCAATACGCGCCAGTGTGCGACAGGGCCGGTTTGACTGCCCTACGAAAGAAGTCTGATTTTGCGCTGTCTTCTTTCGGCACCTCTTTAAACCCGTTCTGGTTGGCATAAGGTTAACCGGACACATTCATCTCTGATGGCAAAGGACAGGATCATGAGCGATACCTATCAGGCGATTGCCAATTCCCCCATGGGCAAGGCGCTGTTTGGCGCAATCAACCTCCCCATTCCGGTCATTCTCGATCGTTGGCAGCCGGGCCAGGCCTCCTTCATCAAGGGCCGTGTACTGGTAGGTGCCGCCAACGGTTCTACCGCTGTCGACAGCATTCTCGGCACCCTGAAAGGGGCACCGGAAGCCAAGGTTTCCGTGTTGGCCAACAACGGCAATGCTTCCGAGCTGCAAAAGAAAGCCGGCAAGCTGGGCGTTGATGCAGACAACTACACTGCCAACCGCGATGACGATGCCAAGTTCAAAGGTCTGGTCTTTGATGCCACCGGTATTCAAAACCCGGACGAGCTGAAAGCCCTGTGGGAGTTCTTCCACCCGGTGATCCGCAAGCTGGAAAAGTGTGCCCGAGTTGTGGTCGTTGGCCGCACCCCGGAAACCCAGACCGGCACCGCCCGCGTGGCCCAACGTGCTCTGGAAGGTTTCACCCGCTCTGTGGGCAAGGAAATCAAGAAAGGCGCAACCGCACAGCTGGTCTATGTGAATGAAGGTGCAGAGGCGCAACTGGCCTCTCCGCTGCACTTCTTCCTGTCGCCCAAATCCGCTTACGTCTCTGCCCAGGTAGTACGTGTTTCTGAAGCTGGTTTCGACGCCAAAAAATTCGATTGGAACAAGCCTCTGGCCGGCAAGAAAGCCCTGGTTACTGGCGGCTCTCGCGGTATTGGTGCTGCCATCGCCGAAGTGCTGGCCCGTGACGGCGCGACCGTAACCGTGCTGGACATCCCGCCCATGGCCGACGACCTGAACAAGGTTGCCGAGCAGATTGGTGGTGACACTCTGGAGCTGGACATCACTGCAGCCGAAGCACCCGAAGCCATCGCAGCCAAGGGCAAAGCGGTCGGCGGTTTCGATGTCATCGTTCACAACGCCGGCGTCACCCGCGACAAGATGCTGGGCAACATGCCGGAGAAATTCTGGGACATGGTGCTGGACATCAACATCGCCAGCCAGCTGCGCATCAATGAAAAGCTGTTGGCCGATGGCGGCATCAGCGAAGGCGGCAGCATCATTTCCATCAGCTCCATCGCCGGTATTGCGGGCAACCTGGGTCAGACCAACTACGGCGCCTCCAAAGCGGCTGTGATTGGCATGATCGATGCCTACAAAGATGAGTACGCCGAGAAAGGCATCACCATCAATGCCGTGGCTCCGGGCTTCATTGAAACCCAGATGACCGCTGCCATCCCCTTCACCATTCGTGAAGCGGGCCGTCGCATGAACGCCATGAACCAGGGCGGTCAGCCGGTGGATGTTGCCGAAACCATCGCCTTCTTTGCCAGCCCGGCCTCTCAGGGCCTGACCGGCAACGTTGTGCGAGTGTGTGGCCAGATGCTGCTGGGTGCGTAACCGCCTCTCACGGCAGGCTTCAGACCGCAGCGCGGTTTGAAGCCTTTGCTACTCGATCGACAGAAAAGCCGCGCCGCAAGGTGCGGCTTTTTTGTGGGGCTGAGCCACACTTGCCTGCAAGTGATTATGCCGCCCTGCAGGCTCCCGGGCGGCAGGCAAGCTCGCAAGCTGTTCGTTTAGACTTCCCGAGCGGGGAATATCAGGCTGCCTCAGCGACTCTTTTTGCGGCTTTCTTCGCCTTCGCCCTGGCCGCTCCACCCGGCATATGCTCACGCACATCCCAGAAGAAATAGCGCTTGAGCACACTATTGGCTTCTTCATCATTCTGGCGCCAGCCGTACATCTTCGGTTTTTCCTTCTCAATAGCCAGCGTGCCAAAAATCAACCAGTCGTAAATCGCCAGGGTGGCTGTGACATTCTTGGCGGAGTTCGGTCCACGTGCATGATGATGGTGATGCTGGGTCGGGAAGGTAATCACATGCGCCAACGCCCACATGGTCTTACGCACCCAGGCCCACTTGTGATTGTGAAAGTACAAATCCCAGTTCCAGTTCACGTGCGTCTGGGCTGCCCACAGCCCCTTGAAGGCGGTCGCCACCAGAAAGACTTCCACCAGGCCCAGATACAGGCACACCAGCTGAAAAGTGTAGTTGGGCATGATGAACCACCAGGCCCAGCCATTCACAAACGTCTGGGTAACGGACAACTGACCCTTGTTATCCTGGCCACCGGCCAGATGGTGCGGGCGATGGCTCATCTTGTAGAACGCCTGGACCCACTGCAGCACCCTGTTCTTTGGGCGGCGGCTGTGGGCAAACAGGTGAAATGAGCCGTGCAGAAACTCCTCAATACAAAAAAAGGCGATCAACGTCGGCACGAAATAGTCGGCCTCCAGCCAGGCCAGAGAACCGGCACTGCCCGGAAACAGGCGGGTCAGCCCGAGGGTAATAAGCAACAGCACCAACGGGCGCTGAATTGCGACCATCATGAAGGTGGCAAGAAACGCCACTTTCCAGTCCTGGCGGGTTTTACGCCCATCGCGGGTACGGCCGGCAAAAACTTCCCAAATTGCAGTGAGGATAATGAAAGTGGTGACCGACAAGGTCAGTATCTGGTCCATTGTTATTCTCCAGTGTGGGTTGTGCGCCACACCAAACCTAGACAAGGTGTATTTATTTTCCTAATCGATATTTGATATAAATAATATCCATGAAGCTGAATTTACGCGGAATCGACCTTAATCTGCTGCCGGTCTTCGATGCCATCATGGAAGCTGGCCAGCTATCGCGGGCCGCAGATGCCCTTGGCATGAGCCAGCCAGCCATCAGTGCGGCCCTGCAGCGGCTACGCCACTGCCTGGCGGACGAACTTTTTGTGCGAACCCGTCAAGGAATGGAGCCCACCCCACGCGCACGCGAATTGCATGAACAATTGGCGCCACAGCTTGCCGCCCTGCGCGACACGCTGGATCCGGGAAACCGGTTCGACCCCGCCAGCAGCGATCGGCATTTCCGGCTGGTTAGCGTGGACTATTTCGAAATGGTCATGCTGCCGCCATTACTGGCACAGGTACGCAAGCAGGCTCCGGGGGTCGTCGTCGAGGTGATAACCGCCACCGATGCGATGTCTGAGGATCTCCAAAAGGTCCGCTCGGATCTGGCCATCGATGCCTTTATTCCGGAAGACCCCCGCCTGAACAGGATGGTGTTGCTGGAGGAAGAACTGGTCGTGGTCGCGCGGGCCGGGCACCCCTGCCTGCGGGGGCATTGCAGCAAAGAGCAGTTCCTCAGCGAAGAGCATGTCGTGCTACCGGATCGCAACCGCCGACTGCCTCTGGACCAGATTCTGGACACCCCCGGGTGGCAACGCCGCACCGGAGCCAGAGTAACCCAATTTGCCGGCATGCTTGCCACCGTTGCTGGCACCGATATGATCGCCACCGTGCCCCGGCGACTGGCACTGCATTATGCCCACGCCATGCAACTGCAGGTGCTGGCTTTCCCGGTCCCGCTGCCCCCCGTCCCAATCTACCTGCTCTGGTCACCCGCCCTGGATAAAGACCCCGCGCACCGCTGGTTACGGGAACAGCTGGTCTCCACTGCCGCCGTGCTGTGAACCCCTGGCTTGAATCCGGGTCTTACCATCACCATCTATTGAATACTGACACTGGACAGGAAAGCCCATGAGCTTTGGTCGACTTTTTTTCTTTATCTTTGGTTTTGCCCTTCTGGAAGTGGTGGTGCTGGCCCAGGTCGCCGGCCTGATAGGCTGGCCAGTGACCATTGTGGCCACGGTGGTCACCGCCCTGCTGGGTAGCTATCTGTTTCGCCGCCAGGGACTGGAGACCTGGGTTCGGCTGAACCAGAAGATGCAGCAAGGCGAAATGCCCGGCCAGGAAATGCTCGAAGGCATCATGTTGTTGCTGGGCGGTGCGTTGCTAATTACTCCCGGATTCATCACCGATGCGGTTGGTTTTGCCCTTTTGCTGCCCGCCTCACGGGGCATCATGGCCCGCCGAATTCTGGCGAAAGGAACCCTTCAGGGATTCACTGCCCGGGGTCAGGCAGGCTTTACCTACGCCACCTATACGCGCCAGACGCAGCAACCGTTTCAGCCTACCCCGGGAGCAAACGACAGCCACGTCATCATCGATGGGGAATCGCAGCGTACTGACTAGATGGCCGCCCGGTTCTTCACGAAATTTCGCGGTTCCCCCAAACACGAAGCCCCGCAATGCGGGGCTTCGTGGTATTCGGCGGGACGCGTGTAGCAAATTACAGCTTGGCTGCAACCTCTGCCCCCTGACGTATAGCCCGCTTGGCGTCCAACTCTGCGGCCAGTTCGGCACCGCCGATCAGATGAAAGTGGTCTTTACCGTCCTGATAGAGCTCTTTCAGGGATTCCTGGCCAGCGCAGAGAATGACGTGGTCTACATCGAGGACGCGGGTTTCTTCACCGATCTTGATGTGCAGGCCGGCGTCGTCGATTTTTTCGTAGCTGCACCCTGCCAGCATCTCTACGTTGCGGGATTTGAGGGTGGCGCGGTGTACCCAGCCGGATGTCTTGCCCAGGTCTTTACCCAGCGAGGTGGTTTTCCGTTGCAGCAGTGTGAGCTGGCGTACGGGTTTTTCCACGTCGGGTTCTACCAGGCCACCACGGCTGTCGCTGTCCATGTCCACTCCCCACTCTTTCATCCACTCGGGCAGCGGCTGCTCGCCTTCACGGGGGGCTTCGGCCAGGAATTCGCAGACATCAAAACCGATACCGCCAGCACCGATCACGGCCACTTTTTCGCCGACCTCGGCTTTGCCACGCAGCACATCCACGTAGGAAAGCACTTTGGGATGGTCGACGCCGGGGATGCCGGGCGTCCGCGGGGTCACACCGGTGGCGATGACGATTTCGTCAAAACCCTGCTTTTCCAGGTCGGCGATTTCCACGCGGGTGTTGAGCTGCAGGTTAACCCCGGTGCTCTCGATGCGTTTGGTGAAGTAACGAATGGTGTTGTGGAATTCTTCTTTGCCGGGGATCACCTTGGCCATATTGAACTGGCCACCAATCTCTGCTGACTGATCGAACAGAGTGACGTTGTGGCCACGTTCAGCAGCAACGGTCGCGCAGGACAACCCGGCAGGGCCAGCCCCCACCACCGCCACTTTTTTCGGGTTGGCGGTTTTCAGATACAGCAATTCGGTTTCATGACAGGCTCGCGGGTTCACCAGGCAGGAGGCCCGCTTCAGCGAAAAGGTGTGGTCCAGGCATGCCTGGTTACAGGCGATGCAGGTGTTGATCTCGTCGGCACGGCCTTCGGCCGCCTTGTTCACGAACTCGGCATCGGCCAGCAGCGGACGCGCCATGGACACCGCATCAGCATCGCCATCGACCAGAATAGCCTCTGCCAGATCCGGATCGTTGATGCGGTTGGAGGCAACTACCGGGATGGAGACAACATCTTTCACCTGACGGGTGGCTTTAACGAAAGCCGCACGGGGAACGGAGGTGACGATGGTCGGTACCCTCGCTTCGTGCCAGCCGATACCGGAATTCAGAATATTGGCGCCAGCGGCTTCCAGTTCACGGGCCAGATCCAGCACCTCTTCGTGGGTACAGCCTTCCGGCACCAGATCAATCACGGAGAGACGGAACATGATGATGAAATCGTCACCACAGCGCTTGCGGGCTTCGCGCACAATTTCCACCGGGAAACGGCGACGGTTTTCGGCGCTGCCACCGTACTTGTCGGTGCGTTTATTGGTGCGCGGGGCGGTGAACTGATTAATCAGGTACCCCTCAGAGCCCATGATTTCCACACCGTCATAACCGGCCTGCTTGGCCAGCCAGGCGGTATGGGCAAAATCCTTGACCGTCTGCTCCACTTCCTTGGTGGACATGGCCTTGGGTTTGAACGGGTTGATCGGGCTCTTGATGGCCGAGGCAGAACGAGAGAACGGGTGATAGCTATAACGGCCTGCATGAAGGATCTGCAGGGCAATCTTGCCGCCTTCCTGGTGCACGGCGTCGGTCACCTTGCGATGGTTGCGAATGTCCAGCCGGCTGTTAAATAACCCCGCAAAAGGATAGAACCAGCCTTTTTTATTCGGGTTAAAACCGCCGGTCACGATCAGGCCAACGCCCCCACGGGCACGCTCCGCGAAGTAGGCCGCCAACTTGGGGAATTGCCAGAAGCGGTCTTCCAGACCGGTATGCATGGACCCCATGATCACCCGGTTCTTGAGTTGGGTGTGCCCCAGATCGAGGGGGGCAAGCAGGTTCGGGTAGTGTTTGGCTGTCATGATGGCTCTCCGAAGCGCAACAACGATGGCTATTTTGTATCTGGACAGCGTCAAGTTAGGGCGTTATGTTGACGGTGTCAAGATAACAAGGATTCCCCGCTGGCCAATCGCGATGGCCCTGCGGCCAACCCGGAAACCGCCATGCCGAAAGCCGAGCGCTACCATCACGGAGACCTGCACGATACGTTGCTGCAGGAAGCCAATACCCTGCTCAATGAACAAGGAGTAGAGGGTCTGTCGTTGCGCAAGCTGGCCGAGCGTGCCGGGGTCTCCCGAACGGCTCCCTATCACCACTTCCGGGACAAGAATGCCCTGCTCTGCGCTCTGGCCACCCAGGCCTTCGCCGAACTGGACAGCATTATCGAACGGCAACTGGAAAGCGCAGGCGACCACCCCGACATCCAGAACTTCGTGATCGAATATCTGGAATTCGCCACCGAGAACCCGGAACAGTACGAACTGATGTTCGGCCGTACCATCTGGAAAAGCGGCACCCCAACCGATGAGCTCAAACGGGTGGCATACCGCAGCTTTCGCCGTTACGCGGAAGGCCTCGGCGCCCTGGTGCAAGGTCGCCTGCCCGCTGCCACTGACCCGTTACGAGTGGCCCAGGCCAGCTGGGCAACCATTCACGGTTTGTGCCGGCTGGTCATTGATGGCGTCTACGTGGACCGGAAGGACATGCAAGCGGTCAGCCAGCAGGCGGTTGCCCTGATCATGGCCGCATTGAAGTAGCCACCACTGCCGGGCCAGTCAAACACGACAGATACACCGCCATTAACGACTGCTTGAGTGCTCTGGTCATGTCCCTCAGGCGCCCCTTCGGGCAGCCTCAAGGAAAGGGAGAGACAGAAGACGAGAGCCATGAAAACTGTATCTACGTTCTGCCGCGTCTGCGAACCGTCCTGTGGCCTGCTGGCCGAGGTCGACAATAATACGATCCAGCGCCTGCAGCCGGACAAGACCCACCCGGTGAGCCAGGGCTTTGCCTGCCACAAGGGGGTGAACTATCTGGCCATTCACCAGGACCCGGATCGACTGGACACCCCATTGCAACGCCTGGGCTCCCGCCAGCCCGGCGAAGGCCAGTGGCAATCGCAAGACTGGGACTCCAGCCTCGCGGCGGTCGGCAGCAAACTCAATGCCATTCGGGATCAGTACGGCCCGGATGCCATCGCCGGCTATATCGGCAACCCCACTGCCTTCAATGCACTGGGCAGCCAGGGAATTGGCGACTTTTTCATGGGTATTGGCAGCCGCCGCATTTTCAACTCCGGCACCCAGGATTGCTCGAACAAGTTTGCGGCCGGTGAAGCCGTGTTTGGCACCAGCACCCTGCACCCGCTGCCGGATATCGAGAACACCGACTGCCTGCTGATTTTCGGCGAGAACCCCAAAGTCTCGCACATGAGTTTTATCTCCATCGCCGACCCCATGGCCAAGATCCGCACGGCCTGCCAGCGCGGTGCCAGCGTCTATTACATCAACCCCCGTCAGATTGAATCCGCCAGCCCGAAAACCGGTGAGGTGGTGCAAATCTTGCCGGACACTGACCTGTATCTGATGGCGGCCCTGCTCCATGAAATCGATGCGCTGGGGCGTTTCGACGAAGCGGTGCTGGCGCAGCACGGCAATCATGTGGCCGAACTGCGTGCCTTTATTGCGCCCTACTCCGCCGACGCGGTGGCAGAAGTGGTCGGGCTCGATGCAGGGCAAATTCGATCATTGGCTGAGAAATTCAGTGGCGCTGAACGCGCCGCCGTGCACATGTCTACCGGCGTCAACATGGGACGCCATGGCACGCTCTGCTACTGGCTGTTGCAGATGCTCAGCTTTGTCACCGGCAACCTGGACAAGGTTGGCGGCAACTTTTACAGCGAAGGGTTTTACCCGGCCGCCAAGGCCGGCCGGGCACGTCTGGACAAGCTGTTCTTCTCCACCCGCTACGGCGAGATGCGACATATCCGTGGCGCCCTGCCGGGCAACCTGCTGCCGGACATGATTCTCGATGATGACAACCCGGTCCGTGCACTGGTGGTGATTGCCGGCAACCCACTGCTCAGCGTCGGCGGTGAAGCCCGTTGGCGCGCCGCGCTGGAGAAACTGGATCTGCTGATCGTCATTGACCTGTTCCGCAATGCCACCGGGGAATACGCGCACTACCTGCTGCCCGCCGCCGACATGCTGGAGCGCCCGGACCTGAACATTTGCGGGCTGGGCATGCAGTATCAGCCCCATGTGCAATACACCGATGCGGTGGTTCCTGCCGCCGGACAACGCAAGGAAGAGTGGTGGATACTGTCTCGCCTGTTGCAACACATGGGCATGAAAGCTCCCTTGCTGGACCAGCCCAACCCCTTTGGCCGACTGGAACACATGATGGCGCGCCACCAGCTTTCCGTAGATAGCCTTAAAGCCGCTCCCTCCGGCACCGTGGTGCTGGATACCCAGTCCATTGGTCGTTTCTATACGGATTTTGTCCAGACCGATGACAAGCGGGTGGATTGTTGCCCCCCCTTGTTTGCCGACGCCATAGCCCTCGCCCGCGAACAGTTTCAGGTACTCAAGGATCGGGCGCCGGACTACCGACTGATCAACCTGCGAACCAACTACATGCACAACAGCTGGTACCAGAACGTGGCCAAACTGAAACGGGGCAAGCACGACCATAACCCGTTGCACATGCATCCGCAGGACATGGCAGCTTTGGGGCTCACTGACGGAGACCCGCTGGAAGTCAGCAATGAGTATGGCGAGGTCACCGCACTGGCACGCAGTGACGACAGCCTGCGCCCTGGGGTCGTGGCCATGACCCATGGCTGGGGAAACCAGAAAACGCCAGGGCTACGGGTGGCCAACCGCTACCCCGGCGTGAACATCAATGCGCTGCTGCCGAACGGCCCCGGCAGTTACGAAAAGCTGAGCAACCAGGCCTTTATGAGTGGCGTACCGGTGTCCATCCGCCTCCCTGACCGCTCCTGAAGTCGGTAACACGGGCGCAGGCAACGCGACGGGATTCATGGCAGTTAACGGCAACTTCGGCATAATGGAGAAAAACAAGGATGCCGGGGATTCATGAGTACACCCAGTCTGCGCTCACGCTTGATGTACATGGCCATTCTGCCTTCCCTGCTGGCAGCCCTGGTGGTGGGTGGCTATGCGCTGGTAAACCATGTACTGGAACTGCGTGACACCAATGCACAGCGCCAGCAGCTGATTACCGACAGTTTTGCGGCGCGTCTGGAAAGCCTGCCGGATAACCATCGGGCCGGTCAGGAACGGCTGCTGCGCGGTATCCTGGAAGAGCCAAACGTGCGCGCCGCCGTGCTGACCTTTGCTGACGATCGGCCTCCCATTCATGCCGGCCCCCGCTTGCGCCCTGCCACCCGACAGCAAACCACGGTTACCGGGCTGCGCACTCTCACCGATAGCAGCTGGCAACTCAGTCGTCAGATCCAGCCCGGTGTAGCCGCCACCCTGACGGTAGAGTTTTCCCGGGACGGTCAATACATTGCAATTCTGGAAGGCGGGATCACCCTGGTTCTGATCATGCTCGCAGTGATTCTGCTCGCCATGATCCCGGCAATGCGATTCAGCCGCCAGCTGACCAAACCCCTTGGCGAACTGGGTGCCGCAGTGCGCCGTATCCGCGACGGCGATCTGGACACTCACATTCAGACCGGAGCCACTGGTGAACTGGGCGAACTGGAAACCGCTCTGCGCCAGATGGTACTGGCCCTGGACGATGCCCAGACCGAACTGCAACAGAACGTTGACCAGGCCACCCAGGATCTTCGCGAAACACTGGAAACCATCGAGATCCAGAACATCGAACTGGATATGGCCCGCAAAGAAGCCCTGAAAGCCAGCCAGATCAAATCGGAATTCCTGGCGAACATGAGCCACGAAATCCGCACCCCACTCAATGGCATCCTCGGGTTCACCAAGCTGCTGGAAAAATCCAGCATGAGCCCACGCCAGCAGGACTATCTCAACACCATTCACAAAAGCGCCAAATCCCTGCTGGCGATCATTAACGACATTCTCGATTTCTCCAAAATCGAAGCCGGCAAACTGTCTCTGGAACATACCCCGCTCAACCTGCACGACTTGATCGAAGACGTCCAAACCATGCTGGCCCCCATGGCCCAGGAGCGGGGGCTGGAGCAGGCGGCGATCATTTATTCCGATGTGCCAGTGAACCTGCTCGGAGACGCCCAACGTATCCGCCAGGTCCTGACCAACCTGGTCAGTAACGCCATCAAGTTCACGGAAAAAGGCTCGGTGGTCGTGCGCGCCATGCTCGAAGAAGACCGCGGCGCCGAGGCCATAATCAAACTCACCGTCACCGATACCGGCAACGGCCTGAGTCCGGAAGACCAGAAAAGCCTGTTCCAGGCCTTTACCCAGGCAGATCAGAGTGCCCAGCGCCACGAAGGTGGCACCGGCCTTGGGCTTGCTATCAGCAAGCGGCTGGTAGAAGGCATGGGTGGCGAAATCGGCATTGAAAGCACCCCGGGCAGCGGCTCCACCTTCTGGTTTACGCTGCGCACCGAGCGGGATCCTAAACAACGTCCCGCCCTGTTCAGTCAGGAATTGACAGGCCGCACCGTCACCCTGGTAGAAACGGATGAATACGGTCGGCTCGGGCTCTACCACATGCTCAGTCATTGGCAGATGTCGATCCGCGAATACCACGACCTGAATGCAATGATGGACGCCGTGGACCGCGGTGAACTGACCCGCAGCGACTTTTTGGTGGTCGGCCTGCCCGCCGTGGCCAACGAACCCAATTTACGCCAGATCGTCGATAACCTGGCCGCACTTGGCCAACCCATGTTGGCGCTGAGCAATAACCCGGAAACCGTTTCCCGTTGGCTGGAGGACTACCCCCATTGTCAGGTGCAGGGCAAACCCGCCACCCGACAACGGCTACTGAATGCCATGTTAGCCATCCATGGAGAGAACACCGGCCAGATACTGCTGGACGACCGGCATTGCGAGCCGCTGGATTACCCGGTCAATGTCATGGTGGTGGATGACCATCCCGGCAATCTCAAACTGGCGAAGGTATTCCTGGAAGAACTGGGCGCCACGGTGACGGCCTGTGACGGTGGTGAGGCCGCCCTGAAAGCGTTCCGCGATGAATCTTTTGATCTGGTGTTCATGGACATCCAGATGCCCGGCATGGACGGCAAGACCACCACCGCCCGACTGCGCGAGCAGGAAACTGCCGGGAGTCACACGCCCATCGTCGCTCTGACAGCCCATGCACTGGAAAGCGAGCGACGTGAACTGCTGGACAGCGGGCTTGACGACTACCTGAGCAAGCCCATCAGCGAAAACCAGCTGCGGCACACTCTGGAAAAATGGGTACTGAAAACCACCCACGACGATCTGGCCCCCACCGCAGAGGCTGCACCTGACGAAAACAGGCCTGTGTTCGATGCCCAGCTGGCCCACCGCCGCGCAGGGGGCCGTGAGGAGCTGGCAGGGGAAATGCTGGAAATGCTGCTCACCAGTCTGAACACCGACAGGCCTGCCATTTCCGCTGCCTTCGACAGTGAAGACGACGACGCCCTGCTGGAAAAAGTCCACAAACTCCACGGCGCCACCCGATACTGCGGCACCCCACGACTGGAGGCGGCGGCGAAAGCCCTGGAGGAAGCGCTCAAAACCGGCTCAGACCGGGAGCACACCGGCACCCTGGTATCCGATTTGTGTGACGAAATTGTGGCACTGGAGCACTATTGTCAGTCCCCGGAAATGGCTGACTGACGGCCCGGGGCCAGTGATGACAAGGGCTTGGGGGCAATCCCCTCCCTCATGGTGACAAAGCCAACGGGCTCAACTGGTGAAATATCGTGCAATTTCACCCCCACGCGCGTACAATCCGCGCTCCTCGCCGGCCTGTGCCCGGCCCATCCCTCCTATACATAGGTAAATCATGTCAGATTCCCGTGCCGGGTTCGCCAGTCTTGGCCTACCCGAGGTATTGCTCTCTGCGATCGCCCGTCAGGGCTTCGAAGAGCCGTCGCCGATTCAGGCGCAAGCCATCCCGCTGTTGCTCGATGGCCACGATTTGCTGGGTCAGGCCCAGACAGGTACCGGTAAAACCGCTGCCTTCGCCCTGCCCCTGCTTGCCCGCCTGGACGCTAACCTGCGTGAACCGCAGATGCTGATCCTGGCTCCCACCCGCGAACTGGCTATCCAGGTCGCCACTGCCTGTGAAGAATTTGCTGCCGATATCAAAGGCCTGCAGGTGCTGCCCATTTACGGTGGCGGTGAATACCGCACCCAGCTGAAAGGCTTGCGTGGCGGCGCCCAGGTGATTGTCGGCACCCCCGGCCGCGTCATGGATCACATGGAACGCGGCTCCCTGAAACTGGACCACCTGAAAGCCCTGGTGCTGGATGAAGCCGACGAAATGCTGCGCATGGGCTTTATTGATGACGTGAAGTGGGTACTCGAGCGCACTCCGTCTGACTGCCAGCTGGCCCTGTTCTCCGCCACCATGCCGCCGGTGATTCGCAAGGTTGCTGACCAGCACCTGAAAAACCCGCAGAAGGTACAGATCGACAGCGGTTCCGCGACCACCTCTACCACCATTCGCCAGCGTTTCTGGCCGGTGGCCGGCCTCAACAAGCTGGACGCCCTGAGCCGTATTCTGGAAGCGGAAGACCACGATGCCGTAATCGTTTTCGTGCGCACCAAGCAGGCGACCCTGGAGCTGGCAGAACAGCTCAACCGTCGCAACCTGCGCGCCGACGCCCTGAATGGCGACATGCAGCAACAGCAGCGTGAAAAAACCGTACAGCGTCTGAAAGACAAGCGTTTCGATCTGCTGGTCGCCACCGATGTGGTCGCCCGGGGTCTGGACGTGCCGCGCATCACCCATGTGATCAACTACGACATGCCCGGCGACCCGGAAGCCTACGTGCACCGTATCGGCCGTACCGGTCGTGCCGGCCGTGAAGGCGATGCGATTCTGTTCGTCAGCCGCCGTGAGCAGCACGTGCTGCGCCAGATCGAGCGTGTGACCCGTCAGCGCATCGAGAAAATGGCGTTGCCGTCCGTGGATGACCTGAACGCCAAGCGTATCGCGGGCTTCCAGGAGCAGCTGGCCACCCGCCTGCAGGATGGCAACATCGACGAAACCCGTGCGCTGGTGAAACAGCTCATGGACAGCATGGACCTGGCCGGCGAAGACATGGCTGTGGCGCTGGCGTCTGCCATGTTCCACCGCGAGCCGCTGATCCTGAAAGAACCCAAGTTCGTGAAGGAACCGGGTAGCTTGGGTTCGTTGG
>OBIY01000235.1_pt1 | contig 24015 bp, 29 predicted proteins | sample 1519841 | NCBI WGS metagenome assembly OBIY01 (sample SAMN03019774, study PRJEB22545) | beach sand metagenome | biome: beach; feature: sea beach; material: beach sand | place: USA: Municipal Pensacola Beach, FL | collected 2010-07-30 | depth 30-40 cm m
TCGTCATCGACTTCGATCTGGGCCGGCCCATGATCCGGGTCTGGCAGCTTTGGAAGTCGAAGCGGATCGACTGCTACCGGGTCCGCGCACCGGACGGAAAGGTCTGGCCCGGTCGCTGGGGTTGGGCTCGAGTCCTGGCCGAGATCCGGCACGCCTACATCCGGGTCTCGAAGTCGGCGTGAACCGTGCACGGTGCTGGTCCACGTGAAACATTGCCCCATGCCACCATTTCCCCCTATGCTGCGTCCGGGGCGGTTCTGCCGCCTCCGCGCAAACCCAAGGAGACCCGAGCTATGAATGGGACCAAGCGTTACCTCAGTTGCACCGCCGGCCTCGTGCTGGCGCTCGCGGCAATGGTTGCCGCGCACAGCATCGAACCGGCTCCGATCGAACCGGCTGCGGTGTCCGCCTTCGCTCCGATGGACTTCGCCGGCACGGCCTCGGCCTGGCTGGTCGATGCGTCCGTGGCGACCGCGGCCGCGGCCGCGGGCCAGCGTCTGGACCTGGAACCCTCGATGAAACTGGCACCCGATACCGAACTTCTGCACGAGGCCGCGGCGCGACAGCGTGCGAGCCCGGCCTGGTTCGAGGCCAGTACGGTGGGTGCCGACAGTCCCGACATCGCCACACCGCACCCGCGGCCGGACCCGGTCTACGAGGTACCGTTCCGGTACCTGTTCAAGCCCGCGATCCTGACCTGAGCAGCACTGCAGAAACGAGAAGCCCCCGAGATCCGGGGGCTTTTCTATTTGAGGCGCCACGACTTCGGCGGATCCGGCGCCGGCCACGTCGACCGCAGTGCGTAGTTGATGGCCTCGTTCTGCTTGAACCCAGCCTCGCGGGCACGCTCCAGCGCGGCGACGCCGTCTGCGGTGAGCACGACGGAGCTTGTCTTGCCGCCGTCCTCGACGATCTTCTTGCGGCGGCGCTCGTCGCGTTCGCGTGCCGTACCGTGACCGCCGCTGGTCTTGATCCTGGTCATCGCGCGACGCGGCGCAGTTCGATGCCAGCGGCCGCGAGGGCGGCGAGGATCTTCGGGCTGGCATCGCGTTGGTTCCCGAACTGACCGGCATGCTCCCAGACCAGGGCGCCGAACGTCTCGCGGACTTCGTCGTCAACGCCATGATCCGCCGTGGTGCTCGGCCGCGTGTTCCAGCGGCGAATCGCCACGTCCTTATAGGCACCGGAACCGCGCTCGTCGGCGCAGTCCTCGCCGTCCATGGCTTTGGGCCGCACTGCACACGCCACGTTTACGCACACCACCCAGCCCCAAGCGCTGCCATCGCGCTGCGGGTCTGCTGGACCGACAACAGGGATCTCACCGCAGAACGGACAAGGGAGCGGCGCAAGGGTGGGATTCAGTTGCATCACGCATCCTCCGGCACGAGCCCGTCCGCATCGACCTCGCGGACGCAGCTCGCACCACAGTGGTAGGTCTCCAGATCGAAGTCTGACGTACAGACCTCGTACTGGTCATCTGGGGCCAGCCCGTCCTTGACAACATAGACGGGACGGCCGAGCCGGCGCGCACTGCGCCGGGCCTGACCGATCGCGGTATCCAGCATCATGGCTGCCGCGCCCCGGCCGGCGGCGCTACGCACGTCAGCGCGGCCGCGATGGTGGGGTGGACCCCCGGGGCCCTGGTCGCGGCGTCGATCGCGTCATGCAGGGCGATGCGCTCCGAGTCGAAGAAGCGGCGGACCACGTAGCGGGCGTAGAAGCGGCCGGCGCGGCGCACGAACGCGGCGTGCACGGCGCGGCCGCTGCTGTCGTGGGTGAAGGGCTCACCGACGAGGAAGCCGTCGCTGCGCATCGTCGCCGGCGGTACCACATCGAGCGCGTAGTCGTAGTCGGAGACGTCGACGATGCGCCACGTCGACGCACCGGCCCTGTAGTCGTCGCCCAGGATGTCGAACACCCAGGCGCCGGCCGGCAGCGGCAGGATGGTGGTCATGGCTGGTCCTCGATGATGTCGCCGCAGCTCATGCACTTCCCGCCGCCGTTGCGCAGGGGCATCGTGCTGTGGCGGCAGGGCTCGCATGCCTCGATGCCGGCGAGCAACCGCTTCCGGATCACGGCGAGTTCCTCGACAGATCGGGCATGCTCGAAGAACTGCACTGCGTAGCGGATGTCAGCCAGAAGACGGTCGCGCAGGCGCAGCAGCGCCTTCAACTGCACGCCGTCCGCGTTGATCGTCTCGCGGAACTCGGCGATCTTCGCCGCGGGGTCGCGCATGTCGGCGCAGGCGTCGATGCAGGCCTCGACGCGGTCGGCGACCCGGTCGATGTCGTCGTGCTCGAACATGCCGAGCGCGTCGAGCGCGCGGCCGATCTTTGGCGTCCAGACATCGCCGGGGAGGTCGCTGATCTGATAGTCGCCCGGCCCGACTTCCTCGGCGTGGTCGTCCAGCAGATGCCAAGCGGCATGCGCGAGATCGCGCCAGGGGCGCTTCTGTTCGGCGGTCATGAGTGCTGTTCCTGAAGGTAGTCGGCATCTGCGACCCAATCGGCCGCGTCGTCGCGCTCTTCGTTGTCGGGGTCAGACCAGCCGTCACCGTCGAAGCGCACGAGGACGCCCGCGCGCTCCATGCCACCCCACACGGACATGCAGGCGTAGACGCGCCCCGCGATGGGTTCCTGCTCGGTCGGTGGGGTGCCGGGCCTTTGTCCGGCGTTGCGGATCAGGGCGCTCATGCCGCACCTTCCTGAGCCCGCAGATAGCTGCTGCTGATGCCGGCCGCGGTGACATCCGTCGTGCTCGGCTGCGCGTAACGCGGGATGAAGCAGTCCTCGAGCTGGCCCGTCTTACGGTTCAGGTGCCGACGGATGCCGAACACGTCATGGGCGAGATTGAAGTCGTCGGCGATGGCGAGATCGCCCAAGCGCAGCGGGCATCCGTTCGCGTGCGTCGCCGTGATGTCCATGAGCGCTTCCATCTTCGAGTAGTCGATGTAGTGCTTCCGGGCGATCTTCACGGCGCGATCGGCGATGACCTCGATCTTGGCGACTTCATCGCGCGTGACCTTGAAGCTGATGCGCTTAGACATGGCGCACCTCCCCGATGCTGATGCTGGGTTCCGCCATCTGGATCGCCGCCCGCAGCTTGTAGACGGCAGCAGCGGCTTCGTCGCCGCGCTGGGCACCGTGGTTGTGAGTGATGAGCCCGATCGCGCCGGGATGCAGGACACGCTCCACCAGCTTGAGCACGTCGAGCATCGTGACGCGGACCCGGTCGGCCTCGACCAGCTTGCCGCGAGCCACGACCAGCGCCGCAGCGGTGCCCTGATCGGCCTGCAATGCGGACTCAAGATTCACGATCGCTTCGTGCGCAGGACAGCCACCGGCACAGCCCGGGTAGTAGAAGGTGTGGAACTGCTTCAGCGCATCAAGCGCAGCCCTCGACGCCTCGACCAGCGTGGGTGCTGCAACAGCGGTGTCGTTCATGTCTGGACCTCAGTTGTGGAAGCGGCTCAGATGCCGCGCCACCAAAGCTATGCGCGTGTGTACACACATACAAGCCCCCATAACCCCATCGCCCCATTACTCACTGATTGACCGTGTTTTTTTTTTGACGACAACCGATGACAGCGCCCCCATCTGACGCTCTGCTGCGCATTGACATACCCCCATTTCCCCATCTACAAGGGCCGCAATTCAGGCCTTTCAGGCGCCCGATCTGTAGGAGGGGGGTTTGGGGGGTGGTGGTTGTAGAGAAGAAGTGAGCAGTAAGAACTGAGGGGTTCTGCGGTGGCGACTGCGAAGCAACGATCCGGCAACCGCACCAAGCAGCGAGGTGCGAAGACAACGACGAGGCGCTCAGCCACGCCGGACGGATCACTGTCCCTCTCCCAGCAACGCTTCGTCGCCGAGTACCTGATCGACTTCAACGCGACGCGCGCCTACATGGCGGCGCACCCGAACTGCAAGAACAAGCGCTCGGCCTGCACGCTGGCGCTGCGCCTGTTGGCAAAGGTTGAAATTCAGACCGCTGTGGCGGAGGCGGCCAAGAAGACCACGACGAAGCTGGAGCTGACGCGCGAGCGGATCAACCAGGAGACGGCGCGCATCGCGTTCTTCGATCCGCGGAAGCTGTTCAACGCCGACGGCACGCCGAAGGAAATCACCGAACTCGACGACGACACCGCTGCTGCAATCGCGGGGCTCGAAGTGCTCGAGCAGTACGACGGTCGCGGCGAGGATCGAACCTGGATCGGCTATCTCAAGAAGTACCGGATCGCCGACAAGAACGTTGCCCTGGAGCGTGCCGCCCGCCTGCTCGCCATGTTCAAGGAGGACAACGCGCAGCGCACGGACCCGATCCTGGCGCTGCTCAAGGGCATGAAGCGCAGCACCTTCCCGCTGGCTGGTGCACAGGCGCCTGGTGACGACGATGAGTAGCGCGGTCGCCATGAAGTCGTGGCGTGGGCCTGTGGTGCAGCAGCCCCCGAAGCAGCGCGCGTCGGTGTCGGTTCTGCCCTCGTTCGTGCCATCGACGCCTGAAGAGCTGGCGCAGTGCCTCGCCGATCCGGTGTGGCGGATCTGCAGCGGCCAGCTCTACAAGATCATGGTGAAGTCGCCGGGGTCCGACGACTCCACGACGATTCCGTTCGTGCCGAACCGCGCCCAGCGCCGGCTGCTGAAGCGGCTCTGGCATCGCAACATCATCCTGAAGGCGCGCCAGCTCGGCTTCACGACGCTGATCTGCATCCTCTGGCTCGATCACGCCCTGTTCAACGCGGACCAGCGCTGCGGTGTCGTCGCCCACGACAAGCCCAGTGCTGAAGCGATCTTCCGCGACAAGGTCCGGTTCGCCTACGACCACCTGCCGGATGCGATCAAGAACGCGATCCCGCTGAAACGCGACAGCGCCCAGGAACTGCTGTTCACGAACAACAGCTCGGTCCGGGTGGCAACCTCGATGCGCTCCGGCACGATCCATCGCCTCCTGGTCTCCGAGTTCGGCAAGATCGGCGCCAAGTACCCGGAGAAGGCCAAGGAAGTCGTCACGGGCTCGCTGCCGGCGGTGCCGCTCGACGGTGTCGCCGTCATCGAGTCCACGGCCGAGGGCCAGGCCGGCGAGTTCTACACGATGACGCAGCGCGCCATCGCCACCGCCGAGACCGGCAGGCCGCTGAACCCTCGCGACTACCGGCTGCAGTTCGCGCCGTGGTGGGAGGAACCGGCCTACGCCATGGACCCCGCCGGGATCGTGGTCACCAAGGAGGACCGCGACTACTTCGCCGAGGTCGAGGCCGCCATCGGCCGTGAGCTGACCGCGGAGCAGCGCGCCTGGTACGTGGCAACGAGGGAGTCCGACTTCAGCGGCGACCCGCAGAAGATGTGGCAGGAGTACCCGAGCACGCCGCAAGAGGCCTTCAAGGTCAGCACCGAGGGCGTCTACTACGCGAAGCAGCTCGCGACTGCGCGGTTGCAGAAGCGCATCGGGCGGTTCCCCTATGCCGATGGCATCCCGGTCAACACGTTCTGGGACATCGGCAACTCTGACGGCACCGCGATCTGGCTGCACCAGCGCATCGGTGGCGAGGACCGCTTCATCGGCTTCATCGAGGCCTGGGGCGAGCCGTACAGCTACTTCATCACGGAGCTGCAGGCGCTGCGCTACGTCTGGGGTACCCACTATCTCCCGCACGACGCCGAGCACGAGCGCCAGCAGGCCGACAAGGTCGCGGCTCCGATCGACGAGCTGCGCGCCATGAGCCTGGGCGGCACGTGGACGACGGTCCCTCGCGTCGACGACATCAACCACGGCATCCAGGTCACGCGCAAGGCATTCACCGCGTACACCTTCGACGAAGAGAACTGCGCCGCCGGCCTCGCCCATCTCGGGCTCTACCGTCGCAAGTGGAACCGCGCCCAAGGCGGATGGGGATCGGAGCCCAACAAGGACGACGGCCACTCCGAGGCCGCCGACGCACTGCGGCAGCACGGCCAGGGATTCAAGCCGCCGCGCTTCACGAAACCCCTGAACCTGAACCGGCCCGCGCGTCACTGGCGGGCCTGACGGAGCATGCGATGAGCGCAGTCAAGACAGGCAGCATCACCACCGAGAACCTGGCACCGACGGGCACTGCGACCGCGGGCTCCGCTGTCGTGGCGCCCGTGAATCCGGAGTACACGGACAGCGGCACCGCTGCGATTCAGGCCCGTGGCACCTACACCGGTGCGTTGACGGTGCAGATCCGTCTCACCGGCAGCGATGCGGACTGGGTCACGGTGCCGGTCACGGCGCCCGACGGCACCAAGGCGGTCGCGATCCCGTCGGGGAACAACTCGATCTGGCGTGCCGATGTGGCTGGCGCCTTCGATGTCCGCGTCACCGCATTGGCCGCGGTTACCGGCACGGCTGATGTCGTGATCCGAACGGCGCGGGTCTCGCCGCCGGCGTATCTGGGCGATGTCACCCTCGAAGGCGGCGACATCCAGCTCGGTGCGGTCGAGATCAAGGACGCCACCAGCGACAACCGGCAGATTGTGGGAGCCGATGGTCGTGCCCTGGTGCGGTCCGGCGGCTTCACGTCGACTGTCGAGGTGACGCGGCCCGACAACGCCACGGCCTACACCGCTGGCGACATGATCGGCGTCGCGGATTCCGGCACCCCCGCCAATGCGGGCAGCGCGATCCTTGAATTCGCCAACATCGGCCCCGCCGCCGGCGCTGCAATCCTGCTCGTGGACTGGTCGCTGATGATTTCACTGAACGCGATCCCGTCCGGCATGACCGGCTTCCGCATGGCGCTCTACAACGCCGCGCCGGATGCCAAGCTCGACAACGACGCGTGGGACCTGTCGAGTTCCGGCGACCGCAGCAAGTACCTCGGGTTCATCGACATGGGCGCCCCGGCCGATCTCGGTTCGACGCTCTTTGCGCAGGTCCAGAACGTGCCCAAGCAGGTGCAGCTGGTCGGCACGTCCCTGTTTGGTGTTCTGAGGACTCTGGGCGCCTATACCCCGGCCAGCCAGACCGTCTACACCCCGAAGATCAACGCGACCCCGCTCTGATGCTCCCCGTCGTTCGCCACATCCTGCGCAACGCGAGCCTGCTGGAGCACGTCAAGCTTCTGTTCTCGTCTAGCGTCGAGGGCGACATCTTCGACGTGGCCAACGCCTACCGAAACGGTCGGCTGTACGAGGATTCAGCCGCTACGACTCTCGCCGTCCCCGGCGGTGTCGTCGGCGCCATTCGTGGCGAGATGGGCCGCTACCTGCCGTTGCAGGCGACCGGGGCATCCAAGGCCATCCTGCAGTCAGACGGCCATCGGTACTGGATGGAAACGGACGGCACCAAGCAGCTGTCGTTCACGCTGAATTCCGCACTCGGAAACGTGGTGATGATCGCCGCCATTCGCCCGGCCTCGGTTTCCGGGACGCAAGCGATCATCAGCAATTTCACAAACTCGGACGCGGACGGGCAGTCGGAGCTCCAGCTGCTGGACACTGCGGCGCGTTACCTCTACCGCAGGGCGGGAGGTAACCAGGCTCCGTCTGCGGGGACTCTGTCGGTAGGTGTTGATGCCGTGGTGGATGGCCAGTACTCCGCCGCCCTGACGCAGGGTGTTGTCGGCGTGAACGGCATTGACGGTGCGGCATCAACCCCGCTGGCCAAGGTCGGCAACGGCATGAACGTGCAGCTGCTCGCCCGAGGGACATCCGGCAACCCCTTCACCGGCCGTGTTTACAGCATGGCGATCGTCGGCGTTCCACCTTCTCCTTCTGCGGTGAGCGCCCTTCGGCGCTGGGCGGCCAAGTCTGCCGGGATGTCGTTCTGATGCACGCCCTTCTCATTCCTTTCGCGATGCAGGTCACGGCGAACGCCGTCGGCCACGTCCTCGATCCCGACACTGGCGGCGGTCAGTCGTGGCGCGTCGGCGTGTCGGACAACGGACAGGCGCCGGCGACGCACTACGTCGCCAGCTACCCGTTCTCGCCCGACGTCGCCGCGCTGATCGAGGCCGCCGACGCCGCACCGCTGCATGCGGCGCTGCTGCTGCTCGCGGCCGAGCGCGCGCGCGAGTTCCCGCTGTCGCTGCTCGATCTGCAGGCGCTGCGCGACGCGATGCAGATTCATACCGGCAGCCTGCGCGACGCACTGGCGACCTGGGGCCAGCAGTTCATCGTCGAGGCTGAGGACTGACCGTGGCCGCCACCGTGATCCAGATGCCGACGCGCGAGGCCGGGGAGACACCGCGGATCTTGCTCGGCGACGGTGCGATGCCGGTCAGTGCCGACGAGGCCAAGTATTGCGCCGACCGCAAGCGCGTCGCGACGTGGCGGTCCCAGTGCCTGGATCGCCAGCAGTGGCGCCGTGACTCCGCGAAGGCCATCGAGTACTGGGACGGCAACCAGTTCGATTCCTACACCGCGGCTCTATATCGGGAGCGCGGCATTCCACTGATCGCGCACAACTGCATCAAGCGCTGGATCAATTCCGTCGTCGGCATGCAGGAGCGCAACCTGACCGATGGTCTGGTCAAGCTCGAAGACTCCAACTTCCAGGCGCTTGAACTCGCACTGGGACAGGAGCTGAAGGAAGCCGAACGGATGACGCGCACCGACCGTGCGTGTCTGGATGCGCTGGACACCATGATCAAGGGCGGCATCGGCTGGGTCGAGGTCGGCACCAACGATGACCCCTTCGAGTACCCGGACCGCGTCGAAATCATGCCGTGGCGCGAGATGTACTGGGACCGCAGCGCTGTGAAGGCCGATCTGTCGGACTCGAACTGGTTCCGCCGCGCCCGCTTCTACAGCCGCGACGATCTCATGCTCTGGTTCTCGCAGGACTGGCAGCAGCAGATCATCGAGAAGGCCGGGACCGAGTCCGATACGGTGTCCTGGTTCGAGCCCGAGCGTTTGGAACGTGATGAACGCTGGTGGCGCGATCCGAACCGGTGGTCGAGCTACGGCCAGCCCAATGACGCCGTCGCGCTGTCCGAGAACCGTTACCGGGTCTGGGTGCAGGGCTACGTCGTCGATACCCCGGGCGGTCCCCAGGTCTTCGATCCCCAGAACCCGGATCACATGGCCGCCTATCAGGCCGGCTTTGTGCAGCCCCGTGCCGCTACCTACCGCAGGGTCCGCCAATCGTTCTGGTTGGGTCCGCACTGCCTCGTCGACCGCTGGAACCCGGTGCCGAATCACGAAGTCGGCTGGGTGCCGTTCATCTGCTACATCGAGGACCAGACCGGAAGCCCCTACGGCCTGATCCGCGACATGATCGCGCTGCAGGACGAGATCAATGCGACGAAGGCGAAAGCGCACTGGTCGTTGGATTCCACGACGATCATCGCCGACGACGACCGCATCATGAATTGGGACGACGCCCGCGAGGCCGTGAACCGGCGTGACGGCGCGATCCAGTTGAACCCGGCAGCGCGCAATGGCTACTTCGAGCTGGACCGCCACGCCGGCATGACGGAACAGCAGTACAAGATGCACACCGATGCCGTGAACAAGATCGGCTACGTGCACGGCCTCGACGATCCCTTTGCCGGCTCCCCGAACACGAAGGACCAGTCCGGGGTGGCACTGCAGACGCTGGCGGCCCAGTCCATCAACTGTCTGGGCAAGCCGATCGCGCACTACTCCGAGGCGCGCCGCAAGGTGCTGGATCTACTGCTGACCCAGCGCATCGCGCGTATCGGTGGTGCCCCGCATCCGATGCGCTACAAGGACCGCGACGGCACCGCGAAGACCGTTGTCGTCAACGTCCCGGTGCAGCTCGCCGACGGTTCGCAGTCCTTCCTATCGCTGCCGGAGCTCAAGCGTCAGGTCGTGCTCGACGAAACCCCGAGCACACCGACGTACCGTGCCCAGCAGTTCAAGCAGATCGTGGAGACCCTGCGCGCGATGCCACCCGAGGCGCAGGCCATCTTGCTGCCGGCGATGTTCGAGATGTCGGACCTGCCGAGCCGTGACGTCTACGCCGACATGGCGCGGCAGATGCTGGGTCTCGCCGGCCCGAAGAACGAGGCCGAGGCGCTGGAGGCCCAGCGCAAGGCCGAGCTCGCCGCACGTGGCGAAGAGGCCACCGTGGCGCTCGCCGAGGCCAAGGCGGCGTCCGAGGGCGCCAAGGCCGAAGAGACCGTGTCGAAGATCGACGAGCGCCTCGCCAAGATCGAAAAGATGCTCGCCGAGCGTGATGCGATCCGTCAGGACATCGAGCACCAGGACATCGCCCTCGCCGGCGGCGGCCCGGACAAGCTCGAAGGGGTGCTGCGATGGTAGTGCGCCCCCTTACCCCATTTCCCCATTGCGTGCGTAGCTCAAATGGAAGAGCTGACGTGCTGCCGCCGGCTCTCCCCAAGCCGGCTCTCTTGCTGCTGCTGCTCCCAAAGGTTGGTGGCCCGCAGTACGGACGACGCGGGTTCGAGGCCCGCCGCACGCACCCCTCTCGCTCGCCGGCGGCGTCAAGCCGGCAAACCCTCGCGATGCCGGCGTCAAGGCAAGGATCGCTGCGTGCCAACAGCAGCAACTACGGAGGCCCACGTCAAGGGCAGATGAGGTAGACCATGGGTGTTTCAGCACAGGAGTTCGATTCGTTCGCGCAAGGCCTGGATGCCAAGTACCAGCAGCAGGCCAAGACCGAGACGGCGGACCAGCAGGGAGTAGAAACCACCACCGAGGCCGGCAACGCGACCGGTGCCGCGGCGGCGACTGCAACCGATGCCGGTACCACCGTCGATGCAGGCAAGGCAGCAGAAGCGGGCGAAGGCGGTGACGCCGACAAGGCAACCGAAGGACAGCAGGCCAAGAAGGAAGGCGAAGCCGATGCAACCGCGCAAGCGGCTGGCACCGGTGAGCCGGCGAAGACCGAGAATGGCGACAAGGGCAGTCGATTCGTCAGAGTCGATATTCACGCCCGGACCGTCGCGACGGAGCGTCGAGCCCGAGAAGCTGCGGAAGCGCGCGTCAAGGAACTCGAATCAAAGCTCGCCGCCGCTGGCGAAGCTGGCACCAGCCAGCAGACCCAAGACAGCATCGCCGAGCTCTCCGCCCTCAAGGACTCGCTGCCCGAGGAAGCCTACAACGCGCTGGAAAAGCGGATGCGTGATTCCGACGCCAAGCTCGACAAGGCCATGAAAGCCATCGAGCGTTTCGAACAGGCCGAGCAGGAACGCATCGAAACGGCGCAGGCCGAGGCGCGCACGCAGATTGACAACGTCATCGCGGCCGACACCGTGCTGTCCGAGTGGCAGTCCGCGGTGTTCGATCCCGAGACCGGCGAAGAGCGTGCCGATGCTTCGCAGGAAGCCGTCGATCGCTGGAACGCGCTGGCGCAACACGACCAGGCGCTGCGCAAGGCGCCGGCATGGGCGTCGAAGCCCCTGGCGGAGCGATTCGCCGAGGCCAAGCGCCGCACCGCCGCGGATCTCGGCATCGAGCTGCCGGCCGCAGCCGCACCCACGAGCACTACCCAGCAGCAAACCAAGGAGCTGCCGGCGCAGGTCGTCAAGGACGCGCCGGGCAGCCTGACCAACATCCCGCGGGGCCGAAGCCCCGAAGTCACGTCGGCACCGGCTGCAGAGAAGATGAGCTTGGCCGCCGCGATCCATGCCACGAAAGGCATGAGTCGCGCGCAGGCCGAGCGCATGCTGCTGCACGGTGGCTGAGGTGATGTCCACGTAGGAGCGTCATCATGGACGGCAATCTCTTCACCCCCTCATCGGAGCCGCTGGGCAGTTTCCGCGCCTCCGTCTACTACAGCCGGTTCCTGGGCCAGCAGGCACAGACCGCGCTGACGCTGCGCACCGGCCTCGTCGGTCCGCTGCCGGAAGGCCGCGACCCCGAAGCCGGCAAGGTCCAGACCTCGGCCGGTATGCCCATCGTGCAGTGCTGGGAACTCAAGGGCCGCAAGGGCGACCGCGTCAGCATCGACATGAAGGGCCGCTTCACCGAGCCCCCGGTCGTCAACGACGCCGATCAGCTCGAGCGCAAGGAGTCGCTGAAGTACGGTCGCGACGAAGTCACGATGACCCTGTTCACCCACACCGGTGACCCCGGCGGCATCATGACGCGCCAGCGCAATCCGCACGACACCCGCATGGATGTCATGGATGCGTCGATCTCTTGGGCCGTGAACTTCGAGGACAACCTCTTCATGTGCCACGCCTACGGTGCCCGCGGCTACCAGACCGGCGACCAGTGGATCATCCCGCTGGCCTCGGACCCCCGCTTCCAGGACATCATCGGCAATCCGCTGGATCCGGACACCGGCAATCGCGTCGGCAACCCGATCCTGCCGCCGACGCGCAGTCGCTACTACCTGCCGAACGATGCGACGGGCCTCGATGATCTCGCCACCACGGACGTGATCTCGCTCGACTTCCTGACTCGCCTGCGGGCGCGCATCAACACCTCGCCGGTCCCGCTGCATCCGATCAGCTCTGCGGAGCTCAAGCGGGCGGGGTCCAGCTACGAGGGTAACTCGAACCTGCTGATCGGCTTTCTCAGCGAGGAACAGTACATCACGCTGAAGACGGCGACGGGTGCGGGCTCGTTCTCGCAGCTCATCGCGGACGCCAACAGCCGGGTCGACTTCAACAAGCACCCGGCGTTCGCGGATCTCGAACGGTTCCTCTGGGCCGGCATCCTGTGGTTCAAGGTGCCGCGCGCCTGCGAGTTCCCGGCCGGCTCCGATGCCCAGCAGTACGACCCCAGCACCGGCGCCCTGGAGACCGTCACCGTCAATGTCCGTGCCCACCGCGGCATCGTGCTCGGCGCCCAGGCTCTGGGCGAGGTGCTCGGTGATGCCTCCCCGGCGCCGAAGGCGGACAACGGCGGCATGTCGGGCTCCGGCACGACGCCGATGCTGCGGTCCCCGTACTCCTGGGTCGAGGACGTCCGTGTCGGTGGCAGCGTGCTCGACATCTTCCTGCGTCTGATGAAGGGCACGAAGAAGTTGCGCTACACCTGGAACAACGTGCCGTACGACAACGGCGTCGTTGCCTTCGACACCTACCAGGCGGGTCTCTAAGCAGGAGCCCCACTTCCCCATAGCCACAATTGGGACGGCCCCCATTGGGGGGCCTCCCTTGGAGATCAGACATGGCTACTTTCAATGCCCCCGCTCTGAGCACCATGCTCCCGGCTGGTGCGACGGGCAAGCTGAACGCGGTGACGCGTTCCATCACGGGTGACGGCGCTGGCGGTACCGTCGCTGCCGCCTCGGTGCTGCGCATGATGGAGCTGCCCGCGCACATCCGTGTCCACGACGTCGTGGTCTGGCCGTCGGCCGCCACTTCGAGTCTGACGTGCAAGGCCGGCTACACCGACCAGGAAACCGGCGGCACCGTCACCGACGACGACGCCTTCATCGCTGCCTCGACGTCGATCGCCACGGCAGCCGCGCGTGTTCGCATGAACACCGCCGGCTCGCCGGTGGAGCTGCGCAAGCGGACCTTCCTCGACATCACGACCGCCGGCGCAACGATGGCAGCGGACACCGTCCTGAACTGCACCGTGCTCTACGAGTACCTCGGCACCCCGTAACGGCAGCCATTGGGGGCGGGTCTGCCGCCCCCTCTTCCTTTCACCAACCGAGTACCGACATGAATGCTGAAACCATGGTGCTGATCCAGTTCATCGGCAAGCAGCCCAAGAAGCGCGATTCCGTACGCCCGGGCTCCGGCCGCTTCTGGCCGCACCCCGGCGCCGTCGTAACCGTCCCGGCGCGGGAGAAGTACAGCTACCTCGAACACCCCGGCGTCTGGCGCGAGATCACGCCGGAGCAGCTCAAGGAGCAGATGGAGTCCGCGGCGGCCGAGAAGGCGATGCCGCTGATCGAGACGCTGCCGTCGCTGTCGATCGAGAACCTGCAGCGCCTCGGCGATGCCGTGGCCGCGGAGATCGCGCTGCGCGAAGCCTCTCGTCCGAAGGCAGTCAAGGCCAAGGTGCCGGAGTCGCCGACGAAGGTCGACGACATCGCGACCACGAAGGACGAGGCGTCGATCCGCGCCTACAGCCAGCGCATCAACACGATCGCCAACGTCATCAAGAACGACATGGATCTGCGCGAGGACACCCAGGCCACGAACGGATGGCCGAAGGCCGAAGCGATCCAGGACCGGATGGGCTCGCTGCCGACAGAGGACGAGATCGCCGAAGCGATGGCGCTGCTCGGCATCGACGCGCTGCCCCCGTCGACCCCAACGGCTGACGATCCGTCGCCGGAAGAGATCGCCGCGAAGCAGCAGGCCCGTGAACGCGCGCAGATCGCGCTCGGAGAAGTCGACGACTCCGACCTCGCCACGGTGCGCGAGATGGCCTCGACGTTCGGGATCGAACTGAAGAAGACGGCGAACCTGGCGACGGCGCGAAAGACCGTCAAAGGCGCACTGCAGAAGCTGGCGCTCGACTGATCCGGCGACGAACCCATGGGCACGATCGTCATCGGGACCATTGTCGACGCCGCCCGCCGGACGCTCTTCGAGCTGAAGGTGGGCGCCGACTCGGCGGCGGACAAGCGCTGGGACCGGACGCGCGAACTGCTGCCGCGCGCCGTCGCTGCGCAGCGTGCGATCGTGGGACTGAAGCCGGAAGCCGGGAGCACCAGCGTCGCGTTCCAACTCGGGGCCGGGGCGAAGCAGACCATCCCGAGCAATGGCCTCATGTTCCTGTCGGTCGACCATAACCTTGGAGCCAACGGAAGCACTGTTGGTCCCGCGATCAATCGTGCCTACCGCGAGGATCTGACGCGGGTGAATCCGGAGTGGCCGACCGCGACGGGCGCTGCTGTGGTGCGCTTCCTGCACGACCCCAGAGACCCTAAAACCTTCTACGTCTACCCGAGACCCAGTGGTACCTGGTACGTCAACCTGCTTTATGTGGCGATCCCGGCGACGGTCGCTGCGGGAGACATTGACACCGCTACGATTTCTGTCGACGACATCTACGACACCGCGATCCACGATTTCACCGTGGGCTACTCGATCCTGAAGAACTTCAGGGCTGGGGAAGCCAACAAGGCGTCGATGTTCCTGGAGCGCTTCCGCAGCACGCTCGGCATCCAGAACCAGGCTGAACTCTCGCTGGCCGCGTTGGATGACCTCGCCGATCTGAACCGGAGACGTGTCTGATGGGCACCATCGTCATTGGGACGATCGTCGATCAGGCTCGCACCACGTTGGGGGAGTACGGGTCGGTCGACGTCGACTTCTCTCGTACCGGCGAGCTTCTGACGTTGGCCAACATGGCGCAGGAAGCGATCTGCATCCATGACCCTTCGGAGTCCATCGCAGAGTACGCGCATGCCATGACCGAGGGGGCGAAGCAGTCGCTACCCGCCGGCGCTCGCCAGCTCGGCAACGTCGAGCACAACCTTGGCGACGACGGCGAGACGCCAGGCCCCGCGATCACGATCATCGACCGTCTCGCCCTGACTCGCATCAACCCGAACTGGATGAATGCGACGGGCGACTATGTCGAGCACTACGTCTACGACCAGCGCAACAAAGGCACCTGGTACGCCTACCCGCGTCCCGAGGACCCCTGGTACGTGCACTTGTGGTGCCCGGTGCCGCCGACGCCGGTATCCGCAGCCAACATCGATCACGCCACGAATGGGCGCATCACGGTCGGCGACATCTGGCGTGCGGCGATTCACGACTTCACCGTCGGCTATGCGATCCTGAAGAACTTCAGGGGCACCAACTACAACAAGGCGGCCTTCCATCTCGATCGCTTCGAGCGCACCACGGGCATCGAGCTGAAGCGCAAGGGTGAGTACGCGCCACTCGACCAGATCGCTGCCGAGGCCGTGCCCGACGCCGAAGGGAGGCCCTGATGGCGACGATCACGTCCCTGCTCGACGACGTCCGCCCCACCGTGGCGTCATCGATTCCGGTGGAAACGCTGATCTGGGCGATCCGACTCTGCGCACGCGAATTCTGCGAGCGGTCGCGTTGGCTGCGGGAGACCAGCACCTACGACATCGTCGCCGGCCAGCGTTACTACACGCTGACGCCGACGATGGCCCAGACCGAGATCATCGGCGCCAAGGCTGTCGAGATCGGCGATGAGCCACTGACGCCGTCCTCGTTCGAGGAACACCGCCAGATGGACGGCTACTCGACGTCATGGGTCTGGGAACCGCCAGCCGAAGTCTGGCCGACCCCGACACCGACGCGCGACATCACGGACGGGCTCGCGGTGCGTCTGATCCTGAAGCCGACGGCGACCGCCACGGAGCTGCCGGACTACCTGCTGCGCAACAACCGCGAAACCATCACCCAGGGCGCCATGGAGCACGTCCTGCGGATGAAGAAGTCGGCCTGGTACGACCCGGATGAGGCCAACCGGCTGCGCGCCGAGTTCGATCGCCGCGTCTTCGCAGCACGTTCCGCTGCGGACCGATCGCACCGACCGCGCGCTTTCCGCACGATCCCGGCATGGAGGCCTCGATGAGATGGCCGTCCATCGCCGCGTCGGCACCGCGCCGCCGAAGCCGCACGAATCACGGCCGGAAACAGAGCCGCGACTCGGGTGGACTCACCGCCGTCCAGACTCGCCTGATCCAGTCGAAGTTCTCGAGCTGTTCACGACGCCGCCATATCCCGCGCGCGCCTCGGAGTCGGTGGGAACGAGCTTCATCGTCAGTGGCGGCGGCTTCATTACCGCGACGATCGAATCAGCCTACGTGCAGGCCATCGTCGTCGGTGGCTCCCTCGTCCAGACCTTCTTTCCGATCGACTACACCTATCGCATCGATGGCGGCGACGACTGGGAGGCTGCAACGGTCGGCGCCGCGATCTCCGCTGGCTCTCTTGGCGTCAGCTACATCCCGGTCGACTACACCTACCGTCGCGAAGATGCCGATCCGCACGAGGATGTCGCCGTGAGCGCAGACATCATCAGCGGACAGCTCGGTGGCACTTACGACCCAGTCAACTACCTGAACTGGCCGTCCGAAGGCATCGAGGTCGGATGCGAATTCACGGAAGGGAGCTTGCAGGCGACATGAGCATCTGGACGCCAGACCAATCGCTGTGGACGCCGGAGCGCGAGATCCTGTTCCGAATCAGGAAGTACAGCGAGATCGTGCGAACGATTCGCATGCCGCGCGTCGACATCGGTGGCCTGCTACGCATCGAAGTCATGCACGAGAGCGGCGCGCTGGAGTGGCTGACCCCGTGGTGGCACAACCACATCACGGATGCCGGTCTCGACATGATGCAGACTACAACCGGGCGCCTAAACGCCTGCCAAGTTGGTACCGGCAATACCGAGCCGACGGACGAAGACACGACGCTGCAGGCTTTCCATGCCGGAACCGCGACGCGCGTGCTGATCGGGCAGACGGTGCAAGCATCGTCATCGCCCTTCTACGCCGAGCACTACGTCCGCTACGACTTTGCCACCGGCGCTGTTAACGGCAACATGGCAGAGGTAGGGGCCGGGCCCTCGGCATTGTCCGGCCAGAACGTGCTGTCGCGAGAACTGATCCGCGACGCTTCGGGCGATCCAACAACCATCTCGATCTCTACCAGTCAGGCGCTGCGGGTCCACTACAAGTTCCGGCACTACGTCGATATGGACGATGTCGCCGGATCGTTTTCCCTCGACACCGATGGGGGCCCGGTGTCGACGAACACGACGCGCCGGGCAAACGGGGCGACAGCCTACTCGGCCGGTTGGGGACCGGTGGGAATATCGTCGGCATCCACGTTTGGAATGAACACTGCGAGCGGCTGTCAGCTATCGACTTTGACCGCCCTGCAATCCATCACCGCGACGACATCCGGGACCAGCAGTTCGTCCGCGACCCCCGGCTCCTACTCGCCGGGCTCGTTCAATGTGACGCGCACCCATGTCTGGAACAATGCTGCCGGGAACCAGACAACGGGACTGCTGATAGCCGTCGCCGGCGCTGGCAGCGGCTCACAGCCGGCGATGGCGCGCTTCCAGTTTCTGATCAGTCCGACGATCACGAAGACGAGCCTGCAGGAACTCACGCTGGAACAGCTCTGGTCTTGGGGTCGCTACACGCCATGATCCTGCTCCCGTTCCAGCTCGGCGGCAGGTTCAGAGTCGGAGCACGGCGGCCGGACGGCCGGCTGCGGCCGCTCGCCGACTGGCAGGACAACCTGATTCTGGACGCCGGCCTCGATATGGTTGCCACCACTAACACGTACCTGGATGCGGTACAGGCCGGCACCAGTGGTGTGGCGCCGACGGTCGAGCACACCGCCTTGCTGGAGCCGGTGGCCGGTACCGCGAACCGGGTGTCTGCGAACTCGGCTGCATCGGGATTTGCGCCGTGGCGCGGTCAATCGCAGATCACGTACCGGTTCCCGACCGGCGCCGTCACGGGGCTGATCCGAGAACTTGCGGTGGCGCCCGGTGCGACTCCGGGTTCCCCGGCTTTCTCGCGCGTCATCTTGCGCAACGCCGTCGGCAAGCCCGCTGGCGTCGCGCCGCTGGCCGACGAGGCCCTGGAAGTCGAGTACGAGCTGTCGATCTACGCGCCACCGAATGATGTTTCAGGCACCACGAATATCGACGGCACCTCGCACGGCTACACTGCACGCGCTTCGCTGGCGTCAACGACAATGCACTGGGCGCCGTATGACGCCGCGAGCTTCGGATCATCAGGACAGGCGGCGCAGGCCTCGTTCTCGAACACGCCTGGCGCGCACGCGGTCGCCTACTCCGGCGCCATCGGTTCGATCACATCGAGCCCGGGCGGGACGGCCGTGAACGCGTCAGGCGTCGGCCAGCAGCCGTATGTGCCCGGCAGCCACGAGCGGCGCGTGCGGCTGTTCTGGGACCTGGACGTCGCCAACTTCGGCGGGATCCGCTCGCTGTCCCTCCGCATGGCGCCCGGCTCCGGTGCCGGCGGAAACTCGCTTGGTGCCTACCAGGTCGAGTTCTCGCCGGTGGCTCCCAAGACGAGCGAGCTGGGCTTCTTCTTCGACCTTGGCGTGGCCTGGGGGCGGGCATGATCCCCGAAGAGCGCCTGTCCACGATCCCCAAGGGCGCCGCCTTTATGGGGGCACGTGCCTCGACCGACATCGGGCCTCTGCTCGATCGCGAGGACGGTGGCGTCGACTTGCAGGATCCATCACAGGGCCTTCTGGCGAAGCAATGGCTCGGTGTCTGCGATGGATCGGACATCGTGATCTCTGCGTCCGGCGTGTCGCCGATCACCGTCGTCACCGACTCCGACATCACCGAGTTCGCATTCACGTTCGATCAGAACATGAATGTCACGGTGTCCTATCGGGCCGGCGGCATCACGAAGCTGAACTGGTTCGACATCATCGCCAACGACCAGGTCACGACGACGTGGGGCGCCGACTACCTCTCCCCGCGGGTCGCGCTCGACGACAAGCATCCGCTCGCGTCGGACACCTCGGACGTGATCTTCGCCTACGTCCGCGACGGAGCGCTTTACTACCGGCATCAGCGGGATCGCTACCAAGCCGAGAAGCTGCTGCTCGCCGACATGGAAGGTCGCCTGCTCCGGAAGATCGGCATGAACACTCAGAACCGGTTCCAGTTCGGTTGCTACGTGCCGGAGGCGTCATGAAGCTCGGCGCCGACCAGTTCCGCCTCGAAGCGCCGCAGCTCTCACCGGAGAAGCTGGCGATCCCCTTCGCGCAGCAGGCCATCAACTGCCGGGTGCTGTCCGGGGCACTGGAGCCGTGGAAGCAGGACACCGAGCAGACCGGCGAGCCCGTGACCAAGGAGGGCACGATTCGGTCGATCCACCTCATGGACATCGACGGCTCCGACGGCGGTCCCTACCTGCTGCACTGGCCGTTCCACGTCGATGTTGCCAAGGGGCCTATCGGCGGCGACACCACGGAGCGGACCTACTTCACCGGCGCCGGCTCACCGAAGATGACGAATCTCGCGCTGGCGACGTCGGAGACCGAGCCGCCGGCGAAGCTCGACGAGGACGGATACCCCTATCGCTGGGAGAACCTGGGTGTTCCATCGCCGGGCGATGCACCGGTCGCCAGCGTGACGCCGCCGGACGCCGTCGCCGAGAACGAGATCGAGCTGACGAATCCGGATGCGGAATCCAGCACCACGGGCTGGACCAACGTCAGCGGCGAGATGATCGCGTCGACGACGCAGGCCTACGACGGGACGCACTCCTTTGCATCCAACGACGCCGGCGGTACCGAGGAATACCAGGAACTCGATCTCGCCACAGAAGGCATTCTCGCCGGCCAGCGGCTGCGGGTGACTGCACGGCACCGGGCCGCCTCTGGTGGCGGCGGTGCCGATCGCTCCCGCATCCGGATCGAAGCTTGGGACGGCGGCGGCATGATGGATGCTGCCATCGGACCGTGGATCACGTCCGACACGGACTGGGTGCTGGCCAGCGCGGATCTCGTCGTGCCCGACGATGCCGTCGTGATCCGGATCTATCAGCAGTTCGAGGGCGCCGTCGATGCGGCCTGGATCGACGACATCCACCTCTACGTGATGTCGTCGTCGTTCTACAGCTCCGGCACGTCGCTGTCGGACTGGCTGTCGAGCGGTGGTGGCGCCGTGATCTCCGCAAACGAATCGGCGTGGGGGCGCGACGGGCTCTTCAAGTTCCGAAGCGGCGGCGCTCAGACCGGCGCGATCTATCGAAACTTCGGGTCTGAGAACTCGCCGAGCTACAAGGTGCAGTTCGAGTACACCGCGGACAAGCGCGTCTATCTCGCTGTGGTCCTCGACGCCGATGCCGCCGGCAACGGCTGGCAGATCAAGTTCGCGCAGGACGGCGTCTACCTCGAGCAGACCGCGAGCTGGGGTTCGACCTTCTCGTCGACGACGAAGCTCGCCGACGGGACCTTCATCAAGGCGCCAAGCCAGTTCTGGTGGCGGGGCACCATCACCGTCACCAAGGCCGGCACCAAGAAGAACGTCCGCATCGATGCGGTGCGGCTCGACAACAACGACGCTCTGGCCACGAACGTCACTGCTTCATTCACGCCACAGGGCAGCTATCTGGGCTTCAAGGCTTGGGACGAGGGCGACACCAACGACGGCTTCCTCGACGAGATCTACATCAACGTCGAGCCCGCACCGACCGGCGGGAGCGGCGGGAGCGGCGGCGGTAACGGCGACACGCTCGCCGACTACGTCTACACCCTGGGCAGTACCGCGTCCGGGGCTCTGGCGATGTCAGGACCTTCTCCGGCATCCAACGAGGTCGCCATCGGCGCGGCGCCGTCGGTGTTCGTGACGACGTCGACGACACCACCCGCGGACTACGACGCCTCGGTGAAGTACATCTGGCGCCGCGTCACCGGCTCCGACGGTTCCACGACGTATCGGCTCGTCCGTCCTGCCGCATACCCGAGCGGTGAGATCCCCCTAGCGGTGGAAACCATCAACGACACGAACACCGACGCCCAACTCGGCGACGAGATTCCGGACGTCGTCGGCTTCGAAGTCGCGCCGCCGGATGCCCATAGCATCGTGGCCGGCGCCAACGGCATCACCTACCTGGCCTCGAAGAACCAGGTGTTTGCGAGCCCGGTCAACCAGCCGCATGCCTACCCGCCGCTGTGGGCGAAGCCGACGGACTACCCCATCGTCGCGCTCGCCGCCCTGGCTGCCGACGTCTACGCGCTCACCCAGGCGCATCCCTACGTCATCACCGGCTCGGACCCCTCAGCGCTGGACATGGAGAAGCTGTCGCGTCCCATCGGCTGCGCGTCGAAGCGCAGCGTCGCCGTCGATCGACGCCTCGGCGTCGTCTACGCCGCGGCCGACGGGCTCGCCTACGCCAACAAGGCCGACAACGGGCTGCTGACCGATGGCATCTTGACCGAGCGGGAGTGGCAGACCTTCGATCCCGAGAACATCACGGGCTGCATCTACGACGGCAACTACATCGGCTTCAATACCACCTTCGGCTTTTTCATCGACCTGACCGGGCAGACCGGCATCGGGCGTCTCAACTTCGTTGCCACGGCGCTGTTCCTGAATCCGATCACGGGCAATCTGCACATGATCGTGGATGGCGTCCACGTCACCTTCAACTCCGCCGCGGCGGTGCGCACGTTCACCTGGCACGGCCGCGACTTCATGCTCGATCGCCCGGCCAGCTTCCAGTTCCTGCGGGTCGAACTCGACGAGTCCGAGTCCGGCAACGTCACCGTCGACCTGTTCTACGACGATGTCTTGGTCCACACCGAAACGGTGTCGACTTCCGACGAGGTCCTGCTTCCCGACGACGATGCCAGCCACCTGGTTTCGATCCGGCTCAGTGGGGCCCGAAAGGTGAAGCGCGTCGCCATCGTCGAGGACATCGAGGAGATGGCGCGATGAAGCTGCCGTCGCCGCCGAATGTTCCCGACAACGCGCTGCGCCGTTACCTGCGCCTGCTTGGCGAGGCCGTCAATGCGCTGCAGGCCGGCGCAGCGACACCGGCGGCACCGACGCCGAGCAACCCTGGTGGCGGCTCGTCGTCAGTCGTCCTCGCCGATCTGCCTCCGGAAGCGCTGGCACCACAGCGACATGCCGGCATCATCGACGAGGCCGCGCGCCGCGACCACCTCCATCCGTTCCCGACGGCAACTCAGGTCGGCGCCGATCCAGCCGGCAGCGCCGCCGCGGCCGAGTCCGCCGCGAATAGCTATACCGACGGTGCCATCACAGACGAGATCACTCGGGCCGACGCCGCCTATGATGCGATCGGCTCCGCCGCGACGGCCGAATCCAACGCGAACACCTACACGGACAACCAGATCGCGGACGAGGTCTCCCGCGCCGATGCAGCCTACGATCCGATCGGTGCCGCTGCCGCTGCGCTGTCATCCGCGAACGGTTACACCGATTCACAGATCGCTGGGCTGACGTTTCCATACGATCTCCACGCCTTCGCGCCTGGCGCGCCGGCAGCCAGCGCCGTAGTCCTGCACGCCGTGGTCCCGCGTGCGGTGTCGATTGCCGACAACCTCGCGGGTTCACGGGCGCATGCCGGCGTCGCCGCCACGGCCTCGACGGACTTCGATGTCCTCGTCAACGGCGTGTCTGTCGGCACCATCAACTTCGCTTCTGCAGCGACGACGGCAACCTTCTCGACAAGCGGCGGCGCCGTTGCTCTGGCCGCCGGCGACCGCCTCTCGATCGTGGCGCCGGGAAGCCCGGATGCAACCCTCGCCGACATCGCGTTCGCGATCCTGGGGGCCGCATGAGCGACGTCGATCTCTCCGCGATGTATGGGGACCCGGAGCGAGTGCGGGACGCCATCGCGCAGGACCGGGCCTGGATCTGGCGCTGCGCCGACGGCTTCGCAGTGCTCGCCACCGAGATCAACGATTTCGGGGAACGCGAGCTGTTCGTCTGGGGCGCCTGCGGGCGTGGCATCAAGGCGCACGTCGAGGATATGAAGCGGATCGCGCGCGAGAAGGACTGCAAGCGCGTCGTGACCCGCGTCGTGAACAACGCGATGCTGCGCATGCTCCAGCGAAACGGATGGCAGCCGCGCAGTGTCGAACTCGTCATGGAGGTCTGACATGGGATCGCAACCGAAAGCACCGAAGGAAACCGCGGCGGAGCGCGCCTACGCCGACATCGGCGCCGAGCGCCTCGAGATGTCCCGGCAGATGAGGCCGGTCCGCGAGGACCTTTTCAAGCGCATCACCGACTTCCGGAAGCAGAAGCAGCAGATCCGCGACCGCGGTGCCACGGATTTCGCCGTTGCGAGCCGACCCGTGAAGGAGGCCGCTGCCGGCACTGGCGATGCCGGCACCGCGGCGCGCACCGGGCTGCGGCTGGCCAAGGCCGCCGGCGGCAACGCGGCAGCGACGGAGCGCCGGGCCGAAGGCGCACACGTCACCGGCATCCAGGGCCTCACCGATATGGCCTTGGGTGAATCCGGCAGGGCGATTGCCGGCATGGGCCAAATCGCCGAGCAGGGGCAGCAGGACGCGATCACGCGCGCGCGCGCGGCCGCGGCGCGCACCGCGGCGACGACTGAGGCAAGCGAACTCCAGAACGACACCGCCAACAACGCGGTCAACGCAGAGAAAGCCCCCCGAAGGGG
>OBIY01000236.1_pt1 | contig 23989 bp, 23 predicted proteins | sample 1519841 | NCBI WGS metagenome assembly OBIY01 (sample SAMN03019774, study PRJEB22545) | beach sand metagenome | biome: beach; feature: sea beach; material: beach sand | place: USA: Municipal Pensacola Beach, FL | collected 2010-07-30 | depth 30-40 cm m
GCGGGTGTGGGCCGCATTCGATACTGGCCAACGGCGACAACCTGACCACCGCTTTCCAACGGCTCGGGCTCAACGCCCGGGACGTTTATCAAGTCGCTAACGCCAAGCATGAAGCCGAACGGCTTGCCCGCCTGAAGCCGGGAGAATCCCTAGCGGTAACCATCAGCGATGACGGACTGCTGGAACAGGTGAAATATACTCGCTCAAAGCTGGAGCACTACCTGTATCGGCGCGAAGGCGATGCATTTATTGGCGAGCAAATTCTGTTTGAACCGGAGGTCACCCAGCGATTCAAAAAGGGTCAGATTGAAAGCTCTCTTTTCCTTGATGGCAGCCGCGCGGGGCTGAGTGAAGCAAAAATCATGGAACTGGCCAACATTTTTGCCTGGGACGTGGACTTTGCACTCGATATTCGCCATGGCGACCAATTCAGCATTCTCTACGAAGAAAAGTATTTTGAAGGCGAAAAAATCGGCGAGGGAAGTATCCTGGCAGCCTCGTTTACCAACCAGGGCAAAACCTACGACGCCGTGCTATTTCGCGACCCCGATGGCTCTAATGATTACTACACGCCTGATGGTAAGCCCATGAAAAAAGCTTTCCTCCGTGCGCCCCTGGACTTCACGCGAATAAGCTCAAACTTCAATCTGCGCCGAAGACACCCCATTCATAAGAAAATCAAAGCCCATAGGGGTGTCGATTACGCCGCGCCCCGGGGCACCCCTGTATACGCCGCAGGGAATGGTAAAGTCATCGCGTCAGGATATCACCGGGCCAACGGTAACTATGTATTCATCCAGCACGGCCAGCAATACGTCACCAAGTATTTACACCTCCACCAACGCAAGGTACGTAAAGGCCAGAGTGTCAAACAACGCCAAACCATAGGCACGGTCGGCTCCACCGGTTACTCCACGGGGCCGCATCTGCACTATGAATTCCTTGTCAACGGGGTACACCGCAATCCCAGAACGGTGAAACTGCCCGAGGCCAAGCCGATTGCAGACGAGCTCAAACAGCAGTTTCAAACCCAGACCGGACCCCTGCTCGCTCAACTCAAAACCATGAGCGCTACCCAGCTCGCCATGTTGACACCAGAAAACTGATCGCCGGGAAGCTGGCAAAAGTCGTGCATCAGGAAAACTCGCTTTATGTTGGTCTTATGTCCGGTACCAGCATGGACGCCATCGACGCGGTACTTGTGGAGCTCAACAAACAAACGGTCCTGACCAGAGCCTGGCACAGCCACCGAATTCCAGAAAAACTACAACAACTACTGGCAACTCTGTGCGTCCCCGACAGTGACACCGTTGATTTGCTGGGACAAGCGGATCAACAAATGGGGGAGCTGTTTGCAGAGGCTGCGCAGGCGCTTCTGAGCGAGGCGGGTATACGTCCCGGGCAGGTAAACGCCATCGGCAGCCATGGCCAAACGATTCGCCACCGCCCGCCCGCACCGGAACAACCCCGCCCGTTTACCCTGCAAATCGGCGACCCCAATATCATCGCTGCCCGCACCGGCATCACAACTGTTGCAGATTTTCGCCGTGCCGACATTGCCGCCGGTGGTCAGGGGGCGCCGCTGGCGCCTGCCTTTCACAAACATGTATTTAGCGACGAGGAACAAAACCGCGTCATCGTCAACATCGGCGGCATGGCCAACCTGACCTGGCTACCAATCGAAGGTGAGGTGTTGGGTTTTGATACCGGACCCGGCAATCGGCTGCTCGATTACTGGTGCCAGAAGCATTTGCAGCGCGCATTTGATCACAACGGCCAATGGGCAAGCCGACACGGGGTGAACGAATCACTTTTACAGGTCTTATCAGGCCACCCCTTTTTCGAGGCTCGCGGCCCCAAAAGCACGGGCCGGGAAGTCTTCAACGAAATTTGGCTGGAAGAGCAACTCAAAGCGTATCAGGGCACGCCAAGCGCCGGTGAAACTCAGTCCACCCTTGCAGCATTAACCACTGAAACCATCGCCAACGCCATCGCCACATTGCCAGCCAGAGCCGATGCGGTGTTTATCTGCGGTGGCGGCGCGGCAAACACGGATTTGATGAACAGACTAGAAAGTGCGCTGAATCCCGTTCCAGTGGCAAGCACCTTGAACCTTGGCATCGACCCCGACCAAGTGGAAGCACTAGCCTTTGCCTGGCTGGCGCAACGCCGGATAATGGGCCAAACTGGCAACCTGCCTTCGGTCACCGGGGCACAAAGCCAAGCCGTCCTCGGTGGCGTTTTTTTACCTCCAAGCCAATGATCAGACCCAGCAATGCCCCACCACCGGATTGGAACTTTAGAAGTAAACGAAACCCTCTTCGCCAGTCAGACGCTCAATTTCCGCAGGACCAAAAGGAACATCGCCCACAAAGGGGAACAGGCTTTCTTCCCGGGTATCGAGATGGCGCAGGCGCGTACGGCAGATTTTGATATCAATAACATTCAAGGCTGATAACCGCGCAGCCAGGTCAACAATGGGTTTGTAACGCCGATAGTTTTCCCGGAAAAAAATCTCCACTTCCGGGCCATGCAAAACAAAGGCAATAACCGGACTGGCTGGATTCATATCATTATCAAGGTAGTATTGTTCCGCTTTTCTTAGCGCCTGCTCTACCTCTTCCGGGTTATTTTTCTCAACGCGAGCAAGATATCCCGGCACGTCCACACTGACGCCCAGCGCCGTTTCATTAGCCAGTGACGCATCCGCCGGCAGCGCTGCAATCAGGTTTCCCGGCTCCAGCAACAAGACCAGAAGCATGATTGCCAAAGCGGATCGGGTTGCAAAAAACCGTAAAACTCTCGAAAAGGTACAAGTTCTCACTCGGTTTTGCTCAGTCCCGGGGCCAAACTTCATGGCCAGAAACACAGGAGTGGCGCGACCTAAATTGAAAACGAGGCGCCACAACCACAGGTTGCGGATGCATTGGGGTTGTTGACAATGAACCGTGACCCTTCCAGGCCTTCGGTGTAATCAACCTCCGCCCCGGCCAGATACTGGAAACTCAAGGAGTCGACCAAGACGGCAATCCCGTCAACCTCAATGCGGGTGTCATCCTCGGCAATGACCTCATCAAAAGAAAAACCATACTGGAACCCTGAGCAGCCACCACCGGTGACGAATACTCGCAAATTAAGCGACGGATTACCTTCCTCCTCAACCAGGTTCTTCACTTTGGTCACCGCCCTGGGCGTAATATTGATGGAGGTTGGCGTAAAAGTGGTCGCGCCCATGTGTATACCTGCCTAAATTAAACTTCCCCGAGAATCCTCGGGCCTATATCTCACTAGTAAATGGGGGCTATCCGGGGTAATTACAACTCACGCCGACCCTACCGAGGCTTCGGATTCGCCATCGTAACCAGCATCTTCAGTATGGATGCCCTTTTGTAACTTGAGCGAGGTATCGGCCAGTTCGGCCGGCTGCCTGGGAGCATTATCCGACTTGCCCTGCACAAGACTCCCGTTGACCTGAGCGCCTTTTTCCACCTCAAGCACAGTATAGTAAACATTACCTTCGACCACGGCGCCGTTACTGAGTTCGACCAGCTTCTCGGATTGTATATCCCCTTTGACGCGACCGCTGACAACCACCGTCGGCGCGCGCACCTCTCCTCGCACAAGCCCCTTGTCGAGCACACTCACAGATGACTCACTGCCTTCCTGGCAGAGGATATTTCCAGTGACTTCACCTTCGATAACCAGCGAACCCAGAAACTTCAGATCCCCCAATATATGTGTGCCCTCGGCAATCACTGTTGGCGTCTGTGCGGCAAACTTTCCCGCTTTTTTCTTTTTGCGCATTTACTGTGCTCCTTTTTCTGTCGGCCAGTCCAGCGTCAGATCTCTCCGCCGTTTCGGCGTTTTCGCTGGCCAGGCGCTGATATTCAGCTTTTTCGGAACAAATTGTTCGGGAAGTTCAATTTTCCCCTCGATCACCCTGAAGTATTTCAGCCGGGCATCCACATTGTCAGAGTCTACCGTGGGATCAAGCGCCGCCAACCCATACATGATTTCTTCCCCATCCTGCGATCCTTCGGCCTGTAGCGTATAAATCACCTTGATGGGTTTCAAGGTATTAGCTTGCTGGCGAATCACAAAGCTGTACAGATAAGATGATGCTTCCTGACTGGGAACAATTTCTGCCCTGAGAATTTGCAAGCCATCCCCACTGGCATCCAGGTCCAACAACTTACGGTAGAGCATCAGTTGCTCTTTTTGTGCCGTCGAACTTTCATCCAGATGAGCAACCGTCCGGCGCAGTTTTTCCAGTGCCTCCGCATCGACTTCAGCACCAGCACGAAAGCGAATCAACGCCTGCCGTTGTTCCTCCAGCTTAAAGCGGGCTTCCTCCAACTGCGCCACCACGGCTCTTGCTTCCCGCATTTCCGAGCCGAAATAACGACTGCCGGAAACCCAACCCAGCAGCAACCCCATGAGTACGGCGATCCCCGCAAGTATGATCGTCGGGTTCTTCAAATTCACGCGCTCACGGCTGCTCTACAATGACTTGTTCCCCGCTAGGGCAACAGGGGCGGAGCAATAAGCCCGATGCTTTCCGGTAGCCCGAACAGCACGTTCATATTTTGCACCGCCTGGCCAGAAGCGCCCTTGACCAGGTTATCAATTACCGACATTACTACCGCCATGCCACGCTTTTGTGGCCGCTCAATGCCAATTCGACAGACATTCGCGCCGCGCACAGTCCGAGTTTGAGGGTAATCCCCCGAGGGTAGCACATCCACAAAGGGCTCATTGGCGTAATACTGCTCATACAGCCCTTGCAGGTCTATCTCCTCCGCGCCCTGCACCAACTGGCCGTACAGCGTCGCGTGAATACCTCTGATAATCGGCAGCAGATGGGGCACAAAGGTCAAACTGACCTGTTCTCGGGCCAGGCCCGACAGCTCCTGCTCTATCTCTGGCAAATGGCGATGTCCGGCCACCCCGTATGCCTTGAAACTGTCACTGACCTCCGCATGAAGGTTATTCACACTGGCTCCGCGACCGGCGCCGCTGACACCAGACGCCGCATTGGCGATCAGCCGATTCATATCGACCAGACCTTCGACCAGCAAGGGCATAAAACCCAACAGGACACTGGTGGGGTAACAACCCGGGCAGGCAATCAGACGCGCGGTGGCAATCTGATCGCGGTTGATTTCCGGCAGGCCATAGACCGCCTCGGACAGCAGCTCCGGGCAGGCATGAGGCTGCCCATACCACTGCTCCCAGACACCGACATCCGTGATCCTGAAATCCGCTGATAGATCGATCACCTTAACACCGCGAGCCAGCAATTCGGGTACCGTGGCCTGGGCAACGCCATGAGGCGTTGCAAAAAACACCACGTCGGCTTCCGCTAGCAAGCCGACATCCGGCTCGGCAAAACGCAAATCCACATGCCCCCTCAAACTGGGAAAAAGCTCGGCCACGGGCCGGCCACTCTCGGCGCGAGAGGTAATGGCCGCCAGTTCCACCTCGGGGTGAACGGCCAGCAACCTGAGCAATTCCACACCCGTGTAACCGGTGCCCCCCACGATACTTACTCTGATCACCCGGAATTTCCTGTCGATCCTGTTAAATAGCCGCCTATAATACCGAAACTCGCCAGCCATGACCCCCGGCAATTACCGGCTGGCCCCGTCCGCGGCAACAGCAAGCCCCGAATACGGGCAAACACAAGGTTGATCGGCTATCAGCAACTTACTTCAGGCATTCAGACTCCGGCTGGCCCATGTCGAAGCGCTGCCACAACTGGCGATTCTCGGCGTCCTCAGCGGCTTCACCACCGGCCTGGTCGCGGTTGCTTTCCGCCTGGGTATGGAGCAACCGCTCGCTGTGCTGCTACCGGGTGATGGCAGTGAAAGCTTTGAAACGCTACCAGCAGAACTCCGATTTGTGTTACCACTGGCCGGGGCATTGGTAATCGCCGCGATTTTTCATTTTGCCGGCAATCAGGCCCAGCAGGTCGGCGTCGGCCACGTTATCGACCGCTACCAGCAGCATCAAGCCCATCTACCAGCGCACAACGCCCTGCTGCAATTCATCGGCGGTATTGTAGCGGTAGTTTCCGGCCACTCGGTGGGGCGGGAAGGTCCCGCAGTCCATCTGGGCGCCGCCAGCTCAAGTCTGCTGGGGCAGTATTTTCAGCTGCCAAACAACAGTCTGCGTATTCTGGTGGGCTGCGGCGTCGCTTCGGCCATTGCCGCTTCATTTAACACGCCGCTAGCCGGAGTTATTTTCGCCATGGAAGTGGTGTTAATGGAATACACCATCACCGGTTTTATTCCTATTATCCTCGCCGCCGTGTGTGGCGCCATCACCAGCCGCCTGGTTTTTGGCGACACGCCGGCCTTCGATATTCCCTCACTCCAGATGGCGTCGATGCTGGAACTGCCCTATCTGGCCCTGTGCGGTATCGTCGTCGGCCTGGCCTGTACCGCCATGCTGTTACTGCATAATTTTGCGCTACGCTGGCAAAGTCGTCCTCTCGCCCCGCGCTTGATTATTGCCGGCCTGATCGCCGGCGCCGCTGGAGTCCTGGTCCCCCAGGTGATGGGCATTGGCTATGACACCCTGGAGCTGGCCATGCTCGGCAAGGCCGGCTTTGGCTTGTTGGCAGCGATCGTTGGGGCCAAGCTAATCACCTCGACCCTGACCCTGGCCCTGGGCATTCCCGGCGGCAGCATCGGACCGACACTGGTAATAGGCGCCTGTATTGGCGGCTGTCTGGGTATTATTGGCAAGGCCTTCTCGCCAGCGGATTCAGCCCTGATCGGCTTTTATGTTCTTATCTGCATGGGCGCCATGATGGCGGGCGTATTAAATGCCCCTCTGGCCGCGTTACTGGCCCTGCTGGAGCTCACCTATAATCCCGGCGTGCTACTACCGGCAATGCTGGTAATTGTGATCACCTGCATCACCACTCGCCTGCTCAGCAAGCAGCCGGGCCTGTTTATGATCGGTCGAGACTTCGGGAATGCCCACTCACCCGTGGCGCAAGCTCTCAACCGAGTAGGTGTAACCAGCGCCATGAGCGGGAACTACCTGACTCGCAAGCGCCATCTCGACCGGCACGCGGTGCGCGCGACACTGGATAACCGGCCAGAGTGGATCCTTATTGATGACAGTGGAAAGACTAACCCCGAAGCCGACGAACCACCTTACATTCTGCGAGCTGCGGATCTGGCTCGTTATCTTGACTCACTGGAAAAAGTCGATAATAACGGTGACACCATCAGCGAGGAACACAACACTGAAAACCCCATCGATTTACTGGAAATACCCGGCGAGCGCTGGCGGCTGCACCCGGTTGACACCCGTGCCACCCTCCAGGAAGTGCGTGAATTACTGCGCGACAAAAGCGGCAATGCCGCCGGCGTTCGCGATGGCCCAGCAGGTGATGCCAGCTCTCTAAAAGGCATCATCACCCTGGAGCACATCGACCGCTATTATCAATAGCTGCTAACCTCCAGCGTTTTTGCTACACCCATTTCATCCACACCAACTTTGCGGAGCGCATACATGGATCACGAGTGGATAGAGGCCCTGCACATTATCAGCGTCGTCTGCTGGTTCGCGGCCCTTTTTTATCTGCCGAGGCTATACGTCTATCACGCCCAGGCCGAGGATGACATTAGCATCGAGCGCTTCAAGGTTATGGAACGTAAGCTGTACCGGGGCATCGGTACACCTTCCATGGTGGCAACGCTCGTGTTCGGCGTCTGGCTGGCAAGCCTGGCGCCGGATTACTATTTGTCCCAAACCTGGTTCGGGGTTAAAGTTTTTCTTGTCTTCCTGCTACTGGCCTACCATGGGTTGTGCTGGCATTTTTTGCGCCAGTTCCGGGATAACCTCAACCAACGCAATCATATTTTTTACCGCTGGTTTAATGAAATTCCCGTGCTGATCCTGATTGGCGTGGTGGTGATGGTTGTGGTTAAACCCTTTCAGTAAAGTGATGCGATGAGCGAAACGCGAGCAGACAGCCGCACGGAAGCCATCGTCAACGCACCCCTGGCGCCCACGCTACTGCGCCTGACGCTGCCCATGGTCGGCGGCATTATCGCACTGATGATGCTCGGTATTGTCGATGCCTATTTTGTTGGTCAACTGGGACTTAACCAGCTGGCGGCATTGGGCTTTGTCGCACCGCTGACCCATGGCGTAAACAGCGTTGGACTGGGGCTGGGCATGGCCCTGTCGGTATTGGTATCGCGGCTGTTCGGGCAACGGCAAATAGCCAGCGCCGCGCGTCTGATTACCGACACACGGCTGCTTATTCTCTTGGTGGGGCTAGCCCTGCAAGCCCTGCTTTACTCCAGCCAGCTATATATTTTCAGGGCAATGGGGGCGGATTCAGACATCCAGCCCTATATCGCCGACTTTATGGCCTTGTGGCTACCCGTGCTGCCGGTGTTACTGCTCACCCTGACCGGTAACTCCACCCTGCGCGCCATTGGCAGCCCGGCCAAGTCGGCGATGCTATTAGCGCTGCTAGCAACACTGAACGCCCTACTCGACCCTCTGCTCATTTTCGGTTACGGGCCGCTGCCCGGTCTCGGCATAGCCGGTGCGGCGCTGGCTACATCAATTGCCTGGCTGATCACCTTTGGAGCCTCCGATTACCTGCTGGGTAAACAGGAAAAACTGATTGTTCGCGGCAAGATCAACACATCGGTGCTGATGGGCCACTGGCGGGAACTGATACACATCGGCCTGCCCGCCGTCTTCGCTAACTTCCTAACCCCCCTGGCGGCGGCGATTCTCACCGCCATGGTGGCCCTTTACGGCGCCGAGGCAGTAGCGGGCTTTACCGTCGCCGCCCGCATTGAGGCTGTGTGCCTGCTGGTCACTTTTGCCCTGTCCTCGACGCTGCCCATGTTTATCGGGCAAAACCTGGGCGCCGGCCGCCTCGACCGGGTTAAGCGGGCCTTGTTTGGTGTACTGTGGTTTTGCGTTGTCTTTCAGCTACTTGTCTGGCTACTGGTACTGCCTCTGGCAAGCCCCCTGGCCTCGGCATTCACAGATAACGAACAGGTGGCCCGAATTACCACGGACTACCTTTGGGTCGTGCCACTGAGTTACTGTGGTCAGGCGGTGGGCAATCATGGTGATGGTATCGCTGAATGTGTTAAAGAGGCCTAAAACAGCTTTACTCGTCGCGGCCCTGCGCTTGCTGCTGATTAATTTGCCCCTGGCCTACCTGGGAGGAAGGCTGGGCGGGCCGGCAGGGTTGTTTACTGGTTATACCGCCGGCAATCTGATCGCGGGCTTAATCAGCTGGCAAATGATGCGCAAAGCCTGGCAAACCCTGGTGCGGGAAGAGACCCAGACAACGCTCTCAACTCCCATACAGACTTCTGGCACGGCAGCGCCCTGAGGTCCGGGCACCGTTGCACCTGTCAGGCAAACGTCGATAATAAGCGCCCGGCGGCCGGAGCCGTCGTCCCGACAAACCCGAGTTCCAGCTATTCGAGGCCCCTACCATGTCCCGATCCGAATCTCTTTTTGGCCAAGCAACAAAGGTTATTCCCGGCGGTGTCAATTCACCGGTGCGTGCCTTTCGCGCGGTCGGCGGCACCCCGGTATTTTTCGAACGGGCCTCCGGCGCTTACCTCCATGATGCCGATGGCAAACGCTACATCGACTATGTGCAGTCCTGGGGGCCAATGATTCTCGGCCATGGCCACCCTGAAGTGTTGAAAAGTATTCACCAGCAGCTAGACAGGGGACTTAGTTTTGGCGCACCCACCGAGCTGGAAACACAGTTAGCCGAGCTGCTATGCGAAAGAATACCGGGGCTGGATCTGGTGCGCATGGTCAACTCCGGCACAGAAGCCACCATGAGCGCCATTCGTCTGGCCCGGGCCTTTACCAGCAGGGACAAAATCATCAAGTTCGAAGGCTGTTATCACGGCCATTCCGACTCCCTGCTGGTGAAAGCGGGCTCCGGCGCCCTGACTCTCGGGGTACCCAGCTCCCCCGGCGTACCCGCCTGTCTGGCCGACCATACCATTACTCTGAACTATAACGACGTCGAATCCGTCAAGCAGGCCTTCGCCGAAATCGGCGAGCAAGTGGCTGCGGTCATTGTCGAACCAGTAGCCGGTAACATGAGCTGCATTCCACCCTTACCGGGCTTTCTCGAAGCTCTGCGCGAACAGTGTGACAACTATCAAAGCCTGCTCATCATCGATGAGGTGATGACCGGCTTTCGCGTCGGCCCCAGCGGAGCGGTGGGCCATTATGGCATTGCGGCCGACCTGATCACCCTGGGCAAGGTTATCGGTGGCGGTATGCCGGTGGGCGCCTTTGGTGGGCGCGCAGCCATCATGAACCAACTGGCGCCCCTTGGCCCGGTATATCAGGCCGGCACCCTGTCCGGTAACCCGGTGGCCATGGCCGCGGGTCTGGCGACGCTGACACAGATCGCGCAGCCTGGCTTTTATAATGACTTGTTCAGGCATTGCGATGCGTTGGTTAAAGGCCTGGAAGAAAGGGCAAAAAAATCCGGTATACCCTTTACCACTAACCATATCGGCTCCATGTTCGGGGTATTTTTTACCGAAAAGCCCAGCATCAGTAATTTCAGCGAAGTCATGGCTTGCGATACCGAGCGATTTAACCGCTTTTTCCACGGCATGCTAGAGCAGGGCGTCTACCTGGCCCCGGCCTCCTACGAAGCCGGGTTTATGTCCGGCGCCCACACCGATGACGACATCCAGACGACGCTGGATGCGGCGGAAAAGGTATTTGCCGCACTCTAACTGACCCCGCATTCAGGCCCGCGCCTCGGAGCCCATTGCCCGTGCAAGCAGAAACATTGCGCAGGCAGCGAGCACCATGGCGGGACCAACTGGTGCATTCCAAACCAGTGACACCACCAGCCCGGCAACGACGCTTAAGGCCGCGAAGACACTAGCCAACAGCGCCATGCGCTCGGGCGTACGGCTAAAATGCCGAGCCGCCGCCGCGGGAATAATCAGCAGCGCGGTAATCAGCAGTACGCCGACGATTTTCATGGCAATGGCCACGGTCAAGGCCAGCAACATTTTGGCTATCAGCTCATAGCGGGCCACTGGAACACCCTCCACGCGGGCCAGGTCCCGGTGCACAATCAGAGCAATGAGCGATGGCCACAATCTGCTCAACACCAGCAACACTGTCACCGACAGCGCCCACATACCCAGCACCTCAGCCGTGGACACCGTCAGAATATCGCCAAACAGCAGGGCCTCCATATCGGTGCGCCCGCCCGGCACGAGGGTAATAGCCACCAGACCCAGGGCCAGTGCACCGTGGGAAACGATGCCAAGTAAGGTGTCACTGGACACGTCCCCGTGCTGCTCCAACCAACTGAGCAGCAATGCAATCAGCACGCAGACCACCAGCGCCGCGTAACCACCGGGCACCGACAACCAAAGCCCCAGCGCAATACCAAGCAGGGCACTATGGGCGATGGAATCACCAAAGTAGGCCATGCGCTGCCACACCACCAGGGAACCCAGCGGTCCGGCCACCGCCGCTACCGCCAGCCCGGCCGCCAGGGCCAGGAACAGAAACTGGTAGGTCGCCATCATTGCCCGCCCCCCTCCACGCCAGCTTGCACTTGATGTTCTTCCCCTCCTTGCTGATGGATGTCGTGGTGATGATCATGATTGTGCGCGTAAAGCGCTGTCTTGGGTCCAAACAGGGCAACGAATTCCGGGTCAACCGACACCTGGCTCGGGCTTCCCGAACAGCAGACATGCTGATTGAGACAGATGACCTGATCGGTGGCCGCCATCACCAGATGCAGGTCGTGGGACACCATAAATACCGCGCAGCCCAGCTCGTCGCGCAAACCTGAAATCAATTTGTATAGGGCATCCTGACCGCTGACATCAACCCCCTGGACCGGCTCGTCCAACACCAGCAGGTCCGGCTTGCGCAGCAACGCTCGAGCCAGCAGCATGCGCTGGGTTTCACCACCGGACAAACCCTGCACCGGATGCTCCGCAAGGCCACCAATACCAGTTCGTTCCAGTGCTTCGCAGCGCAGGCGCGGATCGGGCTCGGCAAAGGCCAGAAAGCGGTCCACTTGAAGCGGAATGCTCCGCTCCAGATCCAACTTCTGGGGCATGTAACCGATGCGCAGGCCTTTCACCCGCTCGATGCGGCCAGCGCTGGGGTTCATCAGCCCCAACACCAGCTTCACCAGAGTGGTCTTGCCCGCCCCATTGGGACCGATAAGCGTGACAATGGATCGCCTTTCAACACTCAAATCCACCCCGTCGACCACCACATGCCGACCAAAGCTTTTGGAAACCGACTCCAGTCTTAACAAAGTCTCTGGGTTCATGGCCCACTCCCGTCGGCGCTTGACTCGTCCACGCCTGCAGTTTCCTTGCAGCCAGGACACAGCCCACTGACTTCAATGGCCTGGGAATCGATGGCAAAATCGGCGCGCTCGGCCGTTGCGACAATGGCCTTATCGATGGCCTCAACCGTGTATTCCGCGACGCTGCCACAGGCCCGGCAAAGCATAAACACGTTGCTATGGGCATTATCGGGAAAAGGACAACCGATATAGGCATTGAGCGTCGCCAGACGGTGCACCAGACCCCGGCTCAGGAGAAAATCCAGGGCCCGGTAAACCGTCGGCGGGACAACCCGCTGGCCACTGGTTTCAGACAGGCGCTCAATGATGTCATAAGCCCCCAGGGGGCGATGGCTTTGCCAGATCAAACCCAGAACGGTTTCGCGGATTGGGGTTAAACGCGCGCCATCACGCTGACAGAGCGCTTTGGCCCGCGCCAGCGCGGCACTTTGACAACGGCCGTGATCGTGCTGCCGGTAAGCCACTTTAGAGTTGCTGATCATATTCTTTCGTGCCCCGTGTTTCGCACCTCTTGCTCCGCCCTCTGGTATCGCGCCTCTATATTGCGCCATTGATTTACGATACTGTTGCAATGTTATTGCAACCTATTACCAACAACCGCACTAAACAGCTAAAGGAAAAAATTTAATGTTATAACATAACATTAAATATAAAATCCGCAACTCCCAACGCCGTTACTCCACTATGAAACAATCACTAAAACTCGCCGCCCTCGCTTACTGCCTCAGCTTTTCCATTATCGGCTGGGCCAGGCCCATGGTCGTCACCTCTATTCACCCCCTGAGCCTGATCAGCTCGGCGATCACCGGCGGCACAGCGGACGTTCACCAACTTCTACCCGCCAGCGAGGAACCTCATCACTATTCCCTGCGCATTGACGACAAACTGGCCCTGCAAAAAGCAGATTTGGTTGTTTGGGTCGGGCCAGGCCTGGAAGGATTTCTGAGCCGCGCAATCAATGATCTTGATCCCGCCAAAGTACTGACCGCCAGTAACCTCCCCGACATCCAGCCCCTAAACAGTCAACACAAGTCCGCGCAGGGCGAAGACCTCCATCTCTGGCTGAACCCCGACTATGCCATTGTCGTCGCCACCGAGCTGGCCAACTGGCTGGCTGCCCGCCACCCCGAGCAGGCGCCGGATTTACTGGACCGGCTTGAACGCTTTCGAACCAGCACGCGAGAGACCAGCAAAGCCATCGCCACGGACCTGGAAGCCCTCCGGGGGCGGAAAGTCCTGGTCGACCACGATGCGTTTGGGCATTTCTTTGCCTACTTCGGTATTGAGCAGGTGGGCGCTCTGAAATCCATCACCGGACTGGCCAAGGGCGTCGGGGAACTGGCTAGCACCCTCAATGACAGCGACTTTGACTGCATTGTCGCCGAACCCCGCTCCCATCACAGCCGGGTGCGGCAGGTCGCCGCCCGGAGCGCCGCTCCCACCGTGGTCATCGACCCCCTGGGCGCCCATCTCAGTCCATCGGAAAACAGCTACGGGGAGTTTCTTCGCAGCATTGCTCAAAGCCTGCTTGATTGCCAATCGGGTATTGCCAGCACACATGATCATTAGCATAAACTAAGAGTAATCGCTTACTTTTCAGCTGGCACGATCCACTAAACCGGCAAAGGCAACACACCATCCGCGCGGGATTTCAGTATTCGGGCAAACACCCCAGGGTCTTTTTCTTCCCTCCCGCTCAGTTCCGCCGATGCTTCTTGCGCCCTGCCCTCCAGGCGGGTCATAAGCCGGGACAGGCAAAACTGCATGGCCGCGAAACAAAGGATGTCCTGCCAGTGCCGCGCCTCGGCCTCGGTAAACGGCCGGTGCTTGCGGTATGCATCCAGTAAACTTGCGCAGAGCTGGGCATTCATGGCGCCATCGCTATCACAGGCCCAGTCATTGATCACGATAGCCACATCGAGTAGCAGCCAGTCAATACAGGCACTGTAGAAATCAATCACCGCACTGAGGTGATCACCCCTAAACAGGGTGTTGTCCCGGAACAGATCAGCATGAATTGCACCGACGGGCAGGCCCGGATCTTGTAGACGAAAGTCCGCCTGACGCGCTACCAGGTGATCCAGGAGCATGCGTTCCGCATTGGTCAGTTCAGCCTTCACCACCGCAAGCGTCGATTGCACCCAGGACAAGCCATGGACATTTGGAAAAACCGGTAGCGATGACGAGCCGAGCTTGTGCATGCGGCCCAGAAAATCACCGATCGCCGCACACTGTTCAGGTGTCGCTTGTCCTGGCCGGTCACCGGCGGATCCCCCCGGATGCCGGCCCTCGATACGCTCGCTCAGCAGCGCGGGCTTACCGACGAGCGTGTGGACCACCCGGCCACTACCTGGATGAACCAAAAGTTCCGGCACCGGCAGACCCGCGCCATGCAGGCGTCGCATCAGCACGACTGTGAATTCGATCTGTCGAGGGCTGGCCTGCTCAAGAATACTTAACACCCAGTTGCGCCTGCCTCTCGCACAGTCGGCGTTGGACGATACATCCTCGCAGGTTAAAAAATAGGTGCTGTTCTCCAGCCCATCCGCCACCCCGGACCAACTCAACAAACGGCCCTGACCCAGTTCATTGAGTAGAACCTGAAGTTGGTGTTCACTTACTTGCGTATAAACGGCCATAGAAGAACAAACCTGAAAGCGCTGACTGCCTGCAAGGCAGCAAAACCCGAAACCCCGTTATTAAAGCCGCACCGGCAGTTCGTGTATCCTTGCCTGCTCAAACCGACATGCTTACGCCAGATCACTGCCCAGGTAGCGCCCATGAATACTGTCTCAGCCCCCATCGTACTGGTGGACGGATCCTCCTATCTCTACCGGGCTTTTCATGCGCTGCCGCCCCTGACCAACTCACGGGGCCTGTCAACCGGCGCGGTAAAAGGCGTCATCTCCATGCTGCGCCGCCTGCAAAAGGACTATCCGGAGAGCCCCATTGCCGTGGTCTTTGACGCCAAGGGCAAAACCTTTCGTGATGAGCTGTTTGCCGAATACAAATCCCACCGACCGCCCATGCCCGACGAGCTGCGGGAACAGATAGAGCCCATCCACAATATCGTTAAAGCCATGGGCCTGCCACTGCTTATCGTCGACGGGGTCGAGGCCGACGACGTTATCGGCACCCTCGCCCAACAGGGGGCCGAGAAGAAACTGGCGGTGGTGATTTCCACCGGTGACAAGGACATGGCGCAGCTGGTAAATGGCCATGTCACCCTGGTCAATACCATGACCGAAACCGTGCTGGACCGCACCGGCGTGAAAGAAAAGTTTGGCGTGCCGCCAGAGCTGATAGTCGACTTTCTGGCCCTGAGGGGCGACTCCTCGGACAACATCCCCGGCGTCCCCGGCGTCGGTGAAAAAACCGCCCTGGCCCTACTTCAAGGGCTTGGCGATATGGATGCCATCTATAAAGATCTGGAAAAAGTCCGGAAGCTGTCTTTTCGCGGCGCCAAAAAAATGCCCGAAAAGCTCGAAGAGAACCGGGAGATTGCCTATATTTCCCGCAAACTGGCCACCATCAAGCTGGATGTGGAGCTGGATATCAGCGCCGAACAGTTACATAACCACGAACCGGACCAGGCAGCCCTGCTGGAGCTGTTTCGGGAACTGGAGTTCAAATCCTGGTCCGAGGAATTGGCCAAGGCAGAAGGCGACGGTGACGAATCGCAAGCGCCGACCTCAACCAACGCTACCCGCTACACCACCATCCTAACCGAGGCCGATTTTCAAGGCTGGCTGGCGCGTCTTGAAGGGGCTGAGCTGTTCGCCTTCGATACCGAAACCACAAGCCTTGACTACATGGAGGCGCAACTGGTTGGTGTCTCCTTTGCCATTGAACCATTCGAAGCCGCCTACCTGCCCTTTGGCCATGACTATCTCGGCGCCCCACAGCAGCTGGATCGGGATAAAGTCCTGACCGCGCTCAAGCCTATGCTGGAAGACCCCGGCAAAGCCAAGCTGGGGCAAAATCTGAAATACGACATGAGTGTTCTGGCCCAGCACGGTATCGAGCTGCGCGGTATTGCTCACGACACCATGCTCGAGTCCTACGTCCTGAACTCCACCGGCTCCCGTCACGATATGGATACCCTGGCCCTCAAGCACCTGGGGGAAAACACGGTGAAATTTGCCGATATCGCCGGCAAGGGTGCTGGCCAGCTCACCTTCAACCAGATTCCCCTGGAGCAGGCCGCGCCCTACGCCGCCGAGGATGCGGACATCACCCTGCGCCTGCACCAGACGCTGTGGCCGCACCTTGAAACAGAAAGCGGACTGACCTCGGTTTATCAGGATATAGAGCTGCCCCTGTTGCCGGTGCTATCGCGTATTGAATGCAACGGCGCGCGAGTCGACGCAAAACTACTCAAACAGCAAAGCGGCGAATTGGGCCAGCGTATCGCCGAGCTGGAAAGTCAGGCCCACGATCTGGCCGGCAAGGCTTTCAACCTGGCATCCCCTAAGCAACTCGGCCAGATCTTGTTTGAAGAACTCTCCCTGCCGGTCATCAAGAAAACCCCGAAAGGCGCACCCTCTACCGCCGAGGAAGTTCTACAGGAGCTGGCACTGGACTACCCCCTGCCCCAGGTGATCCTGGAACACCGCAGCCTGAGTAAACTTAAATCCACCTATACTGACAAGCTGCCCGCCATGATCAGCCCCACCACCGGGCGCATTCATACCTCCTACCACCAGGCGGTGACGGCCACCGGGCGGCTATCTTCCTCAGACCCCAACCTGCAAAACATTCCCATACGCACCGAGGAAGGCCGGCGCATCCGGCAGGCTTTTGTGCCGGAAGCCGGCCACCGTCTGGTTGCGGCTGACTACTCCCAGATCGAGTTGCGCATCATGGCCCACTTGTCCGGGGATTCCGGGCTACTTGAGGCCTTCAATCATGACCTGGACATTCACAGCGCCACCGCCGCCGAGGTCTTTGGCACCACCGTCGACGCCGTCACGCCGGAGCAAAGACGCAACGCCAAGGCCATCAACTTTGGGCTGATTTACGGCATGTCCGCCTTCGGGCTGGGCCGGCAACTGAATATCGGCCGCAACCAGGCCCAGGAGTATATCGATCTATACTTCGGCCGCTATCCCGGTGTACGCGACTACATGGAAACCATCAAGGCCAAAGCCGCCGATCAGGGCTTTGTCGAAACCCTGTTCGGAAGGCGCCTGTATCTGCCCCAGATCACAGCCCGCAACGCCATGCAGCGGCAGGCTGCCGAGCGCACGGCTATCAACGCACCCATGCAGGGGACAGCAGCGGACATCATCAAAAAGGCCATGATCGCGGTGGATGCATGGCTGAGGGAAGCGCGGTTAGCCACCCGCATGATTATGCAGGTCCATGATGAACTGGTGCTTGAGGTACCCGAGGCCGAGCTGGAAACCATCAAAGCGGGGTTGCGACAGCGTATGGAAGGCGCGGCAAAGCTCGATGCGCCACTGGTAGTCGCCGTGGGCGCTGGCGCAAACTGGGACGAAGCGCACTAATAAGTAAGGAAGCCTTGCTGATGGGCGGCCACGACGCAGAGCTATCTAACTGATAATTATAGCTTTTTGCGATATTCAGCCCATCTCCATCTGGTAATTGGCGCGTATAACACTGTTTATTTTTCAAAAAGACATTTTTTTGTGAACTTTATCCCGCCACCCGGGTCTTAGAGTCGTTAACATGATTTTCCCCCTTTTGTTAGCACAGCCGGGACACTCCTCCCCCTCTAGGTATCCCCGGCTGAATACCTTAACGGCGCTGAACAGGCGCCGTTTTTTTTGCAGTGCTCACAGCCTCACCCCACGACTTAAAGGTCATCAACGGACCCTTCACTCAACCAGAGCCGAAGCTGGTCTTCCAGATCCTCGATGCCGCTTCGCTTGGGCGCCGAGAACAGCTGCAAGCTTACCGGCGCTTGCAGGTTTTCTTTCTCCAGCGCCTTTTCCAAGCCGAGCAAGACATTGAGTCCGGGGCCCCGCTTTAGCTTGTCGGCCTTGGTCAGAAGAATATGCACCGGAAGATTACCCAGGCTGGCCCAAAGCAACATCTGCCGATCAAACTCACGCAGGGGGTGACGAATATCCATTAGCAGCACCAGGCCTTTTAGGGACTGGCGGCATTGCAGGTAATCAGACAAATGGCGATCCCACTCCCGCTTGACCGCTTGCGGAACCTTGGCATAACCATAACCTGGCAGGTCGACCAGCCGCATGTTTTCAGCCACCGAGAAGAAATTGATCAGTTGCGTCCGCCCTGGCGTCTTACTGGTGCGCGCCAGTTTTGCCTGCCGGGTCAATGCATTGATGGCGCTCGACTTGCCCGCGTTTGACCGACCGGCAAAGGCCACTTCCCTACCCTGATCTTCCGGGCATTGCAGGAGGCTGGGGGCGCTTTGTATAAAACAAGCGCGACTGAAGTTAATTTTCGTGGCTGTCATGGGCGCGAGTATAGCGCTTAATCTCAACAAGCTGATTGGTATATAATGCTGCGGTTTTTTTACGCCGCTTGCCTGCCATCCAGGCTTTCCGACCAACTTTCACAATACGAGTACGCCGATGAAAACGACTTTGTTCACCGCCGCCATTATCGCCGCCCTGGTATCCGCCCCGTCGCTGGCGGCAGGCGATGCCGCAGCCGGTAAAGCCAAGGCCGCAACCTGCGCCGCCTGCCATGGCGCCGACGGTAACAGCGCCGCAAGCGCCTTTCCCAAACTGGCCGGTCTGGGCGGGAAGTACTTGATCAAGCAGATGAAAGACATTAAGTCCGGTGACAGACCCGTCGCCGAGATGACCGGCATGCTTGATAACTCCAGCGAGCAGGACATCGCCGATATCGCTGCCTACTATCAGCAACAAGAGCGCGCACTGTCCGGGGCCCAGGAGAATAAAAAGCTGCTAAGCCTCGGTGAGAATATCTATCGGGCAGGCAATCTGGAAACCGGGGTCCCTGCATGCACCGGCTGCCACTCACCGGCAGGGAATGGTAATGCCCCAGCGGGCTATCCCGCACTGGGCGGGCAGCACACCCAGTACATCGCCAAACAACTGCGTGCCTTCCGCACGGCGGCTCATGATGAAGAGAACCAGACTGGTCGCAAGAATGATGAATCCAAGGTGATGCGCAGCGTCTCAGCGCACATGAATGATCTGGAAATCGACGCACTGGCCAACTACATTTCTGGCCTGCATTAAGGTCACCGATACGCTAGGGGCAGGACTGTCTTTTTAGTCTTGCCCACTAAAAAGGCGGCACTTGCCGCCTTTTTTATTTTGCTAGAATGTCGCGGATTTCATGGGTCTCGAACCCTGTGGCGGCTCGGGAGTCTAATCGACAAGCGGCAGAAACCACCAGCGTCGTCAATGATGTGCTAACCCGCAAATAGACAAGGACAGAAAGGATTAACCATGTTGAAGTTCAGCCCTCTGCTTATACTGCTAATGGCGCTATTACCAAACAACGCCACCCAGGCCCAGGAAGTCACCAAATCCGATAAATACGTCGCGGGCACGCACTACGAAGTGCTAGATATAGCCGTACGCACCCAGAACCCGAACAAGATAGAAGCCACGGAGGTGTTCTGGTACGGCTGCAGCCACTGCTACCGGTTTGAGCCCCTCGTGATTGAGTGGGCCAAAGACTTGCCCGACGATGTCGCGCTGGTAAAAAGCCCCGCCATCTGGCACCCAACCATGAAACTCCACGCCCAGGCTTTTTATACCGCCAAGGCGCTTGGCGCGCTTGACCCTCTTCATAACGTGCTATTTGAAGAAATGAACCTGAGAAAAAACAAGCTCGCCAGTGAAAAGGCTATTGGCAAGATATTTTCTGCTCACGGCGTCGATGTGGAAAAGTTTGCGAAGACCTTTAACTCCTTCGGCGTTACCGCCGCTGTGCAACAAGCAGAAGCCCGACAGCGGGGATACAAAATCACCGGCACCCCGGAGATGGTGGTCAACGGAAAATACCGCATTACTGCGCGCATGGCCGGCAGCCAGGCGGGCATGCTCACCGTTGCCAGTTATCTGATCGAAAAGGAGCGGCAACTGATGGCGGAACTGGCATCGAGCCAAAACGCCACCCCAGCTACCCAAGTTGACCTGCCTGAAACCAGCGCAACAGCACAGTCTGATTCTGCAAGCGAGCCAGATTCAGCGCCGGAATAGCTCAGCTCGGTAGAGCAGCGCATTCGTAATGCGTTGGTCGGAGGTTCAAATCCTCTTTCCGGCACCACCCATTGCTAGTCTGACCTCGGGGTCTTTAACCCGGGTCTCTGGACATTGCCAATCAATCATGCTGTCTTTGCCTCATCAGGCATTACGGCATGCAGCACCCCTTCCGCTTGCAGCGTCTCCACTTCTCCGGGTGTCATGGATAACAAGCCCTCGAGCACTTCGTGGTTGTGCTCGCCCAAGTAGGGTGCATCCAGGGTCAATTCATCGGGAAAGCCGGAAAAACGCAAAGGCATACCGGGAATATCGATTTCACCAAAACTGCGATCCTTGACCTTGCGCACAATGCGGCGTTCGACAAAATGTGGGTGTTGCATCACCTCGGGCACCGACAATACCGGGCCGATAGCAAAACGCGCCTGTTCGAATTTATCAAGAATGACCTCCCGGGTGGGTTGAGCGCATAGCCAATCCTCAATGAGATCGACTACCGCCTGGTGGTTCGCCATCCGCGCATCATTGGTGTTGAAGCGAGGGTCATCGGCGTTTTCCGGGCAACCGAGAAACTCGCAGAACTCCCGCCAGCGGGTGGGCAAAATTATGATGCTGTAGTACTCATCATCCCCACGACCCTTGAAAATACCCAGGGGGTGAAGAACAAAGTGGTGGTGGCCGGAACGCTTGGGCACAAACTCGCCGCCAGTGGCGCTATGCAACTGCACCGCCACATCATGGGTATGAAAATAGGAATCGATCAGGGATATATCCAGGTACTGGCCCTCGCCGGTTCTCTCCCGATGCAATAGCGCCGCATTGATGGCTGCCAGCGCATGCACCCCGGCATTGGCATCGCCTATAGCCAGTTGGGGGAATACCGGGTGCCCATCCGGATAGCCGATATTGTCCAGTACGCCGGCAAAAGAAGCAGCGATAAAATCGTAACCGGGCTTGCAGGGGTCCAGCCTGCCCAAAGCCGGAAATGGAACACATAATGATACTCGGATTGAGCTCGCGCACACGCTCGTAGGGAAAACCCATACGCCCTATCACTCCGGCGGCGTAGTTTTCAATCAGCACATCACATTTGGTGATCAACTCCTCGATAATCCCCCGTCCTTTCTCGGTCTTGGGGTTGATACAGAGGCTCTTCTTGCCGCGGTTTTGCTGCAAAAAGCAGGAAGTCACGCCATAGCCTGCCTTGTCGATGGGCAGGGAGCGGGTGATATCGCCGGTTGGGCTGAGCTCAATCTTGATGATTTCCGCACCCATCTCGGCCATCAGACGCGTCGTAGTAGGCCCGGCAATCACCTGAGTAAAGTCGAGGACGCGAAAGCCCTCCAGCACGTGTTTCTTATTCATTATTATCTTTCTCTGAGTTGCTCTTAGATATGTTGTTCTAAAAATAAAGCAGGCCGGAAAAGGATTTTCAAGAAAACGAAGAGTTTTTCGGGCTGAACACAGCCTGGCGATAGATCTCGGCGCCACACATTCGAACTTGGCAAGAGGGTATTTTTCTGAAATGCCACCTCCATCCATTCGTTGATTTCAACAGGCACTTGTTGTTCCATGAAGAACCCATAACAACAAAGAGGAGAAACAACATGGGCGACCCCGTTGTACAAGCCAGTCAATCTGGTTGGATTGCCAAGCACAGGGAACAATATTTGGCCGACGGCACAAAAGGCCATATGTGGGACTCCACCCCACTCGGCGGGCCAGGACTTCTGCCGACCCTGCTATTGACCACCACCGGCAGAAAAAGCGGCGAGCCACGCATCATGCCCCTGATCTACGGTGAAACGGGAGACGGCGCTTACGTTGTCATAGCCTCCAAGGGCGGTGCACCCAGACATCCGGCCTGGTATTTGAACCTGCTGGCCGAGCCCCAGGTTGAAGTGCAGGTCATTGAGGACAAGTTCCCCGCCAAAGCACGTATCGCAAGCGGCGACGAACGGGAACGGCTGTGGGTTATGCAGGAAAAACTTTATCCACCGTATAAGGAATATCAGGAACGAGCGGGCAAACGGGAAATACCCGTTATTGTGTTAGAGCGCCTGGGATAACAAATTTCAATAAATCCAGGTACGGCGTTGCCAGAACGGCTTTGGGTTCCAGGTGACCCCGCCCAGACTCGGCCTGTCTGGGCGGAAGCTGAGGCAAACGGCTAATCTTGCAGCAAGTGATCTGGAAGCTTGTCAAGGCGCTCCGCCGAATCACCCATCCTGATAAATCCGCTTTGCACCACGCTGGCAACGCGGCCACAACGCCACTCCAGCGCCAGGACATTACTGAGCCCCTCCCGCACCGATTCCATCCTCCAGCAAGGCGCCATTTCGCCATTCACCGCGAGAATCAACTCCTCACCAATGCGCAGCCAATAAGGCTCATAGCTATAGACCGGCAATTCCAGATTGCCAATCAGCAAATTAGCTCGGCGCACCGTCCAGGGCAGCTGGCAGCGCAGCTCAAAACCCACTTCCCGCCAGTCCCGCTCCAGCAATAAAGACACCTGCCGCGGGCCGGGCTGACCTCGGGGGTCACAGGCGACGCCACTCTCTCGAGTAACCATGGTTTCGGCCAGCTCCACCATGGGCTCCACGATGGCCAGGCGGCGGGCGATGCCTTTTATCTCGCCAATCATCGGATGGTAGAAATCTCAGCATGGTGTTGCAGGGAGTCCCAGCCTAAGGGAATACAACCGGAACAGACAACCTGCTCTCAGTGTAGGCAAAAATAAGGGGCATAATAAAGCCACTCCCACGGGAGTGGCTGGCAGTTTTCAAACCGGTAGCATTAAGTGCAGAACGAGCTAAAAACTCTAAAAAATCAGTTCGCCCAGCAAGCGGCGGGGGTACGCAGACCTCGGGGATTAGCCGCGTTGACAGTTAAGGTCAGTATCGTACAGTTTACGGGGTTATTGGTATCACTGCTCTGAGAGCTTCCAGTACCGTCCGCAGTCGCTGTATAGCCAGTAGCGGTGATGCTTGCAAGAGCCAAGGCATAGTAGCCATCCTCAGAGGTCGCTCCCTCCCCGATTTGAACCAAAGAACCGTACGTTGTGTTATTGGCTCGGTATTTCTCCTGTGAGGCCTGGATATTCAAGAGCGCATCAACGCCATCCGCTCGCCGAGCCTTGGTAATGGCATCAGTATAAGCCGGATAGGCGATTGCCGCCAAAATCGCCACAATAGCAACGACAATCATCATTTCTATCAGCGTAAAGCCAGAATAATGATTAAATTTTCTCTCACTTGTCTTGAGTGCTAACATTTTATGACACTACGATTTTACAGGGCATCAGCTTACTTCTTCCTATAAATGGAAAAATAGGTAGCAGATTAAGGATTTTGGGCGCTCTAAACTGAAGGTCGGGCATCGCGCCGCTAAACCCTCCTGATCAGAGTTTATGTATCCCGGACGGTGG
>OBIY01000238.1_pt1 | contig 23776 bp, 40 predicted proteins | sample 1519841 | NCBI WGS metagenome assembly OBIY01 (sample SAMN03019774, study PRJEB22545) | beach sand metagenome | biome: beach; feature: sea beach; material: beach sand | place: USA: Municipal Pensacola Beach, FL | collected 2010-07-30 | depth 30-40 cm m
AAAGCCGGGCTGAGAAGTCAAGCTGGTGGGCTCCCTTACCGACTCATACACCGGGTTGGTAGACGTTGGGGATGTGGATAATTTCCCGGCATCTGGCTATGCGGCGTTTGATGAAGAGCTGGTCGCCTATGACTCGATTTCTACCACGAGTCTTAATGTAACCGCTCGAGGTCAGTACGGCTCTACGGCGGTTTCCCATGACGCTGGCGAGCCTGCCAGAGCCGTATGGGTCGCCGATAACCTCAATGTTGTTGATGCGATTGAAGAAGCATTGACGGATTTCGCGGACGTCCCGGCATCAAACATTCCATCTGCTGACTGGCTTCTCGAGAAGACTGACTATCTGGCCCTGCACACGCTGAGCGGCGTAATTATGGAGCCCACTTCAGTTCGAGAGCAGGTGAACAAGTGGTGCGAGCAGTGCTCGATAAACCTCTTCTGGGATGAGCGGGCACAGGAAATTAACCTCAGTGCGTACGGTCCGCAGCGGGTGGCAGACTTCGTTATCACCGACGGTAACCTGCTTGATGCCGAAAGGATCAACATCAAGCGGGAGTTAAAAGAGCGCGTCACACAGGTATGGTACTTCTACGGTAAGCGTGATCACTCCCAGGATGATGACGCATCCAACTTCGCCGACCTGCATCTTGAGGCCAGCCTGTCACTTGAGGACCCGGCGGCGTATGGCTCGCCGGCGGTTCGCCAGATCAAGGCTGAGTTCATTTCATCCAGTGCGGTTGCATCTGCGGTGAGCGGCCGTTTGCTCGAGCGATTCAAGCATGGTCGGACGAAGCTGAGTTTTTCCCTCGATGCCAGCGACGGCGATATCTGGACAGGGTCGGTGGGGCTCCTTACGACTGACCTGATTCAGAATACTGACGGCTCTTCTAAGTCTGTCCAGGTCATTATCACTTCAGCTGAAGAAATTGATGGACATGTAATTCGCTACGAAGCCGAGATATTCAAGCTCGAGCCACCAGTGAAGTACGCCCGAATTGCCCCCGATGCAACGCCCGACTATCTGGCTGCCAGTGAGTTCGAGACTGGCAGGTACGGCTTCCTGTCGGATGCCACGCCAGAAATGTCGAATGGTGATGACCCCTACTATATAGCCTGAGGCCTACATGACCAGCTGGACAGATATTCCTGACACGTCAGTTGATCAGGACTCGCCGATCACTGAAGAGCTTGTGACGGCGTTGCGAGATAACCCCAAGGCACTTGCCGAGCGCGATGGCGCGTCACCGCATTTGAATACGACGCCGCTTGTCTCCGTGGAAACCTCCTCTGGCAGCTTTGTTGTTCCCACAGGTGTTACGCGCCTGAAGGTCACTGCAACAGGTGGCGGTCAAGGAGGATACGCGGGTACTGCGAGTGGTGGTTCTCCGACTGGTGGTAGTGGGGGCACGACATCGATTGCTCGGGGCGCAACCAACCTTGTGCGCGCAACTGGGGGCTCAAGTTCCGGTCCGGGTATTGGTACGGATGGTGATTTATTGATAAAGGGCGGTCGTGGTCACTTTGGCAGTGGTACCAGCTCGGGGACGGGGGGGCATGGTGGTGCGTCATTCTGGGGTGGCGGCGGATATCTGTCAGATGGTGAGGCGCCTGGTGCTGGTGGTGGCGGTGGTGATGGCGGGGATAACGATCCGCCAAGTTGGCAACCGGGCAAGGGTGGGCATGCCGGTGGCACAGCGGTCGGCTGGTTTGCGGTAACGCCGGCTGAAACGCTAACAGTCACTATTGGTGCAGGCGGTACAGCTGGCACCGCAGGTACTGATGGGGTCGATGGTTACGATGGCGCCGACGGCATCATGTTAATTGAATACTGAGGTTCTCATGGCAAAGCAGAGAGCAGTGGTCGTCGATTTTGATGGAGTGGTTGAGAACATCATAGTTATCGATGATGGCCAGGCGTTTTCATTGCAGGACAAGGAGATCGTTCCCCACGCGGGCCATATCGATATCGGGTGGCGGCGCAACGAAGAGGCCAAAACATTCGTAGGGCGACGCCGCATTAAGAATGATCTGGGTGAGGATGTGGACGCGGATATCACTGTTCCGGTGGGCGGTCGGTCTGTTTCCGTCAAAGTCATTACCAGGGGTGACCAATGAGTCGCGTACTTTCTGACACGCTTATCAATTCCAAGGAAGAGGCGCTGGGTGATGCGGTGCTGACGTTCGTGGCGTGGTCTACCAGCAACGACGCAGGTACGGTGGCGCGTGGCGATGAAGTCACTATCACTGCTGATGGATCCGGGGTTGTAACTCAGGAGATCCAGAACGGTGAGTACCAGGTATTCATTACTCCCAGTGGCGGTAGCCGTAGGGCACTCGGCAGGGCGGTCGTGTCCGATGGGGCGGCGGTTGATCTGGCTGCGCTTCTTGGGTACTCGGGGCAAACGACCAGCGAAGTATTGGCTGCTATTAACGCTGCGTCTCGTATCTCCGTGTATGAGCCAGCAGGCGTTACCCACACTCTTCGTGCGATTGATGAAGGCGTTGAGATTCTCTTCGACTCAGCCAGCGCCTGCACGCTCACTGTCCCCCAGCAGTCCAGTGTCGCGCTGATCCAGGGCGCCCAGTTCTTCTTCAGGAATAAGCAAGCTGGCGCTATCACAATAGCGACGGAGGGTTCTGACCAACTGGTTGGTGCCGGCTCCGTCACTTCTGATGCCACAAAGCTGGGTGGGCTACTTCTTGAGTCTGCAGGCGCGCCGAATCGCTGGGTTGCGGTTGGCGATCTGACTACGCCATAAGGTTGGACTGTATCTATGCTGAAGATGCTGATGGCGATTGCTGGGCAGGCTGGCGGAGGCTCAGTGCCTGTCTTTAACCCGGATCCGGACTTTACCTCCGCGCGTGTCGGTGGTTTCTGGTATGCGCCGGGCTTCTATCAGGATTCGGGTAATACGGATCTGGCCGACCAGGAAGGGGATCTGATCTATAACTACGCTAATCTGAGAACAGTGCCTGGTCCCGTTGTCGGAAATATTTCCCAAGGATCCGTAGGCAACAGGGCGCTTGCACATGTTGATCCGACCCACGGTATCGTGGCCCGCTTTCCTGCGGGCACGAATAAATGGGCCATCGGTATGTCGAATTCAATACTGGGTACTGCGATATCCAATAACGGGGGAACGTTTGTTTCTCGCTTTAAGGTAACGTCTGCGGCTGGCATATCGACCGCTGGGCACTCTCTTGTTGCCTACGATCGCACCGAAAAAGGCTTGTTGATGGCTAAGAATGGCGCATTTGGCAATGTGGCATTTGGTGCCGGCCCATCGTCTACAGCCCGGCTTGATCTGTCGCCCTACGACGGCCAGTGGGTGACGGTGGCGGGGCGGTACACACCCGGATCTACACTGGCGGAGCTTTATCTGAACGACCCAGAGACCCCCGCGGCGGTTGACGCGTCGGAGGTAATCGTTGGAATGACCCGATTGATATTCGGCCAGCCGGCGGCGGGATTCTCTACGGAGGTTCTTGTCCATAAGCAAAGCCTAATCGATGACAACTCACGAAGCATCGCGGACTGGATGCAGTGGGCGGAGGCGAGCAACTGATGGCTACCAAATGGCTTTATGCAATGTCCGCGGTCACAACCAACAGGGCTTTTGCAAACCTGCTTTTTTCGTTGCTGTGGCAGACCGCAGAAGAGGGCGTCCGGGGTGATAACTCTAATGTCTTCACCCAGGAGAATGCCTTCCAGGATTCGACGAAGCCAGGGAGGGCGCCGTACCACTACGTTACCCATACCCCTATGATGCGGGCGCAGTATGACGAGATGGTCGAGTATCTATCCGGTTCCAACCCGCGACGTTGGCTGGATTCCGGGCTGGTGACTGCAGGTCAGCTTGATGCCTTCCGTGATGAGCTGGATGTGGTCATAGGCGACTGTCGGAGTGTAACGGACAGCCACCTACATTTTTTGGCTGTCAGGAACCTGGTAGCGGTTTGATGGTTACCCCGCGCGCCTGACTCCCGGTCGGCGCCGGCGCTTCCCTGACTCCTGGTCGGCCTGCGCGGGGCGATATCACTGTGCCATTATGCGAGGCCGATAGCATCAGCTTAAAGCCATGATGCCGTTCATCGATTTGGTGAATATTCTGTGAACTACCGCCCAATGGCTCCGTCCTATTTCCAGTGCATTGGATGTAAGCACTTCGCCGGGGTCGCCTGCCGAGCTGCCCTCTTTACTGGCTGGCATAGGGCTGGGATATGGAGAACAAGAATCCGCTGTGTGCGATCGATGAAAACCCGGAGGTGTGGCTCGCTGGCGGCGAGGCTGCCCTGAATCTGCTGCTCGACTCCCTTCCTGAATCCCACCATCACCTGGTTCATCAGGCCAGGTCCGACCTCCTTTCCTTGGCAACTCCACTGCACGTCGATAAGGCTGTCTGAGTTTCGTGGTGCACCACAGTTGCACCACGTCATATAGACGAATATCTATCTATATGAAATTTAATAGAAATTATTTTTAGTGCGTCCAATCCATCATAGGGGCAACTGAAAGCCGCCTGGTCAGCGTATTTCCTGCGTTTCCCAGAGATTCCGGGGTGTCTGGCCTGTTTTCTTGGTGCAAATCTATTCCCGATTCTGTGTTATTTATGCCGATTGTTGACTATTTTGCATGCCGAGTTGCACCATATTTGCACCACGCGGGATGGCGTGGTGCAACTCGGGAATCAGCATGGGCACTATTGTCACACGTAAGACCGCCAAGGGAGAAGTCCGATACCGGGCTCAGGTGCGCATCGAGAGAGACGGTCAGAAGGCAGTCAACAAGTCGATGACATTCAGTCGGCGGTCCATGGCCGTGGAGTGGATTCGGCGTATGGAGGCACGGTTTGAGGCTGGGCTGCTGGCAGGGCCGTTAGGGCCGCCGCCGGTCAAGCTGGGGGAGCTCGTCGGGCGCTACCGTGAGGAAGTAGGCGAGAACTTTGCGCGCAGCAAGAACTTCGATTTGCGGCGCCTCGAGGGGGATGCGATCGCCGGGCTGAATGTGTATGACGTGGGGGTGCAGGAATTCGTGGAGCACGCCAGGGTGCGGCGAGATGGCGGTGCTGGGCCGGCCACGGTTAACACGGACCTGGTCTGGTTCAGACTTGTCTACAGGTATGCGAAGAGTGTTTGGGGGCTGCCGATTGATCCACTGGTGGTCAGTGAAGCCGCGTCGGTACTTCGGTCGACCAGGGTAATTGGCCGTCCAAACAAGCGAGACAGGCGTCCTACTTACGATGAGCTGGTGGCCCTGGACACGCACTGGCGGGAGTTTGATCTTCGATCCAAGTACCCAATGCGGCAGATTATGTGGTTTGCCATCTATTCAGCCAGGCGTGAGGCAGAGCTCGAGCGCATAAGGGTAGCCAGCCTTGACCGGCAAACAGGCACCTATGAGGTGATTGGCTTGAAGAGCCCCAAAGGCAATACTGGTGCCGCCCATGTGGCGCTGTTACCTGCTCTGGGCTGGCAGGTGGTGGATGACTTGCTGAAGCTGAACGGTGATGCTGAGTGGCTTCTGCCGTTTAATCCGCGGATGATCAGCAAGTACTGGACAGACGCCTGCCATTTGCTGGGCATTGCCAACCTGCGTTTCCATGACCTGCGCCATGAGGGGCTCAGTAGGTTAGCCGAAGATGGCTGGACCATACCCCAGATCCAGCAGGTATCCCTGCACAAGAGCTGGGGTAGCTTGTCGATTTACGTGAATATGCGGCCGGTGCGAGGTCAGCGCTTAGACTACATAACCTTATGAAAAATAATGTTAAATGAGTCTTTCAGTAGATTGTCGGGCAATATGGGCCAGTCGTCACCTTTAAGCATTGCTTTCATTAGGGAAATGGCTTAATGATTAGTAATCCCTAACCTGCATATGTTGACAACAAGGTTGTGTTCCAAGAGAATCGCGACCCGTTAGATCCGGCAGGATTGGGGTGCGCGGTACCTGCTTGCCCGTGCTGGTTACAAAAAATTCACAGGGAAGAACGGGTAGTGCAGGATATAGTGGAACGTGCCATTAGCCTCACCGAGGCGGCGCAGGCTCTGGAGTTGGTGCTTGAGGTGGCGAACGAGGTCTTGCACACGTGCTCGATACTCTCGATTGACACGCTCAAGAAAGAGAACCCAAGCATCAATGAGATTGCGCGCGGCTTGAAGGTGGTGCTGGGTTTGCTTGAGGACTTGTTTGACGATAACGATCCTCATATGTGCCACGAGAAAGCTAAAGATTACACCCGGCATATCAGTTTGATCGGGCAAGCCATTGAGTCTGACGATGAAGAGGAACTTAATCGGCAGATTCAGGCTCTTAGGGAGCGAAGCTTCCTATTTTGATTTGTTATTTTGTCGCAACTTAGGGATGGACTTGGAGGTCGTATGAAAATAAGCGAGTTTGAATATAAGAAGCGGATGGCTTCAATTCGCGCTGAATTCATCAAGATTGCTGCTGCGCTCGGCAAGCTGCGCGCTGCAGCTGCGCGCGAGAAAAAAGAAGCCGCGTAACCCCATTCCCACATCACTTCCGTGAAAGGGGCCTATTGGCCCCTTTTTCGTTTCTGAATTTATCTAGGCTGCTTGCCGCTCAAATCCTGCTGTTGGCATATTCGCGCGCACCAGCGCCTCAGCAAGTTGCGGGCAAACGCTGTTCCCGCACATGCGCACCTGGTCTGTCTTGGTGACCCGGGTGCCATCAGCTAGCCGGTCGTAGATGTAGTCCGCTGGAAAGCCCTGAGCAGCAAACAGCTCATGGGGTTGCAGCATGCGCAGCCCGATGTCGACGATCTGGTATGGTTCCCCTCGGACCATCACCACCCCGAATCGGTCACGGGTAGGGATAGTGCCTAGTGGCTCTTTTATGTCGCATCCACCTTTCTCATTGCCGTAATACTTGATCAGGAATGCCCGGGCTTCAGCATGGTGTGTGCCCCCGGCGCTGATCGTGTGGAGTGGTTGCTTGGCCGAGCTTCCGATGTTGGTGCCGCGGAGTTTGACCATGTGGCTGGTAACCAGGCTGTGGTGGTCCTTGCTGGTGATGGTGCCGATCGGCTGGCGCAGGTCACTGCCTACTACGCCGGTGTAGTGCTTGGCCAGAAAGGCTTCTACCAGCGCAAAGTGGCCGCCCTTGGGGTAGGCCGTTACTGTGCGTAGTGGCTCCCGAACGGAATGGGTTGTATTGCGGCCATTGAAGTTGGCAATGGGGACAATGAATGGGTCCGCCGTGTCCGCCACATATCGTCTCAAGCCCTCAGCGATGCGGCGGCATGTGGCATCAGCCAGCGGCTTGCGGCGTTCGAATATTGACGGGCAGGGTAGTGACCAGTCGATGATGTCCGCCGCGGTGCGGTAGGGTATCAGGCCGGGTCCGTGGGTGGGCGTTGGCCAGGAGATGGGTTGGCCGTCACACCTGGCGATCAGGAAAAGTCGCTTGCGGATGGTGGGTGCACCATAGTCACAGGCGCGCAGCTCTTTCCATTCGACCTCGTAGCCGTGGCGCTTCAGCGCGTTCACGAAGCTGCGGAAGGTATGTCCCTTGCGCTTGGGGCAGGGTGTGTAGGAGCCGTCCAGCTGGCGGATTACTGGCCCCCATGTGGTGAACTCTTCAACGTTTTCCAGATAAAGCACTCGAGGCTTTACCGTGGCTACCCACCGCAATGCTACCCAAGCCAGTCCGCGCACTCGCGGGGAGACCGGCTTGCTGCCCTTGGCTTTGCTGAAGTGCCGGCAGTCTGGGCTGAACCAGGCGCCGGCAACGGGCCGGCCACCGCATACCTTGCGCGGATCCACATCCCACACTGACTCACAAAGGTGGAGTGTGTGGGGGTGGTTGACCTCATGAAGGCCAAGCGCGACAGGGTTGTGGTTGATGGCGATATCAACTGATCGGCCCAGGGCAGCCTCGATGCCGGTGCTGGCGCCGCCTCCCCCGGCGAAGTTGTCTACGAATAGCTCGCCAGTGAAGTTGAGTGGGGCTTGAGGGTTAACGCGGTACCTGTTCATCGGCGAGCTTCCCTTTTGAAGATATCCTGCATCAGTTTGTAGGTCTTCGGTGCGCTTCTGGCCTTGGTCCAGCCGAGTCCGACTTCTTCAAGGTGGCAGGCTTCAAGTTCCTCCCAGCACTCAATCAGCGCCTGCCATTGCGGTGAGACATTGGCCATTTTGTGGATGTGCTTCCGTAATCCCGGCGCGGCCTCAAGGAGCTTCAGGCAGCGGTCCAGATCATCAGGGTCATAGGGGTGGCTGCGGTCTGTCATTTCGTCAAACGCCAAGTACATAGCCATGCACTTGCTGCTACTGCCCACCCAGCTGTTGGCCAGCCATTTCACAACCTGTGATTGAATTTGGTTCATCGGTCACCTCAGTCTGATCACCTGGAACCCGGCGTCTGTGTACGCCGGTAGTTCCTGGATGAGTTCGTCGATCTGTTTGGTCGCCTCGGGCAGTAGATCTGTGAGCATGCAGGGCTGTCGGTTCCTGAGCGTATCGGTGATGCGTTCGACGCCATCTGTTGCGAACAGTCTGACCAGCCACTTTGCGGGGCGTGAAACCTGCCCGAGGATTCGAGGGTTATCCTCATGGACGGAGTAGGTCGCTACGATCATCGGGAGCCCCTGTATGTCTTCTTGAGGTCGCCACTGACTGATTTGCCTCGTTGGAGGATGATCCGGGCCAGCCTTATGCGGTCGCCCTGGCTGTGAGTGGCCTGTGTCAGCAGGCCGAAGTAGCTGTTCGCTGTCTCCCATAGTCGCTCTGAGTCCACGTCCGCTGTCCGGTGCAGGGCGTGCCTGAGCGTTTTTCGGCGGATGGTGCGGTGCCATGGCTTGATGACCTGTCCAACGAAGTCAATGCCGCGATCAACCGGCTGCAGGATGGTCTTCTTGGGATTCAGGTGTGCATCGAGCCTGTTTTGCAGGAACTCTTCTATGGCGCGTAGCCAATGGTTGAGCTGGTCCGGGTCCTCATGGAGCAGGACGAAGTCATCCACATACCGAATGTAATGGGGAGCCCGGAGCTGGTGTTTCACGAACTGGTCGAGCTCATTCAGGTAGACGTTGGCGAAGAACTGGCTGCTCAGGTTTCCGATGGGCAGGCCTTTGTTCCAGGGCTGGTCGGCCAGTCGCTTGTGGGCTGGTACCTTTTCAAGAAGCTGTGCTGGTCCGCGAAGCTCGTAGTCGCTGCGGGGGTCGTGCATCAATATCAGTTCCGTCAGGTAGCCCCACCATGGTTCATGGATGTACCTGCACAGAAGTCGCATGAGCAGTTGCTTGTCGATGCTCACGAAAAAGTTTGCCAGGTCGCACTTCAAGTAGAAGGCTGGCTTTGACCAGTTGCTGGTCACGCTTCTGACCTTGGACTCCAGACGTTGGGCGCCGTACAGGGTGCCGCGACCAGGAATGCAGGCGCAGCTGTCAGCGATGAATCGCCGGTGAAATCGGTCGCTGACATGATTGTAGAGCAGGTGATGCACTACCCTGTCGCGGAACTGGGCAGCCCAGACCTCGCGGGGTTTCGGGTGGGTGATGACAAAGCATATGGATCTGCCCGGGCGATAGGTGCCGGCGCGGAGCTCGGCATCGAGGGCGGAGAGATTATATTCAAGATCGATCTCAAAGCGCAGGGCATTGTCGCTGGTGCGCTTTGTCTTACGGCAATCGAAGTAGGCCTGAGCCAGGTCCTCGAAAAGAAAGTCAGCATGGGGTGGTGAGAATAAATCTGCGGACGGCGCGAACCCGGTTTCTGTTGTCCTTGTCGTTGTTGTTCTGGTCACCATCATCGAAGTCCTGAATGAACGCGTTGTTGGCGGAGTACTGCGCCGTGTCGTGCTATCTACATGCCATGGGCGAAGGCGGGTGCTGTTCACCCATGGCACTGCGCGGGACCTGGCCGCACTCTGTCGGCTGGTTTCCCTGGTGCGCATATCGGTGGCTTTACCGGCCAGCGGCACGACCAGATTCAAGAATCCCACGGGTATGAGCGCCTTGACGGTCATACAGCAGGGGAGCGCGTGGAGTACTTCTTCCAGCCTGTGGCCTGCTTCCCGATGTCCTGGGTCAGTTCCACGGCGGCGGCGTACTGTTTAACGGAGATGAAGCGCTTGTCGCGGGACATGCGCAGCATCAGTTCCACCACCTGCAGCCGCTCGAGCAACTGCTGAATGTGCGCATGCTTGTCCGTCGCAACGTTGGCCCGGAATATCAGGACCATCATCTCAACGCACTCCTCGCGCACTTTCTCGCCAATCAACCGTTTGAAATCACGGGGGATGTTTCGTGTGATATCGACGGCCATGCTCAGCAGCTGGTAGGTCTGCTGATAGATTGGTAGCTCGTGGTGCAATGCCATGCTGAAAACTCGCGTAACGGCGGGCTACGCCCGCCTTAATGGGTCAATGGGTTAATTGGCGACGAATCTGCGGACGGCGCGAACCCGGCGTCTGCTGGCCTTGCCGTCGTAGCCCTGGACACCAGCATCGAAGGCCTGAATGAACGCGTGGTAGGCGGAGTACTGCGTGCTGGTCCAGTGGTAGCCAGGCTCGAATATTTCCGGACAGGTGGCAGCACACAGTGACGCCTCTCGGCGAGACGGGATGTACCAATCCGTGTGGCCGTCGATGTCGAGATTTTTTACCCAGTCGGCTACGGGGTGGTTGTGTCCTGATGCAGTCAAAGCGAGGGTGTTGGCATGGCCATCCCAGCTGCTTGTTGCCGCTGGCTCATCCTTGCCTTGACTTCCCCATGCCAATTCAGCCGCGTAACCAGCGGGGCTGTTCGACACGATCAAGTGGTAGTTGGGGTGTCCACCTTCTCCGCGCATGAGCCCCGCATAGATCCCGCCCTTGCCCTCCCAGTACTGGCCCAATGCAGGTGGTGTGCTGGTGTACTGGTGGAACATTGCTTCTGCGGTCCGCTGTTCCGGTGCGTCAAGGTCCGCGTGCATCGCTGAAATAAAATTGCGAAGGATGGTGTCGCGAGGTATCAGGATCGTGGCGCCTTGGCAGGGAATTTCGATGCTGCCTTCGTTTCGCATGTCGTTCTCCAGATTTTCCGTGAAGGGCGCTGCGCGCCCATCAATGGGTGAATGGGTTAATCGATGACCTTGAATCTGCGGACGGCGCGAACCCGGCCCCTGTGGTCCTTGTCGTAGCCGTCCTGGTCACCACCAGCGAAGTCCTGAAAGAACGCGCTGTAGGCGGAGTACTGCGTGCTGGACCAGTACCAGGTGTCCTGCATGGCCTCGGAGCCGTCTTCTCTGAAAAGCGCGGCCGGGGTCTGCATCGGGTCCTTGGGCGTGTAGGGCTGCCCAATCGGGTGGCTACTGATATTCTCCCCATCCCTGAAAGAGCAGATGTTTTCGCGGGGCGTGGGCTTGAGGTTCCGGTAGATCAGCTCAAGCTCATCACGGGACGGGATGTACCAGTCCGCGTGGCCGTTAAGCTCCAGTGCCAGAACGTGGGCGGCGATCTCGCTGCCGGCCGTGGCCATGGCCTGCGTGTTGGCTAAACCATCACCACAGTGGCGGGCGTCGATCTTGAGGCCGTGTTGTCCCCAAACGCCGGTGGTTTCGCCTTGAGCGCGGGGTGCTACCACCACGCCGAATTGCTCGCCGTTGATGGTTATGAGACCGGCAAAGAATCCGCCCTCCATCGGTGCGCCCGGGACGGGCAGGTCGTTGCGATTGATCGCTTGCATGTCACTCTCCCATTTGGGGTTGCGTTGATTGTCAGGCGGCGTGGATTGCCTTGTGCTCTTCCCGGGCGCGTATGGCCATCTGGTCGATATGCGCAGCCAGGTCGTTAATGTGGACCACCCAGGGGGCTTTCTGCCCCTTGCCTGAGCGGTGAACCGGGAACGGCAGCGCTTGGCGAGCTGCGGCACGCTTTGCAGAGACCGTATCCATGCCGGTGTATTTGGGGCAGAGCTCCTCCAGCGGGATGTCGGCTTGTCCCTTGAACTCGGCCATCAAGAAAAAGACTGTCTGCATCATTACCTATTGCTCCAGGCGCTTACGCAGCCTTCTTGTCCTTGAGCGCGCGCAGCCAGCGCATACCCTTTGGCGTTATATGAAGTACGCTGTATTGCTGATAACGTTGGGTCCCGGTATTGAAGAAGTGACTGATGTGATCAACCACCGTCTCCATGTCCTGGCCACGGCGAGTAGTGACCCACCGCAACTGCGCGTCCTGGTGGATCATGCGTGCCTGAGCCAGCTGGCGTCGTATCCAGCTGCATGTGGTATCCAGCTCCTTTGCCGCCCGTCCTACTTTCAGGTTCTGCATATCAGCCTCCGAAAGGTTCGCGTCCGATCTGGTTTCCATTGACCGTCTCTGGTTCGAGCCACCAGTACTTCTTGGCGCGGTCTATTTTGTACGGGGTGTATTCGTAGTGGCCCTGATCGTCGATCGTGTAGAAGCCCCACTCGTAGTCCCACGGTCCGTGGAAGAACAGGGTCCACGTCTCTGGTTGCGTGCCGGTGATACGGTGCACGCAGTGGCTTCCCGGTAGGCGCTGAATGAAGTTGAACCAGCGCACGCGGATACCTTTCACACGAATGCGGTCCGAGACGTAACCACGCTGCTCGATGTATTGGCCCGCCAGTACCAGGCTGAATGCTTTTTTCCAGGGGTGGTCATGCACGTGGCGCTCATGGTCGTCTCGCACGAATCGGTGCAGATAGAAGTGATAGCCCAGCAGCGTGCCCACGTAGTAGCGCTCGAGGTAAGGCCTTCCATCCAGCTTGATGAGCCGAGCTGGGCGGCTGCCGGTGATCCAGAACAGAATTCGCCTGATCATTGCGGTTCACCCTCATAGTGCAGCACTACCACCTTGCCGGATGATGTAGCGCCATCAGTAAAGGCCCGACCAACTACGTATGACACGGCGTAGAGGGTCGGGAATGCCAGCAGTGCAACCAGCAAAACTTTGCCGAGTGAGCGGCGGCGGGGTCGCCGACTCGTCCGAACGGTGATGGGCTGTTTCATGCGACCTCCTGAGAATACTTATCCACCAGGTGGAAAATCTTGTTGTGCAGGGCGCAGATGTCCGCGTCATTGTTTATGACTGCATCACCTGCCCACTGGTCGACGCCTTTCTCACTGGAGTGCGCTGCTACGGCATCGATTCCTTCCCGGCGGATGTGTACAAGTAGCCCGCCCTGCAGCCGCAACCAGTTGGCTTCGTTCTCAAACCGAACATCCTGGATAACCACGCCGGGATAGCGGTTCATCCACTCGTCGCTGAATACCTGTAGCTGCGTCATTACCAGCCACACGTCGGGGTGAATCATTTCCCGGCCCCACTCAGTGCCCAGTGTCTGGAGAAGCTGGCGTGGGCTTTTGTTGAGGCCGAGGATGGGGGACTCTTTGAACGCCCTGTCCTGGCAGCGGCGCTCGAACTCCTCGGACGTGACGTTCAGCAGGCTGGCAACCATGCGCTTCAGCGGATCTGCGAAGGCGTGAATTCCCCACCCAAAGTGCTGGGCGATGAATTGAGCCGCCTCCGACTTTCCGCAGCCGGCGGGACCGGCGAGGCCAATCAGTTTCATGCGCTTCATGCCGCCGCCTTGTCTTTGCTGGTGCTGGGAAGGCGTGGCTTCCCGGCAAGGCGCCGGTGCTTGTTGGCATCGCCCTTGTAGTAGGCAACCTGCCGGACGGCATGCGCCAGTTCCTCGCGGAGCTTAATGGCTTCGTTGCGATACTGGTTGCTCTGCTCTTCGAGACGGTTGGCCCTTTCAATTTGTCGGTTGCCGGCCGCGATGAGTCGTTCAATATCGCCTTGATCCATCTCGATCTGCTGGTTCAGGCTGGTGATCATGGCGTTGGCGCCATTAAGCTCTCGCATTGTTTTCTTGTGGTAAGCATTCTCACGCGACAATTCTTGTCGCAGACGCTCAGCAGCACCGGCGTAGGTGAGTTCTCGCACCAGCCAGGTGATGCCTGTGTATTTAAACAGGACGCGCAGTAATCCAATTTGCTCGAGCCATCCGAGGATGCCGGCGACAAAGGCGACGACCAGAAAGTTGCCCAAGTCGGCCGCCTTTTCAGAAAATGCCAAGGGGTTGAACTCATGCATCAGCAGTACAGCGCCGGCCAGCACCAGCACGCTGATCAGTGTCTTCGCATAGATACTCATTGCTCGTTCTCCGTGGGGTGGGTGGTGCCCGTTTCGATGACGTTGCAGGCTTGATTCAACATCTCGTGTGTGGGGGTGTTCAGCGGCCATGAGGCCAGCACCTTGCGCTGGTCCAGATCCACCAGGGTGACCCCGCCCGGACTACGGCTTATCCAGAATTCAGGTCCTGCCTCTGTGTAAACCTGGCTTGGCCCGGGCTTCTGCAAGGCCTGCTGCAGGTGCATTTCATCGCGTCCGGTGAGTTTCATGCGGTACGTTTCCTCGGCGCCCAGCCGTTGTTGGCCGCATGAACAATCAGGTGCGCCGTTTCCCGCGGTCCCAGCTCGGCATTGCAGTTGACGAGATAGCTGGGTCGCTCATCAATAGTTGCGGCGATTGATCCGAATTGGTTCATGCGTATGCGCAGCCGCTCGTTAGTGCTGAGCTGCAGAGTGATCGGCATCGTTCGCACCTGATTGCCCTCAGGAACCAGTACTTGGGTCAGGGCTTTCTCGATGCGGCGGGTGTCGGATGCGATCAGCATGGTTAAGCCGCGTTAACGTCGAATTCTTCAAGTGCATCGGCGACACAGGCGCAGCAGGCGCCCGGGGTGCCGGTGAACGTGCCGACCTTGCGGGGGCTTTTCGAGCGTGTCAGGTGCACGGTTACTTGTGTCTCCGTCTGCGTGGTCTGGGTTTCAAGATGGACAATCCATCCGCATCCCAGCATCACGCGCTTTTGGCCGCCTGACTTGATGGCCTCACGCAGTTTCTTGTCGTCAGATATGCTCAATCGCATGGGTACCTCAGCTTGCCGCTACAGCAGCGATCGCAGTGATCAGAATGGCCAGGGCTGTGCCGCCGCCGCAGATGAGAAGCCATGTAGCTATCTGTTTCATGGCTGTCTTGCGGGGCCTGTCTTTCGTGCGTCGGTGCATTTACGTTTCCTCGCCGCGAAGGGCGCTGCGCGCCCATCAATGGGTGAATGGGTTAATCGGTAACCTTGAATCTGCGGACGGCGCGAACCCGGAGTCTGTGGTCCTTGTCGCCGAGGCTCTGGTCACCATCATCGAAGTCCTGAACGAACGCGCTGTAGGCGGAGTACTGCGTGCTGGACCAGTACCAGCGCTCTTCCATGGCCTGGTCACCACCGGATTGGAATTCAGAGACGGGGGTCTGAGTGGGTGTGTCAGGCGTGTACCCCAGCCCGATGGGCGTGCTGGTCGGGTTCTCGCCGCTGCGGTAGCCCTTGTAGTTGCCGGTGGTGCTCGGCTTAAGGTTGCGGTAAACAAGCTCGAGCTCATCGCGGGACGGGATGTACCAGTCGGCGTGGCCGTTAAGGTCCAGTGCCAGAACGTGGGCGGCGATCTCGCTGCCGGCCGTGGCCATGGCCTGCGTGTTGGCCGCACCGTCGCAGATGCTGGTTGCATCCGTTTCCTGGTCATACTTGCCCCACGTGCCTTCCAGATCGCCGGTATCCTTGGGGGATACGACGACACCGAATTGCTCACCATTGATGTTGATGAGGCCGGCGAAGAAACCGCCTTCGATTGGCGTTCCCGGGGTGGGCAGGTCGTTGCGCTGAATGGTGTTCATGTCACTCTCCCTTGCTGTGAGGCTGTTTCTCGCACCGGGCCAACCATTGGTCCGCTGCTTCGGTGATCTGCTGCCGTGCCCGAAGGCCGGCGTTCGTGTCAGGTATCGCGGCGGTGTACTTGCCCAGCAGCTGGCCGCTTTTGTTCAGGGCCTTTTCCATGTCCTGCAGCGTGGGCAGGCGCTCGAACGCCCGGCGGGCGTTGCGGGTGAGCTGGGCGAGGGTGGTCATGCGGCACCCGGTCCGGGGTGGTCGGTGTCGACCAGCGAGACGTGTGCGGTGCGGCGGATGCCAAAGTGCTCGGCCACCCCGTTGCGACGGGCAGAGCGATAGGCGAGGCGGATGGCCAGCCATTCGTCGGCGGGAATCATCCGCACGACTGGGCCATCAGGCATGGCTACCAGGCCGGTGCGGCGCTGGAGGGCGGCTACCAGGTGCAGCTTTTGGGCTTCGGGGTGGATGTAGATCTGGGCCATGTCCGGTATCCATAACGTTTGTTATGTCCGAATATAGCCTATGTTATATGCTTGTCAATAGCTTTTGTTATTTTTATCTGTGGGTGAAACAAGGGGTGGGGGTGGGGTGCTAAATTTATCTGGGTGATACAGCTACTGGTAGCTGCCTGAAGGCTGTAACTTGAGGGTGCTGTTTGCCAAGCTGGTGACTAGCTCGCTTAGCTTGATTGCGTTCTTTTCATCCATGTAGTGAACGTAATCATCCTCGCCGCACATTCCCAGCGTGCATGTTTCTACTGAGAGCAGGTGCCTCTGTGCGCTCGCACTATAAATACTGAACCTGATTGATTCACCGGCCATGGCTTTGGCCATGCCGATTTCCTTCTGGATCAGGTCTTCGTGCTTGCTGGCTTCTTCGGCCCACTGAAGATATTTCTTTATGTAGTCGTTGATCAAAACAGCCTGATCGGCGCGGTAGATTTTTGCATAACCGCCGTATCTCCCATAGGCATCATATTCAACGAGTAGTATTTGTGGGCCTCCAATGAGCTGGCTTGCTTGGACGAAGGTTGGCCTCTCCATGTACCTGCTTGCCACTGAATTGAATTCCATAACGGCCAGCTCTGATTCAACTCTTACAGTGTTTGCGCGATCTATCGCGCCTACGCAGCCAGCCAATAAGGCGGTGATACAGAAAGTAAGCAGCAGTCGATGAATTGCATTTGCGGATTCCATCCCAGTTTCCTCGTCATTGGTGGTGATATAGAGCTTTTTTAACAGACCCGGCTACAAGATGAAACTTGACCACGTCTTCTCTGGGGATGCTGATCTGGCCATGTCCGGCGCCGTTGTTGATTGAGTCGAGGTAAAGCCGGTCATCACGCCAATACAGAAATATCTTCACCATCGCCCGCCCGGTGCCTGTTTTCACTAATACCTCGTCCCCGGGTGATGGGGGGTGATTGGGCTCAATGATTACAAATTCGCCATGCCGGAACCTCGGAGACATGCTGTCACCGTGTATGCGGATGGCGTAGGCATTTTGGTCTTTGGTGGGGAAATTGACGAACCCGTCTCCGTGGCCGGCAGGGTAGTCTGGCGCCTCCCAGTAACCATTATCGCCGGCCTCGGCGTCTCCAACGACTGGGATGTGGGCCAGCTGCATGGCCTCGGCATAAATACTCTTCTGCTCGGAAACCGCTTCGCCGCGAGGGGAAATCGGGCCCTTGCCAGCCTCAAGCCAGGTTGGGTTAACTCCGAGTTCACGGGCGATGGTCAGAATATGCTTGGTGCCTTTGTTTCGCCCGGACTCAAGGTGCTGGATAGTGACTTGGGAAAGCCCTACCTTTTCGGCCAGCTCGCCCTGGGACATTCCCATGGCGGCTCTTGCCTGTCTGACTCTTGCGCCTAATGAACTCATGCCGGGATGGTATTGCTATTGTTATGCTTGCGCGACAAACAATAACTATTGCAAAATAAATAACAAATGTTATAAATGTGCGGATGCGACATATGAATACCCTCGCTGAATGGCGAAAGAAAGCAAATTTGAGTCAGGGTTCGCTGGCTGATGAGGCTGGGTGCAGCCAGGCATACATTTGCCAGCTGGAACAGGGCTCTCGTTCCGAGCCGGGTCTCACGATTGGTCGCAGCATCGTGAGGGTTCTTAACGAGCATGGAGCTTCCTGCGGTCTTGATGATGTATTCCCTGATCGCAGAGACGATCAGGCAGCCTGATACCAGCTGGTTGGTGATTGCATCGATGTTGGCGTAGATCGTTTTCATGCCCCTATCGTGCCGCGCTGGTGGCTGGTGGGGCAGGGCAACATGGCTGTGGATATACACAGGCCAAATACACTGGGAGAGTGACATGGCAATGGGACGTGAGGAACGGGCAGAGAAATGCGGCTTGCCCCTGAAGTTGGCGCTGCATCGTGCGGCGCGTGGGGTTGGCATCCAATACATAGCGGCGACGTATGGGCATGGCTACACGGCGCTGGCAAACAACCTCAACCCGGAGCAGCCCGAGCGTGCTCCAACTCTCCAGCAGTTCGAAGACATCACCCAAGCGGCAGTTGCGCGGAGCAAGGAGTTGGTCATTGCCGATTCCTTGGGCGATCTGCTGGGTGGGGTATTTATTAAGTTGCCGGATCTGTCAGGCGTTAATGAATTGGGCATGCTTGGCTCGCTTGCGGAGTTGACGGAAGAGGTGTCGCGGTTGGCGAGGCATGTGGGTGATTCTTTGCGAGACGGATACATCGACAGTGATGAACTGGCCATGCTAAACCGCGATGTGAGGCGGATGTATGGGGCGGCCAAAATGTTGATCGCGGCGGCTGAGCGTGCAGGTGCGCGCCCGTGAGCCTGAGAGAATTTTTTGGCATGGGCTGTTTAAACGGAGTCGACGGTGACTGATGTATTGAGTCAGATGCGCGCGTATGGCCTCGCCCCCAAGAATGACCTGGTCATTGGCGATTTTCAGCGCTGCGAGGTGGAGGGTGATCGTGGCGGGAAAAAGTCCGGGTGGTATGTGCTCCATGAAATCTGGCTGGATAGCGGTGACCGTGTCCTTGTTGGACGATTTGGCAACTGGAAGCTGAATACGCCCCCGGAAGGAATTGCAGTTGAGTTTGAGAAAGGCGGCCGCTTCAACCCCGATGACGCCCAGCGCATCCAGCAGGCCCAGAAGGAGGCTGCGGCGCGCGCAGCGAAGGAGAAAGCGGAACGGCAGCGAAATGCAGCAACCAGAGCAAAGAATACCTGGGCATCCCTCCCTGAGGGTGGATCCAGTGAGTACCTGGTCCGCAAAAAAGTACGCAACCACGGTGTTCGATTTGCGCGGGGTGATGTGGTTATTCCGGTAACCAAAATTAATGGTGACCTGGTGGGGCTGCAGTTTATCAAGGGCGATGGCGACAAAACCTTCCTGACTGGTACGGCCAAGCAGGGTGCGTTCCACATTATCGGCAAGCCGGAGGACGGTGCCGGGCATGTCTTGGCAGTGGGAGAGGGCTACGCGACCTGTGCGACAGTGCATGAGGTCGTTGGTTGGGCGGTAGCTGTCGCGTTCGATGCTGGCAATCTTGAGCCCGTGGCGGTGGCCCTTCGCAAAAAGTACCCCAAAGCAGAGATGGTGATCCTGGCGGATAACGATGCCTATACCGATGGTAACCCGGGCGTTACCAGGGCTACGGCAGCGGCCGCCGCGGTGGGGGGGCGAGTCCTGACTCCCATGTTTTGTGGGGAGGCAGGATGACCAAAGGGCCTACAGACTGGAACGATCTGCTCTTGGTCGCTGGCATTGATGAAGTTCGCCGCCAGCTGTTGGAGCAGTTTGATCATATCCCGGCTGCTGAGACCTCCCGCGACGTTTCCGCTGCGCGCGCAGAAGAGGCGTTTCCTGAGCTCGAACTTTTGGCGCCTGACTATGATTGGCTCAGGCGAATGAAGAAAGGCCGAGACGGAAGTTACGTGGCCAATATTTTCAACACTCAGCATGTCCTGATGAACGATGAAAAGTGGCAGGGCGTGCTTGGTTATTGCCAGTTCAGCTATCGGGTGATAAAGCGCAAGCCGCCGCCGTTTCCCGGTTCGGATGTTGGCGAGTGGGAGGACAGTGATAGTGCCCGCCTGCGCATCTGGATATGCCAGCACTATGGGTTCACCCCACGCACTGCTGATGCAGACGACGCTGTGCTGGTGGTGGCGCAGCAGGCTGCCTTCCACCCTGTTCGTGAATATCTCGATTCGCTCGAGTGGGACGGCATGCCCAGGCTAGACCTATGGCTCAATGCTTATATGGGCGCCTGCTCGGTTTCCGAGGAGCCGGCGGAGCGTGAGCGTTATCTGGAATACCTGTCCCTTGCCGGCGCTAAATGGATGATTGCTGCGGTGGCCAGAGTCATGCAGCCCCCGGTCAAGGCGGACTGTGTGCTGATTCTCGAGGGCCTGCAGGGGGTGGGCAAGTCGACATGCTTTGCCATCCTCGGAGGCGAGTGGTTTACCGATACCCATTTCGCGCTGGGCGAGAAGGATGGCTATCAACAGATGCAGGGTGTCTGGCTATGTGAGTTGGCAGAGCTGGATGCGTTCAACAAGGCCGAGAGCACGCGCGCCAAACAGTTCTTCTCGAGTAAGGAAGATCGATACCGTCCAGCCTATGGTCGACGGACCATGGCCTTTGCACGGCAGTGTGTGTTCGGCGGCAGTACCAACCAGGACGGCTATTTCAAGGACCCGACGGGCAATCGACGATACTGGCCCGTGGTATGCCATAAACCGGATCTGGTGGCGCTTCAGCGAGATCGTGATCAGCTTTGGGCTGAGGCAGTGGTTCGGTACAGGCAGGGTGAGCGCTGGTGGGTTCAGGAGGATGAGAAGTATCTCTTCGAAGCGGAGCAGGAGGCTCGCTATACCGGCGATGCATGGGAAGACGCTATTCGCGAGTGGCTTGCCTCCAATACCGGTATGACCGACTTCCAGACGACCGTGGATATCATGCGCGGGGCGTTGAAGATGGATTATGTCCAGATGAAGCCTCCTGAGCAGACGCGTGTGGGGGTCGTGATGAGTCGCCTTGGGTGGAAACGGGTACGGCGGCAGGTGGGTGGCCAGCGCCAATGGGGGTATCAGCGGCCTGATAACTGGAAAAGTGTCCCACCTGTCCCACCAGATAAAGAAGGTGGGACAGCTTGAAAGGTGCATAAACGCTGGGAGTGTCCCACGTGTCCCACGTGTCCCACCTTTGCGCGCACACGTAGCGCGCAGTGATTAAACAGCATTAACCATCAATAAAGACACTGTTGTGTGTGTAGAAAGTGTGGGACAGGTGGGACAGGTGGGACACCTCTAGAGATGACGCGGCTTACAGAGTGTCCCACCTCTGAAACAGGGTGGGACAGGTGGGACACTCGGTGTTCCACGAGTAACAAACCATATTTTGGCAGCGGGAGAGTGTGATGCCGAACCCGAAAAGAGTGCTCGCAAGACTGACGACCAAAGGCGCCTGGTACGAAGCCGGTGGATCCGGCAAAGGACAGCGGCCGGGCGGCATGCTGATTCCGGCGAGCGAGATTGCCGGTGCGCTTGGGATGGGGAACTTGCAGCGCGCCCCCTACCTGCTTGGCCTGGCGGTGTTTGCCGACGACTCTGCTGCAGGCCAGCAGTTGGTGATGGCGCTTACCACGCCGGTTGAATTCAGGTTGGCGGAGCTTGGTTATCCCGGGGATCGGGTCAGGCAACTGTGTGAGCTGGTGGTGCTGGAAGTCCTCTGGCCTCGGCGGTGTGCTGAGTGCCAGGGCAATGGGCGCTGCCGGGTCACCTACTGCGAGGTTGATACGCGCCGTCACGCTGATCGATGGATTGTCTGCGGCAGGTGTGCAGGCAAGGGGCGTGACAGTTTCACCCAGCGGGATGCTGCGGCGGTTCTTGGTATATCTCAGGTTGGATTCCGCAAGTCATGGCAGCGGCGGGCGGATATCGCCCGTCAGGTGTTATCTGGATGTGAGGCAGCGCTGCTCGAGCATATCCATGATCAGCTGGTGGAAGACATCGATCATGAGACAATGGCGAGGCGGGCCTCCTGAGTATTTTTTTCGCAAATTACCCTTGACGGTGTTGACAGGAGGTTATCAAAAATCGTATAAATTTTCCCAGCATGGAGAAGCCCGCCCTGAAGAGATTCACGGCGGGTTTTTTTGTGCCTGTTCGATCCTGAGCGCGTGTCAGGCCGGTAAAAGATCACTCTCCCAAGTCCTGGTCCGCCGGTGCTGGCACACCCCCTGAAAAGGCCCCGCAAGGGGCCTTTTCATTTTCTGTTCATGTCGGCGTGGAGCAGCTGGTAGCTCGCCGGGCTCATAACCCGGAGGTCGCAGGTTCGAGTCCTGTCGCCGCAACCATCGATCGGAGTTCGTATGGATCTCGCCTTGCTGGGTTACAGCGATAACGGCGAGAGCACGCTTGGCTTGCTGTTCGTTGATCGGGTGTTTGAGTGCTACACCCTGGAGGATGAAGAGCAGCTGGCCAAGGTGCCGGGCGATACACGTATTCCAGATGGTGTGTATGAGATCAAGTTCCGGCGCGTTGAGAGTGGCCTGACGAAGAAATACCGGTCCAGATTCGCATGGTTCACCTGGCATCTTGAGCTTCAGGATGTGCCGGGCTTCAGCTACGTGTATATCCATGTCGGCAATGATGATGACGACACGGATGCCTGCATCCTGGTGGGCGATACCGCTAATAACAACCAGCATTACAGCGGGTTCATTGGCCAGTCGGCTGATGCCTACAGGCGGCTGTACGAGAAGGTCAGCTCAAAGCTGAATGCGGGTGAAAGAGTTTTCATCGATATCCGGCGTTATAGCCGCTTTGCTGTAGGTGGCGCTGGCCAACAAAGCGAGGAGAAGGGCAATGGGTAGCAATATTCTGAAAAGTGTTCTGACGATCCTTATCGTCGGCGTTCTGGGGCTGTTTGGCTTTACTGTCACGCCGGAAGGTGGCGCTGGCCTGGCGATATTCACCGCCTTGGCGGGCCTGAGTGTGAAGGTCCAAACCGGTATCGCGGTGGCACTGCTGGTGTTGGTGCTGGTGCCGTTCATCGCTCCCTACACGCCGTGGACCTGGGATGACAAGAGCATCAAGTACAAGGATGGCGTGACGAAGATATTCGGGCAGTTGTGGAACCTTCTGGCCCACAACTTTGGCAGGGCTTCCAACGACAGTAAGTCGGGGTAGGGCCGCACCATGTGGGCAGGGCTTTTGGCATGGCTGAAGGCCCTGCCTGTAATTGACTCGATCATTGCGCGGGTGGTTCTGATCTGGGATGAGTTCAGGCGTGACCAGTTCGAGGAAGAGCAGCGCGATCAGCTCAAGCGGAGGGATGAACGTCATGAAGAGATTCGCGCTAATCCTGGTGCCCATGCTCATGATCGCAAGTGGCTGCGAAACCCTGCGCCAGTTGAGCCTGCCGACGTTGGCCGGCGAGAGGACGGCGCCCCCAAAGACTATGATGTGTCCGGCAAAGGTGGGGCCCTGGATCGAGAGTGATAACGGGGACGGTACTTACACCGTAACCGATGAAGGTCTTGCTGATGTGTCGGTCTACATCGACATGCTTGAGCGGGCCCTTGGCTGTGAAGTGGAGTGAGCTTCGCCGCGATATTGCGCTGTGCATGTGGTCTGTTCTGCTGGTTACTGGTTTGTGCCTGGCTCTGCTGGGCTATCTCATTCGCTGTCTGGGAGCTGCAATCTGTGAGCACACACCGCCGCAATCGTCTGCTGATGCTGATGGCTGTGCTGGTTGGCGTTGCGACTGTCAGCGTGGCCTACGCTGCCGAGGTGGCACAAGCGATCAGCAATACCATCACGATTGAACCAAAGATTGAACTCGGCTCAATCATATCGATGATGATGATCGCCGGTGGTGGCATCTCTGTATGGGTAAAGATCAACCGGTCTGATGCAAGACAGGAAGAGAAGCTCAGGGGGTTAGCGTCTTCGCTGGAAGATGCGCGGCGAGATCATCGGGCCCTGCGTGATCTGGTTAACCAGATCCTGCTCGGAAATCGGCAGGGCCCCTGAGTTTCCTGACCCCCCCCCCCCCCCCCCCTATACCGGGGAGGGGGG